>Ga0247781_1000772_pt1 | contig 10176 bp, 6 predicted proteins | sample UWRJL184509B5_FD_179922 | JGI IMG/M metagenome (GOLD analysis project Ga0247781, IMG submission 179922) | Plant litter microbial communities from Arlington Agricultural Research Station in Wisconsin, United States - UWRJ-L184-509B-5 | ecosystem: Environmental > Terrestrial > Plant litter >...
AAGCCTGGCACCGGTGTGCGTGTTTCTGGAGCCCAGAGTGGTCCTGTAACCGTGGACATGGTACTCATCCTCGACAGCCGTTGGGACACCATCCATGGGGCCAAGTGAGCGCTTCTCCTTGTACCGTTGGGTTGATGCAGCTGCGGCTTCGAGTACCTTGTCGGTATTGGACTCCAAGAATGCGATGGAATGCTCAGGGGGCCCGAATTCATTTCGCGATATCAATGGGAGCAGCACATTTGCGACTTCGGTAGGCGTGAGTATCCCTGAGAGGTACAGCTGACGGTAACCATCTACTGAGTCAATTATCGCCCGGCAACAAGGGGGGGCGCATGCGATGTCTTCTTGTTGCTTCGAGCCGCCTGCAGATGCATAGCCAGTCTCTGTTTCCACGGGTACTACTTGTGGGTCATATAACGGCTCGTAGTTCTCGAGGAGTCGGGCAATAACTGGATCGCGCAGGCAGCCAAAGCCGACATGGCGCCATGCCTTTCTTCCCGCGGCCTGGAATGTTTCCATGCTGTGATGGGCCGTTAGTATTCCGTATTCGGTTCGCATTTACACATATCTCCATCCCTATCCGTCCGAGGGCGTGGTTGCTTACATATGTGCAGCTGCAGCAAGCCTCTTGCCTCGAAGCCTTGGGTTGGCCCCCCGGGGTGCCTGCTAGGGTTCATTGGGACTGTAGTTGTAGTATGTTCAGCATCAGACTTTGGATTGATTGTTAAGCAGGTGGGTTAGGAATCCCGATATTCGGTCTCGTCGTCGTGTTGCCAACATGGACAGCACCGATTTCGAGACTGACAACGGGATCCATAACCCTCCCCCCAGCACCCTGCTGGATACAGGATGGATTGTGTGTAGTCACTTACCCTTCCAAAGGCGCGATGCCGTGCAACACGTTGCTCGAGGGCGAAGCTGACTCCATTTTCGGTTTGTCTCGGGTTTCGAGGTGTCAGAGCAGCGAGTGGAAGTCACTTGACAAGACAAGAGTGTGGGATCACCAGCTTGGGATAGCAATGGAAAAAGACGAAATGGGAACCAAAAATTGGATGAAAAAGAGGAGGGGAACTGTCGATCATGTACCCCTTGAAAGGTTGAAAGAGACCAACCCAAGGACCGGAAGGCGTGGTATGGCTCGCGAGTGCTGAATGCATTCTCAGTCAGTCCAAGTTATCGGTCTCGTTCCTGCCCTTGCATCATCCGAGGCAGCTCCGGGGATCCGCGGTTGCGACAAGACCTCCATTTCCTGTTTTCCATCTTCTCTTTTGTTGCCCCCGAGTCAGCATCTGTGCCCTCCAGCTTCTGTTTTGGGCTCGTTTTCTCTGTTGATGGTGGGAAAAGTCAATTCCATGGCAGTTGCAGGCCGTGTCTGTTTTTGAACTTAGGACGGGAAGGTGTAATACCTAGCTTGTCTGTGGCGTTCATCAGTCCGCCCGCTTGGGAATCAACGATTGACCCACGTTATGGATTTGAGCACAAGCAGGAACAGTAAGCCCAATATCTAGGAAACTTCGTCCTTAACAAATCTATTTCGTTGTTAACTGCCTAATCAAGTGACAGTCATTATTCCCAACCGCTTCACCCAAACAAAAAGAGCATTTGATCTCAGAGTGACTACTGCCCCTCCTGTCTGTTGACTTCAGGGGTCGTATGACGAAATGTGTGTCGATAAGGGACATGGGCCCCCTGTCAGTTGGAGGATGGTGGGGCAATTGCCTCCTCACGCTGACAGAGGTTCGTCTTGCTCAGATGAATGTCGCCGTGAATGCGGAATACCTAGAGACCAAATGGAGCAAGCGGCACTGTTTTGACCGTAATCGTGGAACTGACTGCCGTCCCGTATTCTCGCCTAGCCGCAGTTGCCGAAGGTAGGTATCCAGCCTTGTTCTTGTAATACTTTAAGATGATAGGACGATTGTATCCATCACCAACCTCTTATGAGCCATTGCTTTTAGAAAACGGTGCCCAATGATCGTCAATATGAATATCTTAGCCCAAGGCAAACTTTTGAACTCTGATACTCACCTGCGAGGAATGTATTAGATTTCGAAACTGGTAAGTTTGCAATAATTAGGATCTTATTTCACATTCTAGGTCTGTTCATTCTTAACATATGGAAACCTAGAAGTGAGTGATCCTATGAGATGGGAAAAGTGACACTTCATCTCCCAACAATGCCGACTGAAGTGACTAATCAATTTCTGTTCCGTTTCTCTTCAAATTACGGATAGTGACTTTATGGGCGCAGTTTTCCAACGGACGAGTGCAGGAGATATCATCAAATGGAAGTAAAGAAGAAAGTGAGTGAAATAAGTGGATCACCATGTGCAAGGGGGTTTACAGTTCAAAATATCGTCGAGTGAAAATGCTACCTTTGAGGTTAAAAATTAAATTAAATTATAACTGAGTTGGCTTGGATTTTGGAACCTAAATGACTTTCACATATAACGTCTATATTTGATGCAGGCCGCGAATAAAAACCCAAGGCACCCACCCATTGTTCGAACGAAAGGTAGGCAAATCAGCCTCCGTCCAGGTGGCCCGTGCAGATCAGCCTGAACTTCCCGCGATTGGGTTCTGGAACTAAAAAAAGGTGACGACTCACTCCGATTGAACTTCAGTCATTCCTCCTCCTCTCTATCCGCGTCCTCCTTCAAATCATACTCATCAATCATACCCTACTACAGTACCCATGTCTTATTTTTATTCTTCGAAATTCCTATGCACAGCGACGTCGATTCCATCTTGAAGACCTTGCTCAGTTTGAGATAAAATCCTTTTTCCGTTCAACAGTGGACTGGTTGGGCCCAAATGGGAGGTGCGGTCCCTGGCAATGAGGGCCAGGATGCCGCCGAGCAGTTGGTGAAGAAGTTGATTGTAAGTTCCTTTATTTCTTTCATACTCTAATTTATTTTGCATCTGGAATATCCTGAGCGATGCGCCGGGGTGCAAATGACCGCATGCGGCGCTTGACTCAACCCCTCATTACGTTGCCATGGGCCATCAACAATCTGCCCCCTATCCCATTGCATTGGAGCCCTCTAACAACAACCACAGAAGGAATTTGGAGGCGCCCTAGACGAGGCCCTGATCCTCACAATAGCAAACGACCAGGACATCCAATCCGAGTACGATGCCGTGAGAAGCACCCTGGCCATGCTGGCCGAGACGGCCCAAGCGGAGGAAGCGACAGGCTTCGATCCATCTGGCCTCGGTTTCTCTGGAGAGAACGGGCCACGAAATGTCGACGATATTTTCTCTGCCAACGGTGTGTCGACGGAAAATGCCACCACGATCTCGGACTCCGGTTACGGCTCAGACCAGGCGTCTAAACTCACTGAGGCAGACCTTAGCAACGAAGAGAAGATCGAGAGTCTTCTCCTGATCTTTGGGTCGACCTTCCGGAATCATACGGTCAAAATCATCCTCAAAAACGTCGACGGTGATCTTGACCGCGCGTTTGACGAGCTGATCAACCGGCAGTACCTCATCGACTCTGGGGATTTACCGACAGGCGTTGATGGGTTTTATGTCTCGGATGATGACGACCGGAGACCTCGAGCAAAGGGAAAGGCAGGCCGTGTTCGTGGGAGAAACGGAAAGAATAAACTGAGCATTGACTATTCCGTCGTCTCGCCGGTTGACAATGAAGAGCTTGAAGGGGCTAAAGGCCCCGTCCTCTTGTCGTCTGGGGGGGCTCCGTTGACATCGACGTCTCGTACGCCGGCAAAGTCGAGGACGGTTGAACCTCCTACTTTCTCGGCTGCTTTGCATGCAGCTCCCATCCCCGGGTTCAACAGGATCTCAACACTGCAAGCATCGGCTACTGCCCTCCATCGACAAGGGCCTTTGGCGCGACAAGGTCTTGTGGTGTACACTGAGCGAGTTAGGGACGAAGTTCGGGCGTCAGCTGCGAGGTCGTTCCATTTGGCGCAGGAGCTTGTTGAAAGGCAGAGTAAACATACGCCGTTGCAGATTGATTTGCATGGGGTTACTGTGCTTGATGGGGTGAGAATTGCAAAGCGTCGTGTTCAGGCTTGGTGGGATAGCTTGGAGGGAAATAACCGTGAGATTCGGGCGAAGAGGGAGGGATTCACTGTTGTTACGGGTGTCGGCCGTCATAGTGCTGGTGGTGTTTCACGTTTGCGACAGGCGGTTGGGGCTGCGCTGAGGAATGATGGGTGGAAGTGCGATACTTTGACTGGGTCGTTTCGGGTTATTGGGAGGGTTTGATGTTGGCGATATTAAAGACGAGGATGGGGGCTACGGCGGCCATTGGATTGGGCATTTAGATACTTCATCAAGGCGTCTTTTTGTCTCACGATTTCTACTATCATGACGGGTTATTTGTCACGCGAAATAGCATATGTGAGCGGTACGGGTTGGAGGTGGTTTTCTGATTTCGATAGATCATGAGGAGCTTTTATGGATAGAGTACATCTTTTTTGGCATTGAGTATTGTTTATACTTGATGAAGGCGTTTTTCTCAGCAGATAGATACCCGGATTATTTTGGTAGAGGGATATCTTGCGAATGGATGCTAAGGGGGTTGTGCATGATTTGATATCCCTAATGGCCGCCTAGCTGCTTGCGCTAGCGTGTTTGCCACCAAACAATGCCTATTGTTCTCTTGTGGCGATGTTTCCACGGAAATGCTTCATCTGTCCTGGCCTTCATTCAAGAAGGCCGGATGAAATACCTTGGAGGGAGATCTTGAGCATGCACTGATGCCGACGATAACACCTTGAAATGCTCCTGTTTATTGTTCACACCCCCACACAAAGCCACACCTGCAGGTCGGACCCGCGTGACCCCCGATCTCCAGGAACGGGCGCCTTCCCCCGGACTAACACAGCCAATCACAACCGTCGCGCATTCCTTGTTGTGTGGATCTTGCTGGCTTATGACGCATGAACAACGCACGAGACAGCTGAGACCGGGGGTATGCCAAGAAGGTTCAGGCAATCACACTCCCTCATCCAACAACAACAGCATCATCATCAACACCATCATCACCCATCTATACCGCACCGTAGCCACTGTCGCTTTACCAAACCCATATCGGCGATAGCCACCACACCTCGCCGCCCACAATCGACACATCACTATCTATTATCCACTGCATAATTGCACCGCATTCATTCCATTAGCCGCTGAGCGGCGATAACAACCGAGAGATGGCGAAACTCTCACAGCTCGTCGCCGCCAGCGGACTCCTGCTTGCTGGCCTCGGGCGTGTAGTCGCCGAACCGTTCACTCAAAAACACGAAGCCGGCCGTTGTGCGATACGCGGACACTGCGGTTCCAAGAGTTTCTTCGGCAGTCAATTGCCTTGCGTCGACAATGAGCCAGCCGAGGAACCCGACGACACGCTGCGGAAGCAGCTGACGGATTTGTGCGGTCCAAAATGGAGTACTGGGCCGGTTTGTTGCACGAAAGATCAGGTATGTGCAGATCGACAGATGATGAAAATGGCCCATCGCTAACTTGACCAGGTCGAATCCCTCAAAGATTCCCTGTCCACGGCCAACCAAATCATATCCTCCTGCCCAGCCTGCAAAGACAACTTCTACAACATGTTTTGCACCTTCACCTGCTCCCCCGACCAATCGCTCTTCATCAACGTGACAAAAACGGTGGAAAAGAATAAAAAGATTCTAGTAACAGAGCTCGACCAGCTCATCTCGAAAGACTACGGAACCAGCTTCTACAACAGTTGCAAGGATGTTAAGTTCGGCCCGACAAACTCCAGGGCTATGGATTTGATTGGCGGAGGTGCAAAGAATTACACGCAGATGCTCAAGTTCCTCGGCCAGGAACGCTTCGGCGGGTCGCCGTTTCAGATCAACTTCCCTACGGAATATTCGGAGCCGGGGATGGAAGCGCGGCCTATGGCGGCGAAGAAATGCAACGACGAGGACCCGAATTTCCGGTGTGCCTGTGTTGATTGTCCGGCTGTTTGCCCTGAGCTGCCCGCCGTCGAGAAGGCGGGATCGTGCCATGTGGGAGCACTCCCGTGTCTTTCGTTTGCCTCGATATTCACCTACAGCATGTTGCTGCTATCCTTTGGTGTTGCGCTTGTGGGCCACGTCGCGTGGAAAAAGCACTCGAAGCGCAGGACTGAGAGGCTCCGGTTGCTTACGGATGCTGCTCCCAGTGATGACGAGGACGAGGGGTATCTGACGCAGAATGGGGCCATGTTTGACCGCCCGCAGAGGACATATATCATTAACACTTGGTGTGATGCTGCTTTTAGTCGGTTGGGACATGTTGCTGCGAGGTTTCCTGCGATTACGATCATGTCTTCTATTATTGTGGTGGCGATTCTGAGCGCGGGCTGGTTCCGGTTTGAGATTGAGCAGAATCCTGCGAGGTTGTGGGTTAGCCCAACTTCGGCGGCGGCGGAGGAAAAGGCGTTTTTTGACGACAATTTTGGTCCGTTTTATCGGGCTGAGAAGATTTTCTTGGTTAATGATACCAATGCTGAGGGGCCGGGACCTGTGCTGAGCTATGACACGCTTATTTGGTGGATGGACGTTGAGGACAGGGCCAGGAAGCTGAAAGGCCAGAATTGGGGCACCGAACTTGAGGATGTATGCTTCAAGCCGACGGGCGAGGCCTGTGTGGTTCAGTCTGTTGCGGCATATTTCCAGGATGACCCGAATGCAGTCGATCCAAAGAACTGGAGGAGCCAGCTGCGAAAGTGTGCCGACTCTCCTGTCGAATGCCGTCCTGCGTATGGACAGCCACTGGAGCCAAATATGATTCTCGGGGGATATCCTGAATCTGGTGATCCGACGGAGGCTTCGGCCTTTACGGTTACTTGGGTTGTCAACAATTACGCCGAGGGTCCCAAGCTCGACCGCGCAATGGACTGGGAAAAATCCCTCAAGCAGCTGCTGTTGGATGTGCAGGTTGAGGCAGAGCACCGAGGTCTGCGACTATCCTTTTCTACCGAAATCAGTCTCGAGCAGGAGCTCAACAAGTCGACAAACACGGATGCCAAAATTATCGTCATTAGCTACATCATCATGTTCCTTTACGCGTCAATCGCCCTCGGATCTACAACCTTGTCGGTCCGGGACTTTTTGCGCAACCCGGCGATTACACTGGTTGAATCCAAGTTCACTCTGGGTGTGGCTGGCATTTTGATTGTTCTCATGTCAATCGCCTCTTCTATCGGTCTTTTCTCATGGGCTGGTCTCAGGGCGACGCTTATCATCGTGGACGTCATTCCGTTTATCGTCCTTGCTGTTGGTGTCGACAACATTTTCCTCATCGTCCACGAGTTTGAACGGGTGAACATCAGCTTTCCGGATGAGGTTGTGGAGGTCCGCGTCTCCAAGGCTCTGGGACGGATGGGGCCTTCAATTCTCTTCTCTGCCATTACTGAGACTATTTCCTTTGCGCTGGGCGCCTTTGTTGGCATGCCTGCTGTGAGGAACTTTGCCATCTATGCGGCCGGTGCTGTTTTTATCAACGCCATTCTTCAAGTCACCATGTTCATCTCTGTCTTGACGCTCAATCAGATAAGAGTGGAGGATGCTCGCGCGGACTGCTTCCCTTGTGTGCAAATCAAGTCTGCTCGGGTCCATCTCAATAGCAGCAATGGAAGCCTCGGCTCGCGGCTGTACGAAGCGCCTGAGGAGAGTCTGCTTCAGCAATTCATCCGCAAGAGCTATGCTCCTAGACTACTTGGCAAGAAGGTCAAGACGGCTGTTGTTGTGATTTTCTTTGGAATCTTTGCGGCAGGCGTGGCGCTTATTCCTGAAGTCAAGCTTGGTCTGGATCAGCGGGTGGCAATCCCCGATGATTCTTATCTTATCCCTTACTTTAACGATCTCTACGACTACTTTGATGCGGGCCCGCCGGTGTACTTTGTCACACGGGGATTCAACGGCACCGAGAGGAAGCACCAGCAGCAGATTTGCGCCAGGTACACCACGTGCCAGCAACTCTCTCTGACGAACATCCTCGAGCAAGAGAGGAAGCGTCCCGAGATTTCTTACATCTCCTCGCCCACTGCCAGTTGGATTGATGATTTCTTCCAGTGGCTCAACCCTGACAATGAGAAGTGCTGTGTGGAAAACCGCAAGCCTTGTTTTGCTAAGCGGGACCCAGCGTGGAATATCACCCTCTCGGGCATGCCTGAAGGTCATGAGTTTGTTCAATATCTCAACAAGTTCTTGAGCTCACCCACCGATGAAGATTGTCCCCTGGGAGGACAAGCGACGTACGGCACCGCGGTGGTGGTCGATTCCGAGAGGGACACCATCCCGGCAAGCCATTTCCGCACTGCACACTCTCCGCTTCGGAGTCAAGAGGACTTTATCGAGGCTTATGCGTCTGCTCGGCGGATCGCGAACGAATTCAGCGCCAATACTGGACTGGAGGTCTTCCCCTACAGCGTCTTTTATGTCTTCTTTGATCAATATGCCACTATTGTCTCGCTGACTGGGGCTTTGTTGGGCTCTGCAGTGGGCATCATCTTTGTGGTGTCTGCTGTCTTGCTTGGGTCGTTGCTCACCGCGGCGGTTGTCACATTGACGGTCATCATGGCTATTGTTGACATTATTGGCGCCATGGCCGTCATGGGGGTTTCGCTGAATGCCGTCTCGCTGGTCAATCTGATCATTTGCGTCGGAATTGCCGTTGAATTCTGCGCGCATATCGCTCGGGCGTTCATGTTCCCCTCGCGGACCTTCTTGGAGAGGGCGAAGAATCGCTTCCGCGGGAGGGATGCCAGGGCGTGGACTGCACTGGCCAATGTGGGCGGGAGTGTGTTTTCGGGGATTACGGTGACGAAACTGCTGGGTGTTTGTGTGTTGGCTTTTACGCGCAGCAAGATCTTTGAGATTTACTACTTCAGGGTGTGGTTGGCGCTGGTCATCTTTGCGGCTACGCATGCGTTGGTTTTCTTGCCGGTGGCGCTGTCGTTGGTCGGAGGGGATGGGTATATGGATCCGGATACTGATGGGGGGCTGGAGGAGGACCTGGCTGCGAGGAGGTATCGGGCTTTGATGCCTGATGATAGCGACTCTGATGATGAGGCTTAGGTGCCGAATCTGGTTGCTGGGCCTCCTGTGATGCCGGAGTGGAGGGCTGGAGTGGGGTTTTCGTTTGGTATGGAGGTGCCACGTTCTGCGTGCGAGGGTGTGCGTGGGGATGCGGATTCGGCGACGGGGTCGGATTCAGAGGACGAAGACGAGGGAGGTGCGCCTCTATATTCAGAAGACGAAGACAAGGGAGATGCGCCTCTACCTTCAGAAGCCGAAGACAAGGAAGATGCGCCTCTACCTTCAGAAGCCGAAGACAAGGGAGATGCACCTCTATATTCAGAAGCCGAGGACGAGGGAGAAGCGGCTCTGGCGATGACAGCAGAAGAGATAAGAAAAGAAGAGATAAGAAAAGAAAAGAAAAGCGCAAAAAAGAAAAGACAATGGGAAAAGAAAATAGCAGCAAAGGAAAGGGCAGCAGGTTTAGAAGACGAAGACGGGGGAGGTGATCCTCTAGCGACGGGATCAAAAAGATAAGAGCAGAACAGAAAAGAGCAAAAAGGCAAAGAGCAGCGGAAAGGAAAAGAGCCGCAATGCAAAGTCTAGCAAATTCAGAAGACGGGGGAGATGTGCCTCCAGCGACAGCAGCAGGAAAGATGAGAGCAGGAAAGGGAGCAGCAATAAGGGCAAGACAAGCAGCAAAGAAAGGGGTAGCAAAGCAAAGTCTAGCAGAAATAAGGGCAAGACAAGCAGCAAAGCAAAGTCTAGCAGATTCAGAAGACAGGCGAGATGTGCCTCCAGCGACGGCATTAGAAAAGATGACAGTAAAGCAAGGAGTAAAAAGAAAACGACGAGCAGAAAGCACAACAGATTCAGAAGAAGGGCGAGATGTCGTACCTGCTGTCACGTCTGAGAATGAACCGGGGGGTCCGGGGACTTTACCAACCACCGAGGAACCAATGTCGGAGGGGTTGGCGGATTGGATGAACGACTGGGCCGAGGCTTTCGCGGCTGAGGACGAGAAGTTGGTGGACTAGATGAACGAATGGGCTGAGGTTTTAGCAGCTGGAGATGAGGAAGTCGCTACTACGTCTGCTGCGTCGATGCCGCGTCTACGAATACTTCACGAGGAACGCAGCATATACCTCCCTTGTCTGCAACCTCCGACCCAGGAACT
>Ga0247781_1000775_pt1 | contig 10161 bp, 7 predicted proteins | sample UWRJL184509B5_FD_179922 | JGI IMG/M metagenome (GOLD analysis project Ga0247781, IMG submission 179922) | Plant litter microbial communities from Arlington Agricultural Research Station in Wisconsin, United States - UWRJ-L184-509B-5 | ecosystem: Environmental > Terrestrial > Plant litter >...
CCGCGCCATCCTGACGGATCCATCTCCTCCCCGGCAAGGGACCGACACCCTCCCAACCTCTCCCACACTAGACTCAAGGCACCATATCATGGCGCCCTCACATCCAACATCACCTGCCACTCCCGCCGACGCCGCACCCGGGCCCTCCCACCCTCCTTCTCATCCGGCATCGCAACCACGAACGTCCTACTTCCAATCACAACAGCTCGACATCCCGTCATCCGCACCCTCACGATCCACGGTACAGACGAGTCACGACGACCACTCTGCGCGGCGTGTGTCGAGAAAGCTCCAGAAACGACGTCGCGACGGCGAACACACCCCCACGATGGAGCTTCCCGAGCGTCTCAAAGACCATGGCGAACAAGCCGAGAGCGAAGAGGAGGTGTTGCAGCCACAGGGATACGCGGGTGGGATGTTTATGAATATGAACCAGAGCATCTTTGGGTTGATCGCCGCAGCAGGAAGCCAAGTGGATTTTACCGACAGATTTGAAGGGCAGAGTTCAGATGAAGAAGATGATGCAGACGGCCAGATGGCCATGACCATTGCTGGACCGAGGGGGCCTGTCCGGCGGGAACCTTTCGGTGGCGTCGGCGGCCCGCTTGCGCAAACGACAATCCTCAAAAAGCATGCTTCGGCGGGTCCGAAGGGCGAGGTCAAACACAGGCGCAAACTTTCGGAGAATCGTCTATTACGTTCGGTTCAGGGTCTCTCCAGGTTATCTAAATCCAAATCCTCGTCCAAAACATCAAAGCAAAAGGAGACGGCCGACAATCAGATACAGGAAGCCGACGACGAGGATGCCCAAACATCTTCGTCTTACAACTTGGGCAACAGCACGGGGACGGGACTAGGGCCGGGAATCGAGATCACAAGAACGGACAGCGTCAGGCTCGCCCCCGTCATGAGCCGAATGCTCGAGGCGCGCGCCGAGATGGCTGCCCGGCCAAGTTTTGACCTGGATAGGTTATCTGGCGAGCAGAGACCCGATAGTGACTCTGGCGAAACCGGTCCAACCGAGCTGGCCAAAAAGCTGAAGGAAATATTTGAGTTTGACAAACCCGAGGAAGTCATTGAAGGTATGCAGCCCCCTGCTCCTTGAACCCGGGATGCGCTAACACGACGCCAGAATACCCCTGCTGGCTCCTCCAACATGTCTTGCTCCAAGGATACATGTACATCACGGCGAACCACATCGCATTCTATGCATACCTGCCCAAGAAAGCTGTAAGTGCCAGCATACCCCCGGCGCATGTTTTGCTATGCTGTGCACCTTGCTAACAAACAGGACAGCACGAGGTTGCAAAATCTGGCTACCTTTCCAAGAGCGGCAAGCGGAATCCCAAGTTCAACCGCTACTGGTTCCGTCTCAAAGGCGATGTTCTCTCGTATTACCGTGATCCCCAGAATCTCTACTTCCCCAGCGGCCAGATCGACCTGCGATACGGCATCTCTGCCAGCGTCACGGACAAGGACAAGGATGCAGTTCACTTCACAGTCGCGACGCATCACCGCACCTACAACTTCAAAGCCGACAGCTCCCAGAGCGCCAAGGAGTGGGTTAAGAGCTTACAGAGGGTCATATTCCGGTCCCACAACGACGGCGACAGCGTCAAAATTTCCCTCCCCATTGAGAATGTGATCGATATCGAGGAGACGCAAATGTTGGATTTTGCAGATACCTGCAAGATCCGCGTCATCGACAATGACGAGACGTACGCTATTGACGAGTATTTCTTCTCTTTCTTTAGCTTTGGCAAAGAAGCTCTCAATGTTTTGAAGATTCTGGTGGAAAGTTCCTCGGTTGAGCAAACACCGGCTTCCAAGGACTTGCCAAAGGTTCTTGAAGGGGAAGAAGCAGCCAGCTCCCACGAGCCATCATCAAGGAATAGCATGAGCGGCGATGTTTCGCAGCGGCTCCCCAAGGTTCGCACGAGTAAACTGGCCGAGGGTGTGAGAACAACCCTCCCGCCTTTGTCACCAGGCGGACGAACTCACTCGCCCAGCCCCCGTGCTAGTGGCGACTTTACACGATCTAGTTTTGATGCCTTTCGACCTTTTGGGCGACGCAGCCTGGACGTCAGTCAGATTATGGCCGCCCGCCAAGAATCTCCCCGCCGCAGCTTCAGTGAGACGAGGAGATCCCTTAGCAAGAATCGACTTGGCAGTAGCCGCCCCAAAGCTGAAGGGTATGGAAGTAGCGATTCATACGTGCAAAGCAGCCTCGAAGACCCCAGCCAGGCCAGTATATCAGCACTCGTTGCCTCTGGGAGCAGTGAAGAGCCGACTGCAAGCCAGATCTTACGTGGCAGTGACGTCTTCCACAGCCCAACTATCCGGCGCTCAGCCTCAGCCACGCGTGCTGATGGTCTCTCTCCACCACCTATTGTACGGCATCAGACTTCAGGCCTTGTTAAGTACTCGGCCAAGCATGCCTCAACTACGGGACACATCCCCGAGACCAGCGCGACCGAGGCTCGCGCGCAAGCAACGACACCAACATTGCAGAACATCGCCAAGATGGGGGGATACCCTTTCCAGAAGGCCAACGCCATAATAGGTTTCTTGGACCGGCAGTCTCGGCAAATGAGCAGCCTGTTGGCGACAGAGTCTATGGGATATGTGGAAAAGGTCTCTGGGATGTGGAAAGGGGGCAAGAAGCACTATGACGATCCTTCTGGTTTGAAGACAGACGAGGAGGAGATTGAGGATGACCCCGAGGAGAGGGCGAATTCCGAGGCGCGGTTCCAGGCTCATTTTGCTTTGCCGGCGGGCGAGAAGTTGCAGGCCGCGTATTTCGGGTACCTTATGAGGGTTCTGCCGCTGTACGGCAAGATCTATATCAGCGATCGCCACTTTTGCTTCCGAAGCCTGTTGCCTGGGACCAGGACGAAGCTTATCCTGCCACTTAAGGATATCGAGAATGTGGATAAGGAGAAGGGGTTCCGGTTTGGATATGCCGGCCTTGTGGTGGTTATTCGGGGACATGAGGAGTTGTTCTTTGAGTTTAACAAGGCTGAGAATCGGGATGATTGCACCATCACGATTCTTCAGAATCTCGAAGCCACGAGATACCTGCGCGAGTCTGGCGTGCTCGACCAAGAAGAGGTGGAGGATGCACAGGTTGCGGTAGCGGAGCGAGACGCACTCCACGAGGCTCGGCATGATGAGTTTCTGGACCATGAGGTTCAGCTACCACGCCAGGCTTCTGCCTTATCCGAGGCGCCGACTATCCTATTCGACGACCCCAAGGCATCGTTCCTTAACTTCAAGCCCGCCAAACCTTTGCGAGTCACGTGCTTGACCATCGGTTCGCGTGGTGATGTGCAACCGTATATCGCTCTTTGCAAGAAGTTGCTTGAGGAAGGCCATAAACCACGCATCGCCACACACGGCGAGTTCAAGGACTGGATCGAGGGCCACGGCATCGAGTTTGCCTCGGTTGGTGGTGACCCTAGCGAGCTCATGCGCATTTGCATCCAAAACGGCACATTTACATGGGCCTTCTTACGAGAGGCAAACTCGAAATTCCGTGGCTGGCTCGATGAGCTCCTGGCCTCAGCCTGGACAGCCTGCCAAGGCAGTGATCTCTTGATTGAGTCACCCAGCGCCATGGCTGGTATTCACATTGCCGAAGCCCTCGGTATCCCTTATTTCCGTGCCTTCACGATGCCCTGGACCCGGACACGTGCCTATCCCCACGCATTTATCATGCCTGGCCAGAAGATGGGAGGAGCCTACAACTACGTGACCTACGTCATGTTTGACAATGTCTTTTGGAAGGCAACCGCACATCAGATCAACAGGTGGCGGAATAACCTACTCGGGCTGCCCAATACCAACCTCGAGAAGATGCAAGTTAACAAGGTCCCATTTCTGTACAACTTCTCGCCATTCGTTGTGCCCCCGCCCTTGGACTATAGCGATTGGATCCGCGTCACCGGGTATTGGTTCCTGGACGAGGGCGGCGATAAGTGGACGCCCCCAAAGGAGCTGACTGATTTTATTGAGAAAGCCCGCAGAGATGACAAGAAACTGGTCTATGTCGGGTTTGGCTCGATTATCGTGCCGGACCCGGATAAAATGACGCAGGAGGTTATCGACGCGGTGCTGAAGAGCGATGTAAGGTGTATCCTGAGCAAGGGGTGGAGCGACAGACAGGAATCGGCCACCGGGGAGGAGAGCAAGGAACCGGTTCTCCCACCCGAGATTATGCAGATCAAGTCGGCGCCGCATGACTGGTTATTTCAGCAGATTGACGCGGCGGCGCATCATGGTGGGAGCGGGACTACAGGGGCCAGTCTGAGGGCGGGGATTCCGACCATTATTAGGCCGTTCTTTGGAGACCAGTTCTTCTTTGGAATGCGGGTGGAGGATTTGGGGGTGGGAATCTGTCTGAAGAAGTGGGGGGCTAATTCTTTTGCGAGGGCGCTCTGGGAGGCCACGCATAGTGAGCGGATGATTCTTAAGGCTAAGGTTTTGGGGGAGCAGATTCGCAAGGTGAGTAACATAACTCTTTTGGGTACTGGGATAGGGGGGGTATAGGAGAGGTTGCTAACTTGTTGATTATAGGAAAATGGCGTCGACGCAGCAATCCAATGCATTTATCGCGACTTGGAATACGCAAAGAATCTCATCAAGTCCAAGGCTGGAAAGAATGCGTCCCGTCGGGATAGTGCCACTGACGGGGCGGATGACGCAGACGGCGACGATGGCGATGATGACGAGGAGGAGTCGTGGACTTTTGTTGGGACGGGTGGAAGTAGCGAGCCTGACCCTGTGGTTGATGAGTTTGCTGTGCCTGGGCTGGGGATTGATGGGCTTGGGGCGGCGGGGAAGAGTGTTAGTCGGAGTCGGACGCCTGAGATCTTTGGTGGTGCTAGGGCGTTGGGGAGTCGGGTGCTTGGGAGGGGTGGTTAGGGGTTGATTTGAGGGATTGACTTGGGTTGGTTTGCTTGGGCTTGGAATTGGGTTTCATTGGTTGTTTTGGTTTATCTTTTACTCGTTTGCTTTTACGACATGACATATATGGATCGATGGATGGATGAAGGAGTGGGTTGGGATGACTTCAAGTTGAGCAAGACATTTACCCAAGGTAATGATGGATGGACGGGAAAGTGAAGGGATAAAGGGAGCGAACAGGACCTCATTATCATTTCTCATCTCTCATACACATGCTTGCGTGCAGAACGCTTGCCGTTGCTGCTGCTTGCATTCATCATGGAGCATGGCATTGCGGAAGGATTAGTTGACATCATTATGGGGCAGATTACCCGATTACCTTGAAGGGAAGACTGCTACACAGGAGAGAATGAAGACACAGCGAGCATGGTGTAATTAATTACAATGGACAGTAATTATAGATACAGAACAGACAGACGGACAGACAGCCGGGGATATCATGATAGAGTATATGTATACATTATTCTAACGATTAGAACGGATGGTGTTAAATTGAATGATTTTATGACGATAAGAAGAGATAGCAAAAGTTCGACTTATACGATTAATATGCCTAAATTCCATTGAGAAGGAGTGAATTTATGAAGAGGCTCTTTTATTTTGTTCGATCGCAGAAGGTGTCTGTTTCGAGAGAATCTGCTTCAAGCTCGGCCACGAGTCTTGATCCTTTCCTTGTTGCTGGTTGGGATTGTGTAAAGCTGGACCATATACCACACTTGAATCTTAGATTTGTGAGTTGTGAGAATGATGGTACCATTTCATGGTTGTTGGAATGAATTCTGAACCTGCAGTAGTATACTCGAAACACTTGCTTCAACCGCGGCTTTCTGTATGGGTTAGTCGTCAATGCAGCCAACGGCGACTGTGATTGCTACCGTCACAATAAAAAGGCAATCATCCAAGAACGAAGTCATCACCAACTCCCTCGGCGTAATTATGACAAGATCGAGACGGAGCTGAGTCTCAAAACGAACTCCGCGAAGACCATGGATGGGCCTTGTACAAAGCTGCCCAGTGTGTATGTGGGAGGGTTTTTAGTCACTTCATAGCGGTATGATAGCAGGGGCCACTGTCGTTATGCAAGTATCTCTCCTTAATGGTGGGCTGAAGCTTTGAAACTGGACAGTGAGGTTTGTTGATACCTAGGTAGGTTGTAAATAACTCCTGTCAGATACCATCTGGATAGACAACATACCTAGGTAGGAAGGTAGTCGCCATTGCGGCCAAGACAGACTCACATCAAGCAGCTCCAGCCCTCGTAGTAGAGATATCAAAATAGAACATCATCGAGTCTTTTGACAAATTTGAATAATTAACAGTACGAGAAACAAGATTACTTAGACTGACTCGAAGTTTTGAGATCCCAACTTCCCTATCCGACAGTCTGATATGAACGTCCCTATATCAGGGAACTCTCCCCCTCGAAGGTATGTACCGTGGCTTACTATTATCCCATCATCAGGTAACGGTTGGACGGGAAATATCACCTGGCCGCCCGTCACTCCCGTCATCACTACCAAAGCAATCAGGTTTAACAGATGAGTCAGGACCGGCGATAGTTACGATTGGGTATTTAAAAATAGGACGAGCATCTCCGTTACCATATGTTCCGATTGACACATGCATCTGCAGGAGTGTCAGCAGCAACCAAGGAGGTCGTGGATTTGGGAAGAACAACTGCATAGTTAACTTCCGGATTTGATGAATGCAAAATGTTATTCTGGTTATATTTGTCTCTACATTGTGTGGATCGTATTTATAGATGAGTTTTGGCGGGTTTCTACCTTTTTGAAATGACGTCGTGTCAACAATTCAGATGCCCGGGGTGACACTTCAGTTGGGCATGGAAAAGGGGTGTGAAGTGGTGGAGCCACGGTTAGGGTGGGGCATTCTTAAACTCTTGTTCCTATCCGATTAGTCATAGCATCAATGGTCTAGTGGTTAGGATTCAACCCTTCCAAGGTTGAGGGGGGGGTTCGATTCCCTCTTGATGCAGTTATTTTTCAAGTTGTTTACTTTTGCAGCTATTTACCACCCTTGAGACCCCTTATTCTTTTTCCAATCCCAAGGTTGGGGCTTTGCTCTTTTGGATGTTCACGGTGTAGTTGGAGGTATTTTTAATATCACATCGTGCATTATTTATGCTTCTACATTTTATATTTTTTACAGGTTCAGGGTTCTATAACATGTCGGGATCCTTAAATCTTACGTGCATTATCCAAACCGGATGCTATGTTATCATGTTTACTCGACATACTTCGCTGATTACTCATGTAGTTATAAGTGCACATCATGTATTTAGGTGAGCTGTTGTTGTTACCTGGTAAAATACTGTTCAAGGTCCAGCCAGTATCCAGGGCTAAATATATGCACATCGATGTATCTGATAAGAAGAAAAGTTCCAGTGTGACAGTATATCAATAATGAACCGGCTCTTTGTTTCCATCCCATTGTCTGCGGGTCCAGAATCGTCATATCTACTACCGAAGCGGGCATTGCTTTGGACAATTGCTAAGGCGGTGGACGGGATGGAGTAATAAAGAAGTCGGCCGTGATATTTCGTCACAGGTATTATCGAGGCAGTCCATCGCATGGCAGAATCAATATATGGGAGAATGTCAATGCCTTGGGCTGGATAGATGCCTGGTTATGACGAGAGATTCCCGCCTATTGCCTGGCAGGCATCAATAGTAAACCCAAGAGACGAGTCCAACTTGCATTTGTTTTGACATGCAGGTATCCCAAGATGGTTAATTATGCGCGATATGCTCTGACCACCAAAGGGTTCTTTATCAGGCGCGAGTCGACAAAGTCAGGAGACCCTTGGTAGCTGGTGAGGGTGAAGCACATGATTGGCTGGGTCACGCCATATTGACGACAAAAGAAACGGAGAAGGACTTCAGGTTTGATCTCAAGGGAAAATAGACTGAAAAGGGGTTGGGAATGGGTGGGTGAGGCTCCTTGGCAAGGTCTCGACCATTCCTGTGACTGTGGCCGGTGGCGATGAAAGGGGAACAACGCTGTTGGAGTCACTTCGTCATTGAGACCAGACAGCGAGTCAGGCTCTGTGAAGCAGCGTGAAGTTGGGTGAATTCAGAGAAGCCCCTCATTTGGAGTCCAGGATGGCCGCCACGCAGCATGACAAACACCAGCCACACTTTAACCCCGCAGGAGCCTACAAGAATCAATGTCAGCTAATCAGACGAGAGGTGACAAACCGTGCAAGAGGAAAAGGTCAAGATCAAGATGTCACAAACCGCCTTGGGAGATGCGCCTGAATACTATATGTACTTCTACAGCTAGCTGAATCAGCCCTGCATATCGCGATACAAGAAGCAGCCAACGTCCGCACTCGATCAGAGACTCTCACGGGTACGGATATCTAGACAACCATCCTCCCCGGTGCCCCGCAAACGGTCACTGGAACAGCCGGCAGGGGGCATCCATCCCCAGTTCCCCAAGCAAACGGCCCCTGATTGGTCAGGAGTCCAAGCCAGACTGAACTGCACGCTATAAAAGCACGGCACGCAGCTGCTAGGGCCTAGGCAAGACGCAAAGGTACAAAAGGGACTGGCATCCCACCCAAAGAAAACCAGGGCCCGTTCTTTGCGCCTGATGAGTGTTTGCCGACCTTTTTTCACGCCCAGACGCCATACAACCACAGCAGCGACCGACTGGAACCGTATTACATCATCACACCACGAAGACACATCCCTGTCTTTTTCTTAGCACCACTACTAAAGCACGAGCCCGGGCACACTAAGCTTTATTTCCCGAACTCTCACCTTTCAATCGAGCTTGCTACTTGAAGCTTGGACCCAGACACTTACCCGAGACTCGACTTTCACATCGGATCTCGAGCATCATCGCTTGACTGATCAGCCGGAACATCCGACCTTGACCTCAACACATCCATCCCATCACCCCCCCTCTCCATCCAAGTCATCCATCACCTCTATCCAAGGCCGTCCATCCTGATTGGAACAAACTGCCCGTGAGACAAAGAGAAGCTTCTAGGAGCTCAGGCCGCCCTCTGAACCCTGCATCCCCACGCTAGACCTTGTTGGAGCTTGCTATCCGAATCCACACCCCCCACCCTAGACCTACCGACACTTTGTTCGCGACTGCGGCGCATTGAAGCTTTCCCAAACCAACCTTTGCGATCGCAACCAACCAGACAAACCAGACAATTCGACATCCTCTCCACCTGTGCGCGCTTTCTGCGCGATGGGTATTACCGATCCCTTCTACACTTGTCTGTTTTTGAAGCGGAAGCTATACTGTCAGTATCCATTTACTTTATTTATCTGCATCGACAACTCCCAAAAAGCATCATGGCCAGTCAGACTAACTAACGTACGATATACATAGTCGATTGAGCTCCCAGCCAATAATCGAACAAAATTCGAACGCACACACATAGCGATGAACAGAACGGTCAATTTCGGGAGCCGGTTACGGTATCCCATCACCATTGTCAAGATCCTCAAACAACCGGGCAGCACGATCAAAAAGCAAGAGACTCTCCTGCAATACTCATTCCAGTGGACGAGGACCGTCGGCGACCACATCAACGAAAAGACATGGGAAGAGGCCACAACGACACTGGTCAACTGGGAGTCCCCTACTGATGGTGACCTTAAGAATTGGTTCATCAAAGAGGGCGACGTGATCAATCGCGACACTCCCTGCATGGCGGTGAAGGAGGAGTGCCCCCATGACGTCCAGTTCTCCGGTCTCTGCGCCCGGTGCGGCAAGGATATGACCGAGGTGAATTGGGCAGCCGACACCCGCGACGCCGATCGCGCGCCCATTAGCATGGTGCACGACCAGACCAGCCTGACCGTTAGCAAAGTACAGGCTGTGCGGACCGAGGAGACGCTGCAACGCCGACTACTACAGAGTCGTAAATTGAGCCTGGTCGTCGATCTCGACCAGACCATCATCCATGCCTGCATCGACCCGACTGTTGGTGAATGGCAACAAGACCCTACCAACCCCAACTACGAATCGGTCAAGGACGTCAAGGCGTTCCAGCTGGAGGATGGCCCGCGTGGTGTAGCTCGTGGCTGCTGGTACTACATCAAGATGCGGCCTGGCTTGGAGGATTTCTTAAAGAGAATATCCACCATGTACGAACTACATGTATACACCATGGGCACACGTGCCTACGCCCAAAACGTTGCCAAAATCGTC
>Ga0247781_1000776_pt1 | contig 10160 bp, 1 predicted proteins | sample UWRJL184509B5_FD_179922 | JGI IMG/M metagenome (GOLD analysis project Ga0247781, IMG submission 179922) | Plant litter microbial communities from Arlington Agricultural Research Station in Wisconsin, United States - UWRJ-L184-509B-5 | ecosystem: Environmental > Terrestrial > Plant litter >...
AAATAAGTTAGTAAAAAAAAAAAAAAGGGCCGCCCTTTACGTACTGGAAAAAGGAGTTACAGACTAAGTTAAGAAGAAGTTATTAACTATAACGACCCCCTGGGAAAAGAACCAGCAAGTGTTCTTATTAAAAAGCCTCCTTAATTAAAGGACTTACTAGCTTTAGGAGGAGTAGCTAAACGGGCCTTCTCCTGCTCTTAGAAGCGGAGGATCTCTACCTTCTGGCTAAATGTAGAAAAAGCTTACTCTTCCGTCCTACAGCGCTGGATTTTAATCCGTTTAAGTTAAGTAATAGTTTTACAGAGCTTTTAAGTTTTTAACTTTAAGTTTTATATAATAACGTTATACTTTACGTTAAAATGGCGCTTTTTAAAAAGGAGCTGTTAAAGGAAAGCATTACTGTAACTAAACGTGTTATATAAAAACAAAACCCCTACTAATAAGTATTTAGAATAACTGTCTAATTATGTAATAATAAAATAGGAAAGTGATTTTAAAGAATAACGATTATAAGGCGACATTTACGATTTAAAAGTCGAAGTGAAGTCTGTAAGGTTACGGTGATAAGAGGTGCTGTTTTTTAAAGTGCGCTTTTATATACAGTTAGTAGGTATAGTTACGTTAAGAAAAAAGGAACGCTTTTACTAGGATTTTTTATGGAAAAAGAATGTTAAAGAGGGGGAATCGTGTAACGACCCTGTAGGCCATCACTTAGGCCGGAGCGGCCTAACGAATCGCCTATATAAAGAACAGTGCAGGAAGATAGTACGTACGGTATTATGCACTGGGTTAAGGGTGTAAAGACCTAAAGCCCTTATAACTAACTAGCAGTTACTTAGTTTTAGCAAAGGTGCTTACCTATTAAGCATCTATAAGACCTTTAAGTAAGAGGTGCTTAGTGGCAGGTTACTTAATTCCTTACTAAGTAACAGACCACTAAGTAAGGTATAAGGTACCTCTGGCTGGTTAGTATAGATAGTTATAATTATGCCCACAATTACTGTAAGGGACTCTGGTTCCTTACGTTAATATTTAATTGTTTATTTATATCCTACTGTTCAGACTCACCTCTGTGTATTATAGTGACAGCGACCTATAGTGATATTAAACCCCCGTCTAGGAATACTAGCTTAATAAGCCGTCTTCGGAACGCCCCTTACCTGTTAGCGTCCTGCTATACGTTCTGTCTTAACCTACGCCAGTCCTCTTAAGGCCTGTGTTGGGTGCAGGTTATAATATAAAGACTTAGTTTGATAATAAGTGTAAGGAGATATCTGTAAGCTAAAGGCGTTAAGAGATTTTATAAGATAAATATAACAGTTATAGGAAGTCTTTTCCTATTTCCTTTATTTCTTATACTTCTTAACACAGTTAGAAGATATAACGGAGGTTAGAAAAGGGGAAGACTAACTTAATAATTCTTTATAAAAAAAGAATATTAAAGAGAGGGAATTGTGTAATAACCCTATAGGCTGTCACCTAAGCTAGGGCAGCCTGATGAATTTCCTATAAAAGGAACAGTGTAAGAGGACTATAGACACTATCTTATATATTAAGCCAGGGGTGTAAAGACTTAAAGCCCTTATAACTAGTAAAAAAGAGCTTAGTAGCTTATAGAGACTGTTAATATTAAGTATTATTCAGTTAGCTGATTAGCTATAACTATATAATGTATTATTAAGTATAATAAACTAAGTAAGGTATAAGGTACCTTTTAGTTAACTAATATAGATAAATATTATTATAATTACGATAGATATAAGAGACTTTTAGATCTTTACATTAGTATTTAATTATTTATTTATATCCTACTGTTCAGACTTACCTTTGTATATTATAGTGATAGCGACTTACAGTAATATTAAACTCCCCGTTTATAAGTGTTAGCTTAACAAGCTGTCTTCAGAACGCCCCTTAGCCTTTAACGTCCTGTTATACGTTCTGTCTTAACCTGCACTAGTCCTCTTAAGGCCTGTGTTAGGTACAGGTTGTAATACTGTCAGGCTACTCTAGCTTAAGTAACAGCTTATAAGGTTGTTATAACTACTTTATTTTATAAACTTATCTGTAGGGTTTGACTTGGTCTTCGTCACTATAATGGCTTAAGCTTACTGGCATTTTAGCTGTATTAGACTTCTAGTTAGCTCTGCTAATTAGAAGCTTAGGGCTTTTAAACTCTTTATTTTTAATAATAACGAAGTTAGTATTTTAACACTACATACATAAAACCCCTTTCTTTCTAACATAACCCTTATTTAAGTATTAGCTTTAATAACGACCTTGCAGGCCGTTACTTAGACTGGCACAGCTTAACGAAACCTTATAGGAAGGACAGTGCAGGGAAGCAGCACGCACGGTGCTGCGCACTGGGCTAGGGGTATAAAGACTTAAAGCCCTTATAACTAGTTATTTAGTTACTTAGTCTTAGCAAACCTACTTACCTATTAAGCAGCTATTACAACTTGCACCAGACACAGGCCTTAAGAGGACTGGTGTGAGTTAAGATAGAATGTATAGTAGGACGCTAATAAGTAAGAGGTGTTCTAAAGACTACTTATTAAGCTAGCACTTTAAATAAGGGTTTAATGTCACTATAGGTTATTATCACTATAATACACAGAGATGAGTCTGAATAGTAACATATAAATGAATAATTAAATACTAGCGTAAGGAACTAGAGTCCCTCCTAGACGTTATAGGCATAACCATAGCTATCTATACTGACTAACTAAGGAGTACTTTTTACCTTAACTGTAGTGTTATAAGTGCTTGCGGTACGAGCACTTTACATTATGTGAGCGCTTTGCTTGTAAGGTTTCCCCTGCTTGCGGTGCGAGCACTTAGCATACTGTGATCAACACCTTATTAGTTATAAGGGCTTCGGGTCTTTACACCCCCAGCCCAGTGCGCAGTACTGTACGTACTGTTTCCCCACACTGTTCCTTCTACAGGGGATTTGTCAGGCCACCCCAGCCTAAGTGACGGCCTATAGGGTCGTTACAGCAGCCTTAAGGTCACTAAACAGGAAGTGCTTAATAATAAAGTACTTAGTCCCTTATTAAATAAATCTTACTAAGTAAAGTATAAAGTACCTTTTAATTATTTAATATAGATAGATATTTATAACGACCTTACAGGCTGTCACTTGGGCCGGGGCGGCCTGACGAATCCCCCATAGAAGGAACAGTGTAGAAGGACGGTGCACACCGTCTAAACGCACTGGGCCAGGAGTGTAAAGACCTGAAGCCCTTACAACCAGTAAGAAAGTGCTTAGTGGTCTATAAGAACTGATAACACTAAGCACCACTTAGTTAACTGCTTAGCTGTAACTATATAATGTACCACTAAGTATAACAGACTAAGTAAGGTATAAAGTACCTCCTGTCTAGTTAGTATAAGTAGTTATAATTATACTTATAACTACTGTAAGGGACTTTAGTTCCTCACATTAATATTCAATTATTCATTTATATCTTACTGTTTAGACTTACCTTTATATATTATAGTAACAGCAACCTACAGTAACATTAAACCCTTATCTAAAAGTATTAGCTTAATAAGCTGTCTTCAGAACACCCTTTACTTATTAGTATCTTACTATACGTTCTGTCTTAACCTGTGCTAATCCTCTTAAGGTTTATATTAGGTGTAAGTTATAATATAATATTAGCGTGCTAGTTTTAAACGCTATTTATTAAACTCCTAAATATTACCCCCCCTATCACTAATATATTAACCTTTAGAAAAGGGAAGGAGCTTAAGGAAGCGTAAGCCCAGCCTTAGCTCTTTACTGTTAATAAGTTAGCCACACGCCTTAAAAAGTTAAACCTTAACTAACAGGGACTAGTTAAGGAATTTAACAAAAATTTCCCTAGAGATATTAAAAGTTATATTAATCTTATTAAGAAACTTTAAGCTTAACTTAACGTTATTAAACTGGAGAATAATAACTTAAAGGGCTTATAAAAGAAATAAGTAAAGCTCCTCTTACTATTACGCTTTAAGAGAGACTTTACTTAACTGGAGTCTTAAGTAATTTAACTTTAAAGTTATATTACTTATTATAACAAATAGTTTTTTAAAGAAGAAGGAAAGGTTAGGTTTACTAAAGCCCTATTAGATAGAGTAGTAGCTTACTAGTATAAATTACATATAAAGATAATTAATAATCTTTTTATAAATAAAGTGTATAAGGAGGCTTTAGAAACTTAAGCCCTTTTTAATAACTTTAACGTATTTATTAACTAACTCTAAATGGAGTTTAAAGAACTAAACGCTTTAAGACAGGTTAAACAGTGCTTTATAATATTAAAACAGACGTACTTAATCTTTAAGTTCTTTACACGCTTTAAGTTAAAAGTAATAAAAACTAAGTTTAGTTAAGAAGCTTTAATAATACTGTTTTAAAGTAAGCTAAAGGAGCATATTATTAGAGACCTTTACTAAGAGGATCGACTAGACTGATTTCAGGAGCTAGTTAAGATAGTTATTAAGGCTAATAATTAATATTATAATTACTATTATTAAAAGAACTTTTAGAAGGAACGAACTCTTTATTAGCTAAGTAAACTTAAGAAGGGGAACTAATCAACTGTAATAAGTTATTACCCCAGATTAATAGATATTAGTATAGTGAACTGTTAGAATTAACCTAACTGTAATAAACCTTAACGATAATAACAGTAGAAGTAGCTTAAGGACCTGTTTTATGTCTAATGTTTTAACTATAGTAAGAAAGGTTATATAGTATAGTAATATCTATTGTTAAAATAAGTTAGTTAGAAACCAGTCTTAGATAAAAGGAAGTATATTAAGTTTAATTTAAGAGATATCTATATTAGGATAGTAGGAAACGAGGAAGACTGTACTTAGATAGATAAGTGTAATTTAGGAGACGAGGAAGAAGAGGAAGAAGAACCTTAAGATGTAATGTATTTAATCCTTAAGGGTGTCTTAAAAGAGTTAGTTATAAAGGTGTAGGTTATTATAAACTAACTTTAAGGTGGAAACTTAAGATAATTAAAGGTGTAAGTTATAAAAGATTAACTTTAGGAAGAAATGTTCTAATTAACTGTAACAGGCCTTAAAAACCTTACGCTGTAAGTTTAGGAATTAAGGAAGTCTAGGAAGGACCTTAACTTAGACCTTATTAAGATAGTGGAAGGAGTTGAAAAATTAGCTTTTTAGGTTACTTAAGCAGTGAAGTAAGTTTTAAAAAGTGAAAAAGAACAAGTTAAAAGAATTAAGCTAGAAAAGTGGAAGTTCTTCTTAACTATACTTTTTAAAACTCTTAAATACTTTAAACAAGTTAAATAAATTAGCACCCTTACCTCTTTAAAAGAAGGACAGCTTAAATAGTTACCTTATATTAAGATTAGTATACTTTAGATTAGTACCTTAAACGTCTTCTAAGAAGGTATAAAATAAGTATATTAACGGAGGGTTTAGGAGTTAAAAGAGAAATATTAAGAACTGGTAGACGAAGTAGAAGACTTATAAGTTAAAAGTCTTACTGTAATATTTAAGGATAAAGTAGTAGAAATTAAGTTATAACTTTATAATAAAGTTCACTTTACTAACTAACTTAAATATTAATTTGTTAAGGAGGATTATTTTATAAAAGAATAAGCTAGTCTGCTATTACTTAAGTTTTAAAAAGAGGTTTAAAAGAAATAACATATATAGAAACAGGTAAAAGAAGAAAAGACAAAAAGTACTACCTCTTTTATTATATACTTTATAACTGTAGCATTTACAGTTAATATTAACTACCTTAATTATAAAGATATATTATAGATTAACTGCGTGTACGATAACTGCATTTTTAACTAGTATAGCGGACTTAAGGCTTTATATAACCACTTCTCCAGCGCATGAAGATAGGATTACATTATTTTAAGAGTAGAAGTAAAGGTAGTATATTACTAAGTCTCCTACACCTTAATAAGGGAGTTTAACAATAGGTAGAAAGTTACTATAATTAACTAAACCCTTACTACTTATTAGCGAGGAGGATTATTTAGTAACTGCTTAGTTGCGATATGCTTAATATACTTTAAAGGAAAAGTTAAGGAATGGTAGAAATAAGTAAATTATAAATGGATTTAAAAGTAGGAGGACTTTACTATAATCCAGTCTTATAGAGTGTATTACTGACTTGTTAAGGATTTCTAGAATATTAAACTGTTTAAAGTCGACTAGACGTTAAGGCGTGAAAACCTAGGAAAAGTTAATTGCTAAGTCTATTAAAGTTACTTATTTTTCTAAAAGGAATTAGGAAAAGGTTACAGGCCCTTTAAAAATGCTGGAAACTAATAGTTTACTAGTTAGTAAAAACCTTAAGAAGAAGAAGAGGTATTTAGAGGTTAAGCTAGATAAGATTTTAAAGACAGATAATTATTATAATTTAGATATTAAAAGAGTATAAGTATTACTTTATTAATGTTAACTTAATAGACGGAAGAGGAAGACTGTTTAGGATAAGAGTAGTAATTAATAATGGGAGTACTTTTAACCTAATATACCCTTTATTAGTTAATTAAAGGAAACTCTTTAACGAAGAATATAAAGAAGCTATTCCTATTTAAAATAGAGAAGGAGGCCTGTATTAGTATAATAATAGTAAAGTTACTTACCACTTACTACTCCTGATTAAAGTACATAGGGATAAATAATAAGTGGATTTTAACGTTACACTAGTAATAGGGTACGATATGATCTTAAGCTTACCTTAGCTGGAAAAGTATAACCCTGTAATTAATTAAAGGAGTGGTTACCTTACCTTTAGTAAGTCCCTTAGCTGTAATTACTATTTAGAGAAAGTTAAGAAAGTACTAAACTGCCTTAAAGGTGTATAAAGTATTTAAAAGTGTATTAAACCTTTAAAATTAAGTATAGTTTAAGTTAGGTTTATTAAGACAGTTAAAGGATTAAAAAGTTTACTATATTACCTAAATGATAATTTAGAAGGTAAAAAGAATTAAGAAGCTAATTTATAAATAAATAAAGAAGTTAACTTATTTAAAGTACCTGTAGAATATAGAAAGTTTACCCTATTTTGAAAAAAGATATTATAACTGTTAGATTATAAACTTTAAGATTATAAAATTAAGCTAAAGTTAGGAGTAAAGCTTTACAGCTTTTAACCCTATCACTTAAACCCCTAATAGGCTAAAGCTTTAAAGGAGTATATTAATAAGAATTTAAAAAGTAGATTTATTATAGAGTTTTAATCCCCAGCATGGTACTTAGTGTTATTTGTCTTAAAAAAAGGAGATAGTAAACTACGTATAGTTATTAATTATTAAACTTTAAATAAGGATATAATTAAGAATTGTTACTTATTACTACTTATTACAGAAATGTAAGAACGGATTATTAAAATAAATTAGTTCTCTAGTCTTAATTTCCCTATAGGATTTAACTATATTAGAGTAAAGGGAGAAGATAAATATAAAACGGCCTTTCAGACTTATAATAGGTATTACCGGTACTGTATTATGCTAATAAGATTAATAAACGCCCTTATAACCTTTTAAGCCCTTATTAATAGTGTTCTTTACCCCTTTCTTAATAAGTTTATCTTTATGTATTTTAAAACTTTAAAAGAATACTAAAAGTATATATAATAGGTTTTAACAGCTTTTAAAAAGGTAAAGTTAATAGTAAACTTAGAAAAGAGCCACTTCCACATTTAGAAGCTAAACTATTTAGGATTTAAAGTAACCCTTAAAAAGCTCGAAATGTAACTAGAGAAGATAAAGGCAGTTAGGGACTAGCCTACTTTAAAGAATTAAATAAAGTTATAAGCCTTTATTAACTTTATTAACTTTTATTAATACTTTATTAAGTATTTTATAAAAATCGTAAAACTATTATATAAACTTACAGGGATAAGTAAACCGTTTAAGTGGACTGATAAGTAGTAAAAGGTGTTTAAAGACCTTAAGTATACCTTTATTACAGCACCAGTCCTGGCTCTCCATAACTTTTTAAAACCATTTTAAGTTAAGACAGACTTTTTAGAGTTTATAATTAAAGGAGAACTTAGTTAAGTTTAAGATAACAGGAAACGTTACCTAGTTACCTTTATATGAAAAGGGATTTATAACCCAGCTTTATAATACTTAATTTATAATAAAGAATTAATAGTAATTATTTAATGTTTTATTAAGTAAGTATTATATTTAAGTGGTATAAAAGAACTAGTTTAAGTCTTTTTAAACTATAATAACCTTTAATACTTCTTAATAAAGGAACTTAGCTTATAATAAGTATAATAGGCAGAGTTAATAACCCCGTTCTACTTTTAAATTCACTATATTAAAGGAAAAGATAATAAGTAAGCTAATACTCTTAGCTAAAGATAGGATTATAAGGATATTAATCCAGTCTTAATCCCCGTTACCGTGTTTAATAAAGCTAAAAACGGCACATTAAAGCATATGTTATAAGTATTAGATAATTAAACGCTAAAATAAAATATTAACGTTTATATAAACTTATAAATAAAGTATAATATCTATTAGTAATAACAGGACTTTTAGTAAAAAGGTTAAAGAAAGTGTCTATTAGTATAAATGCCCCTTAGGAGACTTTTTAAGGTATATGTAAAACTGTAAAAAAGAGTACCCTGTACACTTAAAACATAATAAAACTGGTTATTAGCCAGAATAACTATTAGAAAGTATAAACAGTATACTTAAATTAGGAGTAAGGCTTTAATACTAAGAGAAACTATACATTTATAACTTAAACAGACAGAAGAAGTATATCTAACAGGTTTATAAGTTTTAACTTAATAGATATATAAGCTAAGTTAGAACTCTTATATAAGTTTAATAAGTATACACCTTCTTAGGAATAAAGAAGGTAGTTAAGGAGGTAATTAATAACTGTAATATCTATTACTAAAAGTAAAACTGACATTATAAGCCTTATAAGCTTCTTAAACCACTTCTTATATTATAAGTATTTTAAAGTTTAATCTTACGTAACTTTGTTATTAAGATTTTAAAGTTTAAAGACCTTACTACAGGAGTTACCTATAACTAGATCTTTATAATAATTAACAGATTAATAAAATGGGTTTACTTTCTACTAACCTTAAAAGATATAATAGTGGAATAACTTATGTATATTTTTAAAAAAGAGGTAGTCTTATAACACTTTTAACTAGATAATATTATTACAGATTAAGATAAGCTAATTATATTAAAATTCTAATAAGGATTAATGTAAAGAATAAATGTAAAAAGTAAGCTTTTAACAGCTTTCCACTTTAAATAAATAACTAAATAGAATAAGTTAATTAGATACTTATAATATATTTTTAAACTTATATTAACTTTAAATAAGATAATTAACTTAAGCTGTTACTAACAGTACAGATAGCTTATAATATAACATTAATCGAGTTAATAAGTATATTATTATTCTTCACTAATTACAGTAAGGAGTTGGAGCTCCACTAAGGGCCGCCTATTAGCACCCCTTAAGCTATAATTTACGTAGATTAGATGTAAGAGCTGTATAACCACTTATAAGCTGAACTTAAGTTTACACACGAATAAATAAAAAAGTTTACTAATAAATACTAAATTAAATAGCTAATACTTAAGTAAGGACTTTATTATAATAGTAAATAAGTTAAGGGATTAACTTTTTAAAAAGGGGATTACGTTTACTTTTTTTTACAAAACCTGCATTTAAAATAACTTAGTAAGAAGCTTAACTTTTAAAGGTATTGACCGTTTTAAGTTACGAAAAAGGTCACTACCTTTAATTATAAACTAAACCTACTTATTAATATAAAGGTGTAGATTAAGGTTTTTTATATCTTACTTTTACAACCTGCCTTAAAGGGAGTTCCTTTAAAAAGAAGATTAAAGTTAATATTAATAAGGATAAATATAACGTTAAGGAAGTTGTGGATTTATAAAAGGGAAAGAATACGTTTAAATATCTTATTAAATAACTAGATTACGGCTTTAAAAGTAATTTATAAGAGTTAGTTAAAAATCTTAAGTGCTTAAACCTAATTGCAGAGTTTTACTAAAAGAATCTAGATTAACTAAAGTTAATAATAAGAATTAAAAATAAAATAAGATCTAATATTTAAATTACTATACTAAAGAGTAAATTTACTATAGGGCTTAAAG
>Ga0247781_1000778_pt1 | contig 10148 bp, 2 predicted proteins | sample UWRJL184509B5_FD_179922 | JGI IMG/M metagenome (GOLD analysis project Ga0247781, IMG submission 179922) | Plant litter microbial communities from Arlington Agricultural Research Station in Wisconsin, United States - UWRJ-L184-509B-5 | ecosystem: Environmental > Terrestrial > Plant litter >...
CTTGGGCATGACCTCCTCAATGTCATCGTCAAAGTCCGACCCATCATCGTCCGCGTAAACGGGCTTTGCTTTTGCAGCGGCAGCACGTTTTGCTGGCTTGGGCACTACTTCCTCAATGGAATCGTCAAAGTCAGACGCATCATCGTCCGCAACGGGCTTCGGTTTCGCAGCGGCAGCTCGCTTTGTTGGCTTGGGCATCACTTCCTCAATGTCATCGTCCAGGTCCGACATGGCATCGTAAGCAGGCTTGGCCTTTGGAGCTGGCGCACGCTTGGCTGCTGGCTTGGGAAGGACCTCCTCGATGTCATCGTCATACGGATCCTGTTCTTGAACAGCGTCCTGCATGACTTCGTCATCAGAGACTGAGGTGGACTTTGGCTTCTTCTCGGGAGCACTCGCAGGAGCGCTTGGGGGAGCGGTTGGTTTCCCCAAGGCCAGGAAGTCGTCGTCCGACTCCGAGTCAAGCAGGTACGCCTTGGCCTTTGTAGCTGCATTTGCCGCCGCAGCGCGTTTGGTGCGATTGGCCGCGATGTCCGTCATGATAACTGGTTCCGACTCTTCCTTCTTGAACCCCGACTTCTTGCCCAGCGAAGCAAAGTCGTCCTCTGACAGATCGTCCGCTACGCCATCGAAGCCAGTGTCCTCCTTGGGCTTAGGCTTTGCTTTGGCCTGGAACTTTTCGGTGAAGCGTTGTTGGGTTTTGGTCTCGAGCTTGGGGGGAAGCTTGGTTGCCTTGGTCGTCTTCTTGACAGGCGCATAGTCCTCCTCATCCTTGATCTTGCGAGCTTTGCCGCCACCGATGCCGCCAAGCTTCTTGGAGACACGGCGGCCTCTCCTGCGAATGTCGGTCTGGATTTCAGCATCGAGCCTGAGCTGCTCTTCCCATTCCTCAACAAACGCGTCAAGATCCTTGCACCAAAGATCCTTCTCGCTGAGAGCGTTCAGCTCATCGTGCTCTGCCTTCTTGGCGGCAATCTGACTATTGAGCCTATCGAGGCGCTCCGTGGTCAAGGACCAGATGGGCATGGAAAGGAGGTAGTCGTAATCACGACCGCCGCCGCCAAGTCCCGCTTCCTCGTCCTCTTGTTCCTCTTGACCAAGCTCCTCATCCGTAGACTTTGGCTTCTTGCCCTCAGGCGCCTTTGGAGGGAAGGCCTCGTACTTGCGCTCCCGAAGTTCATCCACGAGGATGGCCTTCTTCTTCTTGGAGACGATGAGGTCGCCATCGATGATTTCTTGGATGAAGCGGTACTGATTCTTGAGCTTCCGGTAATCCGCATGGTAGACTTTGAGCCAGTATTCCTTTCGCTCAAAGTACATTTGCAGACGGTATTGGTAAAACTCTTCCATAATCTGCTCCACGTTGTCGTACTTGCGGATCATGCCCTGGACATTGAACGCGACAAGATTGGTGGTAGAGACAGGCTTGCTAAGTTTGAACTTCTCGATCAGACCTTCCCCAAGGGCTGCGTTCAGATGCTTCTCCTCCAACTGGATGGCAAAGTGGACAGTCTTGTGGTCGTTGAATTCCTTGTAATCCTTGATCCAGGATGGTGTCTTCTCGCCGGCCATGATGTCTTCAAGCCGGGATTTGAAGTCATCAGTCCACATGCGAATAGGAAGCTCAGTGACGATGATCTCGCTGGGGTTCTGCTCGTCCTGATACGCGATGCCGTTGAACTTGTATCTGCCGGGCGATTCCACCTCGGTAGTACCCTTCCAGCCACGGAACCAGGGCTGCATGGGAACGAATTCAGCATCGGTTGTATCTTCAGGATCAAGCCTCCCCATGCGGCGTCTGAGGTTCTGGACAATGTCCATGGGGTGGTAGTTGGGAATATTGGTGCTCCAACCGGTACCGATACCATCTGCACCGTTTACCAAGACCATGGGAAGGATGGGAACGTAGGTCTTTGGCTCGATTCTCTTGCCGTCCTCGTACTGGAACTCGAGATTGGGCTCGTCGAGCGGCGAGAAGATGCGCCGGGCAAAGGGGGAGAGACGAGTGTGAATATAACGAGCGCTGGCAGCATCAGAGCCACCTGAAAGTCGAGAACCGAAGTTACCACTGGGCTCGAGGATGTTGATGTTGTTGGAGCCGACATAGTTTTGCGCCAGGCCGATGATGGTCTGTTGCAGCGACACTTCACCGTGGTGATAGGCCGTCTGCTCCGAGACATAACCAGCCAATTCAATGACCTTCTGGTCGTTGGTCAGGTTCCTCTTGAAACAGGCGTACAAGACCTTGCGCTGACCGGGCTTCAGACCATCCACCATCGATGGGATCGAGCGCATGTTGTCGGCCATACTGAACAAGATCAATTCGCGGTTGACAAAGTCGTTGTACGAGATCTTTTCGGTCGAGTGGTCAAGATAGGTGCCTGGCACAAAGTTGCCCAGCCATTCCTTACGAGCGTCAGCCTTCTTCTTGGAGAAGGCGAGCTCGAAAAGCAGCGAGTCATCCCGGGACATGGTCTCGAACTCTTTGAGATGCATATCCAGATTGGTAAAGTAGACTTGGGCGTCTTCGTTCGAAGAAGAACCCAATCCCTTGTAGTACTTGTACTTCCATCTGGCCAGCTCGGCCCTGTGCTGTTCCTTCCACAACTCGTACTGAGGCAGAGTAAAGAAGGACTTGAGCTTCTGGGGTTTCTTGGGGTTAGGGCCCTGCCAGACCTTGACGACCGGAGTGATGAACTCGCGGAAGAAGTTGGGGATGCGGAGCAGGGATGGAAATTGAACCTCGAGGAAGTTGATGAGGAGGCCCTTGATATGACTACCGTCCAAATCTTGATCGGCCATGATCATCAACGATCCGTAGCGGAGACCCTTAGTGTCGGTATAGTGCGCCTTGTGCTTCAGGCCGAGGAACTTTTTGATGTTTTCGATTTCCTTGTTCTTCATGATTTGGTCGAGAGAGGCGTCACGGACGTTCAGCATTTTACCACGGAGTGGGAACACGCCGATACGGTCGGGATCGAGCACAGCACGTCCAGCCACAGCCAGAGCTCTGGCAGAGTCACCTTCTGTCAGAATCAGGGTACATTCGTGACCACGCTTGGTGCCTGCCAAATTGGCATCGACGAGCTTGGCATTGTTGACACGAGAGCGCTTGTTGCCGTCGCTCTTGGCCAACATCTTGTCGGCCTTCTTGTCGGCGAAGTGCATGATATTCTCAATGGCCTCGGACTGCCTGATCTTCTTCAGGAAGCTATCAGGCAGCGCGCATTTGCTGCCAAAGGCGCTCATCTTGGTCGTCAGCTGCTCCTTGGTCTGGGAGGTGAAGGCTGGGTTGTCAATGAGACAGTTGACAAAGATGAAGATGTGGTTGCGGAAGTGAGAAGTCTTGAGCGAGTGGCCCTTCTTCTTCTTGCTGAGTTCTTTGTTGAGGGCATCGCAGATCTGGTCGGCGATGTAGTTGACGTGAGTGCCGCCAGAGGTGGTGGCGATGTTGTTCACAAACGAGACTTGCTGGAAGGCGCCGTCCGAGACGGTGAAGCCAACCTGCCACCGTCTCCCCTTGTCGAGGATTTCTTCAAATTCCACCCTGGCTGGGGGAGGTGCCTCTCCCTCCATTGCTGCCTCATCACCGCGCTCCTTGGCGATGGCCTTGGCATACAGACCACAGTATCCCTTGAAGTTCAGCTTGAGATACTCGCCGTTCAAGTAAACCTTGACACCAACAGTTCCCGCCATGTCGTAGATACGGCGATAGATCATGGCCTCCAAATCGGCATCGATCCCATTCTCCATACCGAACCGCTTGTAGTCGGGAAGGAAAGTGACCCGGACAAAGTCCGATGTTTTGCTCGACGTGATCTTGGCCTTCTCCATCTTGCTCATGTTGTCGGTCCAAGTCTGCTTGTACCGCTTTCCGTTCTTGGAGTCCTGGCACTCGAGAGTGAACCTGGAACTGAAGATATTGGTGAGCTTGGCACCGTAACCGTTACGGCCACCGACTGTCTTTTTCTCGTCGTCGTCGTAGTTGGAACCAGTGAGAAGATGACCGAAAATCAGCTCGGGCACGTATAATTTCTCCTTGGCGTGCATCTCGACAGGAATGCCCTTTCCGTTGTTCTCGACCGAGATTTCTCCAGTCTCACCATCTACCGTGACTTTGAGGTACGTCATGGAAGAATCTCGCTGACTGTTATCGGCGGCGTTGACAAGGATCTCGTCAAAGATTTTGTAAAGACCAGGAACGAAGGAGACTACGCGGTTCTCCATCAAACCCTCGGTTTTGTTGAACACCCACATTCGCTGGTCGGTCCGTTCGACGGATCCAATATAGGTATCGGGTCGCTTGATGATGTGCTCGAGCTGTGTGAGCTTCTGATACATCTCACTGGCAGACTTGCCGTTGCCCGACTTTGAACCGCCAGGCGCATCGACCAGGCTGTCATTTTCGATCTCGGCCAGGGGCTTGCCGCTGGACTTCTTCGCTGGCGCCTTCTTCTGTTTCTTGGCGCTGGGAGGCGTGTGTGAGAGAATGCTGCCGTCTCCGTCGTCCATATCAACGTCGTCGTCATCGTTCTCGCTTTCCGGCTTGGGCCGTTTCTTGGAGGCGGCCGTGGCCCCGGTGAGCTTTGTCTGGGTCATCTTTTTGGCAGCTGGTTTGGCCTTTGCAGCCGCAGGTTTTTTCGGAGCGGCTTTGACCTTTGGGGGAGCTTTGGCCTTGGGTTTCTAGAGGTTGCGCAAGTTGGGTTAGTTGCATGTATTGATAGAGAGGGCACTCGCCCACGCTGGCGACTGGAGGAGAAATGGTATCAATGCTCGGTCCAACCCACACAACCAACGTACCACCTCTGGTTCAAAGTCGTCAGAGTCGCTTTGAACATCAAAGACGGAGTCTTCGATATCGGTGTCCATGGTGCGGGAGGTGTAGGAGCCAAGTCCCACAAAGGTCGAGATTGGGTGTTGTTTCTGGCTCGAACCTGGATTCGCGCGGGTGACTGGCTTAGCGTTCGAATCGAGAACGGTTTGTACATTCACAAATGCAAAGACCTTGTCGATAGGTCGGAATTTTCGTCAGATAGTCGACCGGTTACAGATCAAACGAAAGAAGGTAGAATAATGGAAAGAATTGCGCTGCAGTTCCAATAGAAAAAAAGAATTCACTCCGACGTTCTGCAAGAGAAAGACGTCGAACTGAAACTTGCACGCAGGATTGCGGGTTGTTGAAGAAGAAAGGAGCGTGCAGTGCGGTGTTGATGAGAGGGGCAAAAAAGAGTCGACAGCCTGGTTGGTCGTTGTCTGCCTGGGATGTAAACAAATCTTGTTTGTTTCGCATTTCCCACCTGACCCTGACGAGGGATGTCAATCTGCCGCCGGGTCTTGGCGCGTATCCCCTGTCGCGACACGGACGTGACCCACAACAAGGCCGCCTTTCCTCGGTAATGCTGCCTCAGGAATCCATGCAGCAGCTTAGCCACAACGTGGCGCCAATGGTCAAGTGCCACCCGCTTGATTCACCCTATCAGGCTCAACAGCGGAAACAACAACCGATAAGTGACTCAAGTTCTCAACTTCTGGTCGTCAACACAAGACGGGTAGTCACGCCCCTGAGGATGCATCTTGCCTCGAGTGTACACACCTACCTGCCTACACGATTTTGGCTGCACTTGCCTAACCATGTAATTTCCTCGTTTCCATGTGTTTTCTTTGTAGTCATTTGCCTCCCGGTACCAAGGCATCTTGGGGTCTTTTTTGTTCGTGCAACTTACTAACACTTGCGGAGTCGATCCCTCTGAATGCAACTTTCACGATACAAGGCTTGATTGTCCATTCATTGTCTGTCCCCCAATTATGTGCACTCCTGTCAAGGTATCTCAAGTCGGTTACACCACTGCGGTCAAGCGCGACCTCCTATCTAGACTCTGCAGGTACCTCACGGCAGACAAGACGTCTGCAGGATGTACGCATAATTTGTACTCCGTCAGGACGCAAGATCACAGGACTGCTCTATTCCCCTCTCTCTTGGCTCTTGCACCTGAGCAACTTGACCACGGCGACATGGTATGGATTACAAAGGCTTCATTCAACCCGGTGGTTGGTCGGCTAGTCGGCTGGCCGGTCGGTTGCAGCCGCCTCCACGCTCGCAATGATGAGGTCGATTCCGATGCCGATGCCGATTCCCTCTTCCTCGATTATCCCTTGCTACCTCGTGCGTCTGCCTCAGTGCCACGGCTGGTTGAGCCGCTCTGCAGCCGGAGCATGCCTATCTCCGAGCTTCAACTGAATTGTTTGGGTGGGACATTGTCGAGACCAGGATATGCCTCGATATATCTGCACCTCCAGCGACACCGCAACTGTCAATCCTGCAAGCCATAGCCCGTCATGTCCGTTGCTCAGGAAGTACAGTACATATCCATCCTCCAAGCCATGTAATTGCCCGGCCTTCGACACCTGTCCAAACACGCGCCAATCGATCATAAAACCCCACTCGAGTTCTCACTTCCAAATTACCTTCAAGAAATAGAGGGCTGGTTGGGCCGTGGCATGGCAACCCCTGATGCGATGACTTACAGGCAACTTTTTGCGACGCTGCCATCCGCCATGGTCACTCTCCAGGTGAGGGGCGCTCGACTTCGGCTGCAACAAATCGGCAATGGTCCCTTGCCCAAAGCTCGTTCCGCCCCAGTGTCTCCTTCGGTTGGCCTCCGGGCCTTTGATGGGAGGAAATTTCCCGGAGGGCGTACGTACAGGCGCTCACGGCTACATCTGTCACACTTTGAGGCGGTGGGTCAAGGGGTCTCAGTGTGCTCATGTCAAAAACGTGCTGTCCCACAGAGCTATGGGCGCGCTGACGGACATATGTTGCTGCTTCTCGGGCCAAGATCACCAACTCGCCCTTGTTTTGTCGTTCGGTTAGCCCAGGGTGTGATTCTAGCAAATGACCACTCCTTTCTTGGAGGGCTGGCCCGTTGGCCTGGCGCACTTGGAAGACAGCGACAGATCAGGTCCAGGACATTTGGAGTCATTCCCAAACACCAGAGTGCTTGACCTGGGTATTTCCGGAGTGGCCGAGATAGCCCATTGTCATTATCACGAACCCCATGGACCCTGACGGCAGGGCTTGTTGGAAGCTCCCAAGTTTTCTTTGACCAGACCAGGTCAAATCTGGGACAGCTTGATCTATTTCTCCCGTTTTGGGAATGCATTGACCATCCTCGGTATCTAGCACTGGGTCGACCGGTAGTGTGTGTGAAGGACGGGAAGCCGCAGCAGGTCATCACGGCTGGAATAGCTCACCCAGAGCAGGACGACTCGAGCGGTGTTGCCTGGGCGCGCCGCAACTATGGCTGCATCTCTGCTGTGTTCGCTTTCTCCTGCAAGTGCAGGTGGTGGTCCCATTCGCAAGCCGAATGATTGCCCTCCACACCAGTTCCGCCTACCGCCTGTCGCCGCCCAGTGCGCCACATTTTCTTTCAACTTCATCTCGACCTGGCTGGGTGTTCAACTACCGCTATCCGTGGCTGGTCATACCCTGGCGGATGGATTTGCGGAGACAGAGTTTACTTGCCAAGCGGCAAGCTCAACACGGTTGTGCTTCCGTCGGGAAATTTTGTGGGTGTGCGAGGCCGAGCTTGTGATAGAAGACTGTTGTTGGAGAGAACGCGAATTTCCTCATTGGCTACCAGATGTACATGATGAGCGAACAAGCGATGGTGTACTGGTGACAGAAAAGTCTGGGGTGTTGTCTCAAATAGGTGTCCTTGGTAAGTTGTTTCTTTGGAGACTTGCAGAGAAAGACAGGCTGCGGACGTCATGGAAATATTGATGGATGCCGACTCTGCCATATTGAGAGTGGATGCTGCCTATAACAGTCATATCCATGGACAGCAGGCAGCAGACAGTTGCCGTCCAGTCCAGTCTGCCAGCCACCGCAATTCTGCGCCAAAGCTATCCTCATAGAAGGAGAGAATACGGGCAAGAACCACGTGTGCCGAGTCATATTTTGCTTCACAAGTATTCTGGACCAGGATATCTGCTCTTCCTCCTGGGAAACCACGATTCCTTTGTTCCACCTTTCAACGAAGCCACCCAGGTCCTCAACCAAGTGGCACCGCCTGCAGCCAGCCGTGGCTCTGTTTCTATCAGAACCTGGAAACCAGTTCAAACAAATCGATTCCCTGCTTGCTGCGACCAAATCCTGTGCTTTCGACGCTGGGGTTTGTTGCCTTGCCTTTGGGCTATCATGATGGTGCGTCATCTGACAAGCTGATATCACAACGCCTGGCCGTGTGAGATGCACTGGAGCTACACTTGGCCGAATATCCCTATTGGCGCATCCCTGGGTGCTAGCAGCGCCGCCGGTCTGAGTACCTATTTTCACCGGTGCCGGCGGTATGGTGAGGACCAGAACACGGCTGGGCGAGTGCACTGCGAAAGTTGTTTTACCCCCGAGCCTCCTGATGCCGAAGTCATTCCCGCAAACCGCAAGGAGACGTAGCCCCGGGCCACCTCTTTCACTCTGTCTGTTTATTTTTATCGTCATTTCCTGTCTCGCTTCCCTTTGAGCATCGGCCAGGCTGTCTCCTCTCGTGGTCTTACATGTCATTAATCATTTTGTGGCTTCCACCCACTCGACAGTAAAAGAGCGGTGGAAGGGTCAAACGCGCTTTTCAGCTCCCAAAATTCGACTCCCAAGTGTTGGGAACAAAGAAATGTTTACATGAACGTTGACCGCCAGATCAGAAACAGCCAAAGGCCGTTCATCGTCGCTGCATGCTGTCCGCTGCTCACTGTCCTGTCCGCTGCCCGTGGAGCATCAAAGAGGAGTGCTTTCTCGTCGATAGCATTCCTTGGACGACGGCCCATCTGACGACTCCACATGCGCTGCAGCTCGCGAGGTGTGGTGTGCGTGTTATTTGCTTGTTATTTGTTGTTTGTCGGGTGAAAGGAGTGAAGGAAAGTCGACCGGGATTGCTCCGATCGCCGCACACGCCGAGTTTATAATCCCGTCCATTGCTCTCCTTCGTCGTCTTTTGTTCCCGTCAAGCTGGAATCGTAATCTCTGACATCTCGGGAAAACTCCGACGAAGCATCCATCAAAGGTGTGACCACCATGGCAAGCATGCTGCCACTGACGGCCATCCTCAACCCCAGCGGAGAGGCCAAGGGTGCTGGTGCTGGCGCTGGCGCTGGTGCTGCCAGCTCTGCCAGCTCCCGATTACCCTCCAGCAGTGCCGTGAACTTTTACCCTTTTGAGGACTTGGACGAGACTTCGGTCAGAGAAATACGCCGGTTCCAGATTCACACCTTTGGCAGGATCCAGGACTCTTGCCGGCGGATCCCGTACAACACGGGCAAGAGGGACTTTTACGAGAAGACTGGCCGGACATGCTTTGAAGGTACCGATATGCTCCGAGTATGTTTCTGGAAATGTCCAATTAACTAGTCTGGCACAGTGTTTCAATACGACTTCAAAGTCCCGGGATGCGATACGCCCTGGACGGTGATGTGGGACTACAAGATCGGCCTCGTCCGCACAACTCCCTTCTTTAAATGCTGCGACTATTCAAAGGTTTGATCCATGGCCTCGTCACTTCCTTTAAATCATCGACTAACTGAACAGACCATATCGGCCAAAATGCTCAACTTGAACCCCGGCCTCCGAGACATATCCCACAGCATCACTGGGGGTGCCATTCGAGCTCAAGGTACTTTTCCTGAGCGTGCTCACTTGTCACTCTCGCTAATATTGGTATTTGCAGGTTATTGGATGCCCTTCGAATGCGCAAGAGCTGTCTGCGCAACGTTTTGTTATCGCATTTCTGGAGCTTTGATACCACTCTTCGGCCCAACCTTTCCCTCCGAGTGCATCCCTCCGAATACACAACACTATGGCCGCATGATTATAAACCCAGCCATAGTTTCGCAGTCGACGCGGGAAGCAGAAGAGTTTCGGCGTTTATATGGCAGTATGCCTAGTCCCCCTACTCCCAGCCTTTCCAGCACCAGCCCACATTCATCTGGCGGTCATCTACACATGGGCAGATCGCTAGGGTACCAGCACTCGGGTCATCGACAATGGAGATCTGGGACAGCTGATTCGGATGTCGATGGAGTACCTCATGGCCATTCCCATTATACTCGGCTACCGCCCCTTCACACACACATGCCAACACCCGCACTAGATCGGAAGA
>Ga0247781_1000779_pt1 | contig 10143 bp, 9 predicted proteins | sample UWRJL184509B5_FD_179922 | JGI IMG/M metagenome (GOLD analysis project Ga0247781, IMG submission 179922) | Plant litter microbial communities from Arlington Agricultural Research Station in Wisconsin, United States - UWRJ-L184-509B-5 | ecosystem: Environmental > Terrestrial > Plant litter >...
TTGCGTAGGTAGGTTGGGTTCGGGTGTTGTCTCCGGGAGTGAGTGGATGACGCCAGACTCAGGGCTGTCGCAACATGAGACAAGGTTGGAGATTTGTGGGAAAAGTGGGAGATAGTAATGCGGTAGGTCCTGAAGTGTAGAAATATCCGGTCAACAACACAAGGCCCGAGTTGTGATATTGTCATGTGCCCGTAAGCTGTCTCGGAATGTTGGTGCTGAAATGTGTACAGTATGGGTTACGTACAATTCTATGGCAAAGGGAAGACGTCACCGACCGTTTGTTTGCAATCCACGGTGCCGGGGTTTGTTACATGATTGGCCGGGCCGGGTTAGCCCCACCAAATATCCCTGTCGAAACGAGGAATGGTGAACCAGTGCGCGCCCCACTGTCACCCCTAATGCTTCCCACTTATCAAGTGAGAAGAAACCACCATGAGTAGGTAAATATCCAAGTTTTTATATTCTATATATTCTCTCTCTTTAAATTAAAGAGAATCAATCAAATACATCACTCACCAACATCTTCTTTCTATTACATTATTTGACGAATAAAAACGACAATACTAATCACCAACATTATCAGGTACACATCCAAAAGTGAACACTGAAATGCAGACAAATAGAGTCTTGTCAACATCATCCAACGCCCTTGAGTTATCAGTTTAGGCCCTCCAAACAAACCCCTTTTGTATACGTATTTTTGGCCTTTGAGAGCAGAGGATTGGAGAACAGAAGGTGCATATTTTAACCGCTAAGAAAGTACTGTCCCTTCAAAGGTCCAAAGCCAGCACTCACTCCGAATCAAGCCCCCTTTCAAATTTCCTAACCTCCTCAAACCTAAGCCCATTCGTCACAGTCACCAAACCCTCCTTCGTGCAAAACACCACCTCCCCCCCTGGCATCACCATTGGCGGCAAACTCACAAATTCCCTTGGTGCGTAAAAGTGCTGGGTATACTCTTCAATGGTCTCTCCAACTCCATGTTGGTGTATCGGTACCGACGCCACCCACGAGTTTCTGTGGAGAAACACCAATCTATCACTGGCATTCCTGAGGTGATTTGTGATAATACCGAGTACGTGGGATGACTTGTTTCGAAGGGAGTTCCCTACGGGACGCCACGAAGCCGAAGGTGTAGAATTGCTTATTGCCTGGTGAATATGCTTCTTGAACAAAAGCGTGGCAGATTTATCCACAATGCCCGCTTTCTTGCGAACATGTAGGATGAGCGTGCCAGATGGCTCATGTAATCTGACCGAATGGATCCTTGATTTGGTGAACCCCTCATCAAACTTGTAGCCCAAAGTAAAAGTTTTCCCATCGTGACTTGGGAAGTCCATGACTGAGTAAAACCGCAGCTGACCATCGATAACTAAGCCAAACTGGCTGCTCTCGTCCTCACTACCCTTTGACTTCGGCTTCGGGACGTTGAACCATTTCCAGTCCCGCCGCTTATTTATTGAATTGAATTCGATCGACCCAAGACACTCCTTCTTTGATACAGAGTATAGCTTGTCTGATTCATCCGTCGAGGTCAGTAGGAAATCCCCCGAGTGGTCGAAAAGTAGTTGCAGAATGACATCTTTCAGCTCGAATTGGAATAAGACGGGTTGTAGCTGAATATTTTGAAAGTTCGTCATATCAAGCTTGTAAATATCCACACGATGGTTGTTATTGCTCATCGCCAACGTATCGACCGACGACGAGGCCAACAGGAAGACTTTTTCGTTCATCGACAGTGAAGCGTTATAAATCTCGTGTTTCCTACCAGTTTTCACATCGTACACGAGCACAATTCTAAAATTTGACACAGCGAAAACCACCCCTCGGGTTGGGTGTGCAGATATGGCTGTGATTCTTAGCCCGCGAAGAGAAGTCTGATTGGTGGCAAGTGATGAGTTTAATGTCTCCCTGTTATGAACCCCGTCTCTAGCTTTGCGGACCAGCACCGGCGGCGACCACACTTGAAGGCCAGACACAGAAATTTCGATGATGGCACGACTGTCGGATGTGAATTCTAACCCCCGGGAGAATGCGGACCGGGTGTACACTTGATACAAGAGGGCTAGAGAACCGAACTCCCGAATACGCAAGAAGCCATATATATCGACAGTGGCTAGGATTCGGCCGTTGGGTGAACATGCGATTGAGTCGTATGATGGTTGGCAGTCTGGATCCCACGTGCAAAGAATATGCCCAGACCAGGAATCATATACGGATAACCTGGAATTGGTAGAAGCCACTAGAAGCATGGGGGTATCAATGTTAGGATTGAATAGCATTCGATGGCAAGGCGCGTCCCCGGGATCCACTGCCCAGTCGATGAATTTCTGTTGTTGAAAGTCCCATAGACATACAGGGCCAGAGCTATAGGCGAGAGCTAGGACCTCCATATCGGGGGACAAAGACGCAAATGCTGGTGCGCGATCGAGAACAAGCTCGCCTTCGGGAGGAGGGTCGATTGATTGGTAGGGATATTTATGTTCCTCCACAATCTTTCCAGATAAAAGATCCCATCTCCAGGAACGACCATTGCCCGTGATCCCTATCAGTTCTTCGGAAGTTGAAGCCAGAGTAATGCAACGAGACCGTTGTCGGGACTTCCATAGAAGCTTCGAATTTCTATCCCAAAGAGATACGAACTTGTGACTGCAAGTCGCAATATATTTCCCACCCAATGCAAAGTGAAGGATGTTGACAGCCTCTTCAGTGTAGATAATGGTCTCTTGCTGGAGACTGCGGTGATGTAAAAGCCGGATTGTCCCAGATTGGGAACCTATAGCGATGCTGACATCCCCACATGCAGACGCAGAAAGGATTTCGTCCTCGTAGGTTATGGTCGCAATGCAATCGTTCCAGTGTTTGTTATGAGGCGAAATGAGGGTGATGCCTCCTGAAATCTGGCCAAAGGACTTGTAGATTTCTGTGTTGATAGGGCAGAGAGGGGGGATCAGAAAGTAAATTGACGAGGGTGAATGAAGCAGGGCTGGCCCGAACTTGGTGGCGAGTCTCTCCAACGTCACTGACCAGTCTTCTATTGTTTGTAACTGTTGTTGGCTTGGTGGTGATGTGCGTCCCGCTTGGTTGTCGAGAAATGGTGCCAAGTTCTTTGCGTTCCGTATCAAGCTGTTTAGATTGCCATGTCGGCACAGGCGGTCAATCCATGTTAGGACATTGTTTCCAAAAAAGCGATAAAGATCCAAGAGAAGGCCATTTTCTGATGGGTTTGCCAGAGAGATATGGTCTGATACGTAGCCATCCGCATAATCCAGTAAAGGGAATGGTGGGATATTCCTATCAGCTGGGCTCACTCGCCAGTTTCGCGGGACCGCGAGTTCCTTGGACTGAAGAAGCTTTAGACATGTCATGGCAAGCCGCTCGTGTGCTGCAGCCGGATCTACCGCAAACTCTCCGGCACCTTCGGAAAGCAGAAACTCGCGGGCAGTGGCGTGAATGATGTACATAAACCCAGTATTCTTGTCGACAACGACCAGCTGTCCACACAGAGCCTCAACCGCGCTGGCTATACTCGGGAATGTCTTTTGTATTTCCAGCTCGAGGGCGTGTGCTAACTCAGCCGTGTGAAGTGGGCGGGCGGCCATAGTTGTCCACAGCAAAATTGCCTTAACAACTTCTTTCTCCTTACGATTTTCGGCTAACCCGCCAATCGTTCTCTTGTAATACGGCAACATGCCGTCGGGTATCTGTTCCAAGATCTCTAGCATGCTCTGATCCGCCCACGCTCCCCGTAGCTCGTCAAGGACAACGCGTACCCAGAGGAAGCACGCCCCGGACTTGGTAATGATTGCTCTTGATAACGCCCTCTTTTCGTCCTCCGTGTCAATGGGAAGATCGTCGAGTCTGCTTTCAAGATATCGTCCAATATCTTCGAGGGTCTTGTCAGCAGGAATATCGACCAACGTCAAGGATGATCCGAATTGTTGGCAAAGTCGTTTGATCTCTGGAACTCTCCGACTTGTGATAAACATGCGCAAGGGAAACCGTGGAGCATCTCTTTTCAGGAGGGTAAAGATTTCACTGTACTCGAGACACTCGTCCAATGCGTCGACAATCCAGTACTGGGGAGTTGAGGTTCGAGCCTGTACACGTGGAAATTGGTCAGCATAGGGTCCCTCCAGACCTGGGGGCATGGGTGGGTAGAAAATAAAAGGTTCAACGAGTAACGAGCAAGGGAATCACACCAGTAGAACCCCCCGTTTGTACAGCTTGGTCCATATGGCACGAGCGTCGTCAACGTCGAAAGTCGAGCCATCCTGTTGTAACTGAAGAAGTACATCTCTCACAGCGGCGTTACTCTGAGCCATCTGATACGCCATCGATCTCAGGAAATCACTCAGGGTCTGGGACGCCTTCTTGCCAAACTGGAAGTAGTAGTAAGAGCATGCCAGCTTGCATTGCTGAAGGTGGGAGATGACATGTGTCGCTAGCAGTGTCTTCCCTGTCCCCGGGTGGGCGCTGATCCAGTAGATACTTGGGCTTTGACCCATGTCACTGTCCGGGGGGTCTCTCCAGTCGCAAAAGTCATCTCGGCTTTCAATCCAGACGCAGGTTCCCTGGACTTGGTCATAGCTGTAGTCAGGCTGGGGCTGTATTCCTAGGAACCCACGCAGTGCCATGAGCTGCGACCGGGCCTCTTTCTGTTTCAAGTGGACCACTGCGGAACTGTTAGTCTGCGAAGGCTTGCGGTTATTCGGCAGGGAGAAAGGAGAACTTACCATCACGGAGAATAATCTCTATTTCGGCGCTGAGGGCGTCGCGTATTTTGATGTAATTTGGATCGTCGCGGCCATCGAACTTACAAATATCACGATGGTTTGCATTAATCAAGCTGCTTCTTTCGCCTTCGATACCTATAACCAGGGTTAGAATGTTACAAAATAAGCAATGCAGGCGCTTACCAATAACAGCAGAGGCTTTGTCCACAACCATAACAGCAGATAAACCGCCTATGCTCATGGGCAAGGTTTCGTAGAATGACAGAATTGACAAGCCATTGGCATATCGGACAAATTCATCGTTGATACGCTGTGCAGAAATGGATTTGTTGGCGACGTCGGCGAGGAATGGTTTGGGAATACGTGAGATGGCCACTATGTTCTTGAGCACGGATCCAAGGTTGGATCCGCGATGAGGTGTAGCTAGGAAGAAGATTGACCGTATGCGATTGCGGAGTTGTTGGTCTCCCTCTTCACGACAGGCTGATATTAAGGCCTGTGAAGCGATGTCGTTGTTAGTACTCATCATGGATATTGCTGAGGCCGTACGTACCTGTTTGATGACCAGTCCTCCCATGGAGTGGCCAATTAAAATGATGGGTGACTAAAAGCATGGTCAGTACATGTCCGAGAAAAGGAACAAAGGGTAAACATACTGGAGAGTGGTTACGCAAGTGATGAGATGTCCTCAGCTCCTCAAACAGAGCCTTCCCAAAGTCTTGAACGTTCAGAATGCTCTGCCTCGCCGCCCCCCAGTCGGAGTCATAGCCGAAGCTGTGTATGCTGGCATTCTCGAAGCCATGTTCCAACGGAAGCCAGTATTTGGGCCAGAAATACCTTGGGTCAGTCCCCTTTCTCCATGTTTTCACACTTCCGCCTTTCAGGCCGTGGACGAAGACGAAGTCGATCAGGGACTCGGAACTGATATGAAGAGGCCGTAATCCCAGTTCCCCATGAATACCTTCTTCGGGGTCCTCGAACCTCCGCCTTGCTGCCACCCAGTTGCTGCTCCATCGACGAAAGAATGATAGCTCGGATGAATTGGCGTTCGATGCACTTGTGCTTGTGGTGCTACTTGTTGGAGCGGTTCGTTCTTGAAGAGAAAGGCTATCGAGAGTGAGAGGCTCCACTGCCGAGGGCGTGGGCGTGGGCGTACCAAGCGGCGATTGCACTGGCGATGACGACGGCCTTGTTGATTCAGGAACTTCAGAAGTGGTTTGACCTTGGAGTGGTAGCCCTCGGCCCGGGCCGTTGAGGTTGTGGGAGACGGTGGGGTTCATCGCAGCTGGCCCCACTTCTTACTTTCATCTCGTGTTCATCAAGGTTCTCTCATGATGGAATTCGAACTTACCATGAGGACTTGAGCAATGCTGACGGCGATCTTGGGAACAAAAGTATGAACAGATGGTTGGGAACCGGGGATAAGTTGTCAATGTTCACTGCCCTCAGCTTCAGCAAGTGCGGCTGCCTTGCCAACTTGCATATATTGCCTCAGGCTTCCTTACCCCACCATGCACTGCCTTGCAGCACCACAGCAGCTTCTCGCACTTCCACCAGGCGATTGGATGGCTCCATGTCGACCTGCGGAACACCTACCTAGGTACCCTTACAGGACGAAATATGATTGTGGATGTGCTAGCGTATATACCAATTTGTTTAAATTCGCCCCTAATTCCTTGCTTGCGTTACTCGACATCGCTGACAAACATGCAGATATAGAGGTCATTGTTGGTCATTCAACTTCGTTGGTTCCTTTTCGGGGGATCTCTCCTGCTTTGCTACTTGTTCATTCCTTCATAACTTGACCTTTACCCCCCTTCTGGTGATCTCTTTTGCCACTTCCGATTACATCGAAACCCTACCCCTTACCTATATAACATGGATTCTACGGCTGCCCAAGCTATCATCAAATGTTTGTTACCAAGTCCATACTGCAAGACACTGATTGTACCCGATAGGTTACCTTCTGACACTGACTTTCACTCCACAGTCCTCCCCAAGGGCAGTGTTCTTGTCTCCACAGCCAGGCACGGAAAAACAAATTGGGCCGACGGATTCAAGATTGAGATTGAAACCGAAAGTCAAAGGAAAGCCTACTTCGTGAAGGTTAGTTTGTTATATTGAGAAACCGCATCTCCGAGACTATGAGTAACCTAGCCGGGCTAACTTGCAAAGATAATCAACGGAGATCGCGCAAGTGAGATAGCCAATGGCGAATTCCAGAGCCAAAATGCCATGAAGAGATGGATCCCCGAGTACACAGCCACACCTCTTGCCGTTGGTCCCCTGGAACAACATCCGGCCAAAGCCTTCTACATGGCCGAGTTTCTGGACCTTGAAGCAGAGAAGCCTTCGCCAAAAGCACTGGCAGGGATCCTCGCGAACCTTCACCAATCATCCGTCTCCCCTACGGGAAAGTTCGGTTTCCCCGTGACCACATTTAAGGGGTATGTGCCCATGAACAACGCCTGGACGGACTCGTGGGAGGAGTGGTTCACCCGCCAATTCAGGATGGACGTCGAACAGTGCATCGGAGGTCCAGATGGGGAGATTGATGATGAGCTGTTGGAGCAGTTTTGTACCAAGGTCATACCCAGACTCTTGCGCCCTCTCCAGACGGGCGGCAGAACCATCAAGCCTAGCCTCTGCCACACGGATATATGGCACGGCAATGTCCACTTGGACAAGTTGGCCAAGGTGCCCATCATTTTCGATGCGTGTTGTGTGTATGGACACCATGAAAGTGAGATCAATTAATCCGTAAACATTGAACAGCTTGTTGCTGACTTTTCTTCTTTTGCACATCCGCAGTGGAGTTGGGCATGTTCCACAGCCCCCGATATGCCTGGGACGCTTCGTACTTGAAGGCATACACCGACTTGATGCCCCCGTCAGAGCCAAGAGAGGACTTCGACGACCGTGTTGCCATATATGCCATGTGAGTTGTTTGGGATTGTATGCTGCGACAGACTGTTGTCTGACTGAGCCCCTACCATTTACCAGGCGCAACTATATTGTGAGCGCAGGTCTCTGGGCACATTGGGCGCATATCAAAGGGCTGTAAGTAAATCCACACAGACTGAGAACCGCTCAAGAGATGATATGGCACTGACAAGCAAGCAGTGTAAAGGACGAAATGAAACGGTTGCTGGCAAAGTATCCCGATGGGTATACTGGCCTCGAAAGCAAATAAGGGGGTGGAGGTCAGAAATGAGAGCTGTCTTTCGAGGCCATTGACTCATCTTTGTGGCTCGTCGTTGACTGCCACGACCCTGGCTTCCGTCTCCACAGTGCTCAAGATGCTGTGGGTACATATGTCTCGGAAATGGGTACGAGCTGACCGTGCTGGGGCTAGGGTAAACTGCACGTTTTACAAGGGCGACCGAAGTAGCTTTTCCATCCTACAAGTACCCTCACTCGAGTCCACTGATGGGATGTGAAAGGATGAACGAACGCACTGCCAGGAACCAAATGACGGACACCTGCAGGAAAAGTGGGGCGGGCACCTTCAGATGCTGAGAGCCGAGAGTTCAACCTTTGGGGACTTAATTACGGGGTAACTTTCATTTTTATATACCGTTCTCTGTAATAATGTTCAATTGCGGCACCTAGCTCCTGTTCCAGAGAGCATTCTAGATACGTAAAAAGTTCAATTAGACTTCTCGAACGGTAGCTTTGCGTGCTGTGATTGCAAGGTTCATGTGATTTGACTTTATAGGGTCCGTGAGGCGGGATTGCGGGGCGCTCGAAGCTTTTCGATGGTGGGGTACGAGTCGGAATTGGAGTCATACCCACCTGCCGCCCAAAGTGCCCCGCCTCCATTGGAACAAAATAATTTTGCATCACCAACTTTTTGTCCAAGAACCATTAATACCCGCGCGCGCGCCCAAATAACGACTCAACAGCGCACACCATCCACAGACAACCAGCCACCTTTCGCTTCACCAACTTGCCAACTGAAAAACAGGCGACCGCGACACCGACCGACACCCAACTTCGAGCTTCAGAGATGACCCCATAGCTTCGACAATCATCGAGGGGCAGTATTGTTCCATCTCGCTAGCACGAGCTTCAACACAATAATCGGACATCGAGCTTAAATATCGCTGCGACTCGACGAAACCACCTATCTACCGGCAGACTTCAAGATGGAGGAGGATAGAGGGCGGCTCTCCGTCAAAGAGCAGCTCGTCGACCAGCTGCCGAAGCGCTTCAAGGCGCTCAAGTTCGGCATCCAGTGAGCAACCCCTCGTCGCCAACCGCAGTTGCTTACCAGTCGCGCGCTGGGACAAGGTTTGAGTACGAAGCTGACCGATTCCATCTACACAGGTCTCACCAAGATATTGTGAGCCAAGGTGTTCTCGAGGTCTCTGACAACCTCCTCTACGATGTCGAGAATGGCCGTCGCACATTCCCCCATGGGCCCCTCGATCCCAGGCTGGTAAGTCACACATCCCGCCACATTCATTTCGACTCAACCTGACTTGATGCGCTTCTAGGGAACATCCAGCAAAACTGGCATCTGTGCGACATGCCAACTCCCCCTACAATCCTGTTCCGGCCACTTCGGGCACGTCCGGCTACCGCTCCCCGTCTTCCACATCGGGTACCTCAAGTATATCCAGGCAACCCTCCAAAATATCTGCAAGGATTGCTCGAGAGTGCTCTTGGAAGAGCCCGCACGACGCCAATTCCTGAAGGAGCTCCGGCGCCCGGGCATCGACAACCTGAAACGCACACAAATCGTCAAAAAGATCAACGAGCAGTGCCGGAAAGCCAAAGTTTGCCCATACTGCGGCGAGATACAGGGAGTCATTCGGAAGTTGAGCGTCATGAAGCTTGTGCATGACAAGTTTTCCTCCTACAACAAATCCACCGCACAGAAAAAGATTGCCCCGGAGAGCAAGGTGGCTTTCGATGCGTCTTTCGAGCAGGCCAAACGATATCTGCCAGACCTTGAAAAGCACACCCGCAAGGCTATGGATGACTTGAACCCCCTCAAGGTTCTAAACCTCTTCAAGGCCATCAGTCTGACAGACACCGAGCTCCTCGGTCTGGATCCTGCCGAGGGAAGACCCGAGATGTTTCTCTGGCAGTATATCCCGGCCCCCCCGATCTGCATTAGACCGTCGGTCGCCCAGGAGAATGCTAGTAATGAAGATGATATCACCAGCAAACTCTCGGAAATCATTCTCTATGCTGGATATCTACGCGAGTCCCTGACGAAAGGCACATCATTGCCAATTATCATGGAGCAATGGGAGTTCTTGCAGCTACAGGTTGGCATGTACGTCAACAGTGATGTTCCCGGACTCAACCAGCCAGGCTTCGGAAAGCCAATCCGTGGCTTTTGCCAGCGTCTCAAGGGAAAGCAAGGTCGTTTCCGTGGAAATCTTTCTGGAAGCGT
>Ga0247781_1000780_pt1 | contig 10137 bp, 7 predicted proteins | sample UWRJL184509B5_FD_179922 | JGI IMG/M metagenome (GOLD analysis project Ga0247781, IMG submission 179922) | Plant litter microbial communities from Arlington Agricultural Research Station in Wisconsin, United States - UWRJ-L184-509B-5 | ecosystem: Environmental > Terrestrial > Plant litter >...
TGTCCATCTCGTGGAGGAAAAAGCGAACAGCTGTCGGGTGCTCGAGGGTCCAGTCCTCCCGCCAGACGGCCTGCCGGCACTGGAAGTAGGCGGTTCCGTTGAGGAAGACGAGGCATCGGGTGGAGAAGCACATTTCTTGGTACCTAAGTGTCATCACCCAGCCAAATTGCTGTTAGTATCATGGAAATATGGGATGAAAGGAGCATAGCGAAGGCGGGCAAGGTACGCACGTCCACCCCCTTTCTCCGTGGGGCGACTTGGCCAACGTCCACTGGTAGCGGCGCCGAACACCCAGGACCAGGTCCTCGCCGTTGCTTTTCACGCGCTGCACTGGCTGCAGCATGTCTCTGGGAACCCCGCCATACCCCGGCAATCCATAAAAACTATCGGGCCCCGAGGCTGCTACGATGGTCAGCTCGGCCTTGCTGTAGACCAAATGCATCTTGCCGATGGCCGCGGCTTTGTAGGCGTCATCGTCCTGGGGTATGCACACCGCGTCGACCCAGAGGTAGGGGATCTCGAGGTCTCGCGCGAGTCCCATCGCCGCGACGATTGTTTGCGGCAGCTTCTGGACGTCGATGCTGCCGGGGGCCGCCAGGAGCTTAGCCAAGTCCTCCACCAAGAGGCGGTAAAATGGCTTCCGGCCCCATACATAGCTCAACGCGCAGTACCGGTCCCCCTCGGCCAGCGTCTTGAGCTGCATGGCGTGGACGTCGATGCCATACACGGTGAATTCTGCCGCTGGATGCGCTAGTTCTTCGCGAAAGGAAGTCTTACACTCTCCGGTGTGCCACTCGTCACAACATTGTATCCACGCCTTTAGCAACCCGACGTCGATTTGCCCCTCGCCATATACACGTCCCATCAGAACCTCCGGGTCCTCCTGCTCGAGGGCACTGAAAGGCTCGATCATCACCTTCGATTTGTAGAAGCCGGGATTGCCCTTGCCGTCGGCGTCGGGGGTCGTGAGCTGCACGCGAAGCCTGTATACATGGGGATTGTTCTGAACTTCTTGGAGATCCTCGTGCCGTGTCCAGACCAGGGCCACCTCGGCCATGGCGTTACTCCCCTCCCAGTCGGCCGAAGCGCCGCCGTTGTGTAGCTTGTGCTCCTCGTCCAGGATGCGTGCGATGAGCCGGCATAGAGCGCAGTGGTCTTGCCTGTCCAAGACGTCTTTGAACCGGCCCAGGGGCATAGTCTTGTCTTCCCTTTCGCTGTCGTACCGCGGCGGCGACGTGTCGCTGTTGTCGTTGACGTCAAATGACGATCGACAGAGGTTCAGCTCGGCGCAGACATCGCATAGGCGGCCGTCGCCCAGGAAATCAAATGTTTCGTTTTGTCGCAGACGAGAAAATATTTCTTGGATTTGTGGGTTTATTATGGGATTTCTATTGTAGGTGACACGGGGGTGTTGGGTGTCGTCCTCGGGTAGACTGAACATTATCAATTGTTGCATTTTGTTGGCTGATTGGTTACTAGGCCCGGTCCGTTTTGATGGTGTCTATTTTGGTGTATAAGGTAGTGGAAAAATCGTGGGCTACCGAGCAAGAATCTGCGGTTTCTATCTGCACGACATTCGGCGCAAAATATCGCCTTGAGCAAGAGTGAAAGTGTGACTGATAGCCATGAATGACATCTCGGCTGTGTGAGCACAAAACCCCGCAGATAAAATATGAGCGAAGGAGTTTGATCATGTGACTGGCTGAGTACCTGCCTTCCGGGTTATGCATACCTAACTCAGGTACCTGACCTTGGGGGAACACGTGTAAATACAATACCTACTTCTAGAATATCCAAACAACTCCAACAATCCCCAAGACAAATCCTCCAACTCACTTCCCTCCAATACCATGCAAGCACATTATGCTCGAATCAGTCTTATCCCCACTAGTAACATTAAACCCATTCACAGAGATCTTAACCCAAAGGTTCCTCTCGATATTTGCGTTTGCAACCCTCATGTTCACAACCGAACTGCCACCCAACGCATCCACCATCTGAAACCCACACGCCTTAACCTTGGGAATGACAGTGTCGACAAAGCTCTTGGGGGTACGGTCGGTATACGTCTTCTTTTTGCACTTTCTCGAACACTTTTGCGAGCATTTCCTCTTGCCATCGACCGTCTTGCATGACTGGTGGCAGTCCTCTTTGCAGTTCTCCTTGTCGTAACAGTTGGAGAGCCAGCCGCTGTGGGGAGGTTAGTTGGTGTCGAGATATGAATGGCATAATCTCCAGGTCAGGACTTACTGGATAACACCCGAGATAGCCGGTCCCTTGGTTCCGGTGCTTGGAATCGGATTCATAACGAACAACTGGTTCCATGCGATATCCTTTCCAGTGCAAGCATAGGCGTGGGCGGTCTTGGACTGGCTGAATAATGCAAGGAAGGCGGAAAACAATTTGATTCCGCGCCGGCCGTTTCCTCCTCTGTTTGAGCTGGATCGGGAGCTGGACCGGGATCGGGACCTGGGGGAGCGCATCTCGGTTACGTTACTGAATGCGTCTGAGTGGCGGCTTGATTTGTGTGGCTTCTCCTTGCGCCAGGTATTCGGCCGCCAGGTGCGAGTACGAGCAGGTTGACCCGTCTTTGCTGCTTCCCTGGTGGACTTTGATCTTGAGAACCGCCGGAAGAGGAAGAATGTGATGGCGCCGCCTATGATGCCGGCTAGGACGGTCAATATGATCATTGCTAGTCGGTTTTTGTAAGACTGCTTGAGATCGTTAAGCGCGTCGCCTTGAAGGATTTGGCCCACTGCTGCGAGGCAGCTGTCTGGGAATTTGGCTTCTGAGCGCCAGTTCCACATCAGGTTACCGTCGCAGACGACTCCCTTGACCTTGGCTTGGGCCGTCTTTTGGCAGGCGTTGAATGCATAGTTCGGGTCGGCGCAGTCGTCGCAGCCGAGGTAGCACGCGTTGTAGACGTTGTCTCGTGCGTTGGATTTCCACTTGGTCATGTCTGAGTCAACGGAGGCGTTGGCTTGGAGGCGCTGGACCCAGGCCACTAGAGCGTAGGTCGTTCCTGCGGTGATGGCGATGCCGACGAACAAGGCCACTGGGAGGGCGAAACGTGGGAGGGATGGATGCCTGTCCCTCCATGATTGGGCCTCTGGTTCATCGGATGGTTGTTCACCATTATCGTAGCCAGTAGACGTGTAACCGACTGGGGGGAAGGGGGGTGGAGTTGGAGCGCGATCTTGGATCTGGATCATGCTTGTTGTTGCGGTGGGACTGGGTGGTGCGTCGACATGATGTTCTGATGATACCCGGCCAGGTGATGATGAGCGCGAATGACTTGTGTTGGTTGATACCGAGATGCTGCGTCTCCCCTCCGAGTCGGGATGGACGCCCCCCATGATCTATCTCGATTGGCGGAGTCTCGTGGTGCGATTGAGGTTGCAGAAAAGTCGAAAGCACAAGGGGAGTCAGGTTGTGATCATCGGCGACGTATTTGACGAGTTTCAACAGAGATATGTTGAGCGCTGAATATCATGATAAGCAGACGCGACGAGAAGTTTTTTCTGGTTGGAGACCTCTTGACCCTGGTCCACACTCAGACTCAGCCGCAAATTCGAAGAACGATGGATGCACAGCGAACCAATCAAAATCGCGGCTTCAAGCCATCCTCCGATATAGCAAGTAACCGTTTTGGGGGTAGCACTGCCGCCCTCGGACTCTTCACCATCTGCCGGTCAGATTGAAAAATATTTCCTGATCCATCATCTGCATGACCGTTGACGGTTGATACCATCGTTCTGGTTGGGAGAGTTCTAGTTCTACATTTGTGGTGAGAGAATGACTTGAATGAGTATGAGGTCATGGAAGAAGTGAAGAATGTAAGGAAAATATATGGGGAATGTAAAAAGAAATTGTCAAAAGCCACATCGCAGAGCAGGTTCCTTAGGGAATAGCGTTGCAGGCACTGCTTGAATAGGGATTTGAATCTTGGTAATGCGTGTAATCTGTATGAATTGCATAGCCCCTGTCAACAAGATTCAGGGCAAGGTCTCGCTGAACTTATCCAATTTGACATTGTTAACCCATATAAGCTGGCGTGTTCTATTTCTGTTTTTGAAAGACAAATGGCGCACTTGCACGTTGCACTGTAGGATAATTCATTTCCACGGTCATCCTATCTCCAAAACAATAACTAAGAACTGAAGATAAGCACTATGTAGATCTTACAAGCTGAGAACCTCCGTACGCATTCCCTCACGTCCGCAAAACGTATACGCTAGATCCAACTTGGCCCCAGACTGCACCCAAGACACCGTCTCGACCCTCTGCCACACAGCAATCTGTTCCATACCCTGTATGTTTCCCCCCTCAGAGACCCCCTCTTCAATCTCGATTACGCGCTCCACCACCCTGGCAGCAGAGAAACTATTCCAAACCGCCTCCCGCATCGGTTGCTGTCGCAAGATCCGCAAGACCTCGCGTCGGATCGCGGGATGCCGGCATTTGACTCCGATGGTGTAAAGCACGGGGATAATACCGACTTCAGGTGTAAAGGTTCCCTTTGGCTCATTCACCGCCGCTGCGTCGCGCGCCAGGGCTATGCTTTGTTGGAACTCTGGCAAAAAGTTGTCGTAGTCAATTTCCCTGCCTGGCCCGGAACAGTGGAGGAGGATACATGCGATTGTGTGTTGTACGCGGAGGAGTGATATGAGGCGGTGGGATTGAGAGCCTGTGTTATTGGAGTTCATGTTGCCTTGTTGAAGCATGTTTGCGAAAAAACACAACCATGATGTCAACTGTCGGAAGAGTATATCCTTGATTGGCGAAGGTACTGGGGGTGAAACCGTACCCATCGGCGGTATTTTCTGCTCCGTGTTGCGTAGTTTCATGACCTGGGCGACGAGAATATGAAGGCGGTCGGCTGCTTCGTTGAGGGACCGAAAGGCACTGTCGGGGGGTGTGAACTGGGGCACAGGCGTCTCTTGGATATCAGCGGGAGTCCAGTCGATTAGAAAAATTATAGCCTGTATATCCAAACGGCGAATCTGTTTTGACACCTCGCAAATGAGTGTGCGAACATCTTCACGTGCATTGTTCTTGGCTAGCATGGCCCTGTCGATGTTGCGCAAGAGCTCCACGCCCCCGCGTAGATGACTCACTGCTTGCACATAGTTTCCCGCCAGATGATCAAAGCAAGTGAAGAGATAGCAGACCAAGAGGGTGATGGCTGTTGTTTCAGTGCTGTCCTCGATTGTCTGGTTGAGAAGAAGCTGGATAGCCCGATTATAATGAAACAGAGGGGTTGTATCATCCTGCCTATGATTCTCGCTACGATCCAGATAGTTTCGCTGGATCGAGCCCAGCGCAACGGCGGCGTGCCAGACTGCTGGCACTGTATGAGCGAAGAACATGAGAGTGGCGCGCCACGATTCGCAAGGGTGTACATTCAGATGCTGGATCGAACGATATTTGAAAATGGGCATTGCCTCGGTTTGCGCCCCCGGCAAGATCATAAAGGGGCCGAGACTCTGCACAATCATGTTCTCTGCACCTCTGGCATTCTTGTTGTGAGCGAGGGGCAATTCACCATAGCCATCACAGGTTCGACCTGTATACTGGCATTTTTGGCATGACGGCTGAGACAGATCGCACTTGACTCGTCTTATCCTGTGAGGTGTGTTGAGGTTGGCGTCAGCTTTACATGTCCGAAACAAAGTGATGCTAATCTATATGCCAAGCCAGGACTTACTTGCAAGTCTTACAGCCGAGTCTTGACTTTGGAGCAAACTTGCGAGGCTTCTTTCTCCATGCTTGGTTGGCTCTCTTGGTGTTTTCGTTCTCGCTTTTGGCGTCACCCATGTTTGCCAGCCAAGATCTGCAGTAGGTACCGGTCCAGGAAGGACGACAAATCTCGGCCACTAAATACTGGTCTGTATGCTTGTGTGTCGCCGGGGAGTTGCATGTCGGAAATATGAACGATAAATGAAAAACGAAGTGTGATAGGACTGACATGTACATGTCAAAGAGAGACCAGTGGAGGTAAATCAGGATCAATGTCTATTGGCCAGTTCGCACAAGTGGATACCAAGGCAGAAAGTCAGCCAGTGGTGATGAAACAAAGTTGTGGCTTAGACTCAGTTGAGGGTTTCACAGTGGTATCCTCGGACTTGTGGGGCCAGCGTGACGTGTCCCAGCCCCCAACTCACGACTACCTCGCTGTAAGACGGCTGGAAGCCAGTACCACCCCCCTGCATTCACTCTACCAATACAGGTGAGGTGAGCAGGAGGTCAACGTGAAGACCTGGTGCTGTTCAAACATTTATTGGACGGTTCGTTCAAGTGGGGCCTTATCATTTATGTCATGAATTATACGTCAACTGGATTGTGGGCTGGGAGGTCTTGGGACATCCACTGGTATAAGAAGGTAACTGAGGCTGTTCCCTTGGGTTCAAACTTTTGTGTGTACACCAACAACCGTCACCACTGTCTTGTAGTCAAAAAAACAGGCACATCAACCAAAGTCCTTCCTAGAATAACAATGAAAACATTTGCGACCGTCCTCCTTCTTCTCACAAGCTTGGGATGCAAAGCCAATCCTTTTGACACTGTGAGTCTTCGACCTTGATAAACCACGCCTCTCAGCCTTCAACGTTTCTGACTATCTGCCCTTCTAGGTTGCACCATCAGCCAACATCACCTGGACACCATGTTTCGACGACCTTCAATGCTCCAAACTTGAAGTTCCATTGGATTACTCGAACAAAAGTCTTGGCACGACGTCCATCGCCTTCATAAAACTCGCCGGCAAGAACGCCACCGTCGGGTCTCCAAATATTGTCGTCCTCCCCGGTCAGTGACGCTGTTCGCACAATTCCGATCCGCGTACTGGACTGACACATGGTTAGGCGGCCCGGGTGGTTCTGGCATCGAAACCCTCCTCAGCTACCGAACCATAGCAGGACCGATGTTCGGAGAGCAGTACAACTATGTCTCATTCGACCCTCGCGGTGTGAAAAACAGCGGCCCAAGCCTCGACTGCTTCTCGGGAAACGCAGAAGCAAGACTGGCCTTCAATCGACTGCACAGTACAGGCATTACCAACACCTCATCCACGTCGTTTGAGGAACAATACTATTCCAGCTCGATCTATGGGGAGTGGTGTAACCATGCTGTCGACAACGGTTCGCCTCATGGATACTATGTGACGACACGGGCAGTCGCCCATGACTTGCTCACGTTTATCGACGCAGAGGCCGAGTTGAGTGGTCAAGCACCATCCGACGCCAAATTATGGGCTTACGGCATTAGTTACGGCACTGTCGTCGGCTGCACTTTCGCCTCATTGTTCCCTGACCGAGTCGGCAGAATGATACTCGATGGGGTTTTGGACGCGGAGCAATATTACGACAATAACTGGAATGACGTCGTCGATCAAATGGACGAGACCATTGAGAGTTTTGCAAGTTCGTGCCACTCCGCTGGGCCAGAGAGGTGTTCCTTCTGGGGCCCGACGCCAGCCAACATTACGGCTAGAATGGATGCCATCATTGATCAGCTTCAGAGCCATCCGGTCCCGTTTAGCGGTGTTCAGACTCAAGACCTCCCGACCATGGTTACTTACTCCGACTTGAAGGCCCTCTTCATCACTACTCTTTACGCTCCCCTGTCCTCCTTCCCAGTCATGGCTGACATTCTACAAGAGCTCGAGTGTGGGAACGCATCTGCACTTATCGGCATGTTCGACAGGCTGGCACGCATTACGTCTGATGCCCGGATGGTGATCTAATGTGCCGACTCACATCGGAGAAACAAACTTACTACCATTGAAGAATTCAAGAGCTACGCCCAGTACACAGTTTCAAAGAGCAAGTATCTTGGTGATATCTATCCAATGTTTATCGAAAGCATACTTTGCAGATCATTTCGACCGCGGCTTTCTGATAGCATGGTGGTTCAAGGTACACTTCGTCTCTCCCTCTGATTGAACACTAGCTCTAACCATTGCCCATCACCTGCAGATCCGATCACTGCACAGAACACATCCTTCCCCATCCTGTTTGCTAGCAGTACTGTTGACCCTCTGACGCCATTGAAATCGTATGTTCGAACTGTTCCGCCTCTGGTCCGGAGAATATTGCTAATTCATCCTGCCTCTTGCAGAGCACGCAAGATGTCGTCTCGCTTTCCCGGATCGGTGCTTTTGATGCAGGAAGCCGCTGGTGTAAGTTGCGATGGAATCCCGTGCCAATATTCCAAGCTTGCTGATCCATTATTTTCTTTCGGCTGCAGCATGTTGTTGTTAGCCAGAGGGCGTCGGGGTGCTATTTCGCACATGTCCAAAGGTATCTCAAGGGTATTCTTCCACCATCGAACATCACTTGCCCACAGCAATACATCCCATTCATTGACGGCCCGAGCCCGGTTTGAACGTTGTTGAAGCCGTGGAGGAGGTGCTTTGTAGGAATCAGGAAGGCTGTTGTTACATGTATTTCCTTGCCAGGTCTGGAGTGGAGGGGGCGAATTGCTTGCATGGTATTTATTGTAGTCAGAGCTGTGAGGGGCATGCTGAAGCTAGAGTGTTGTCCAAGAAATACAGGCCAACCTGTCTGACAATTTTACCCCTGAACGGAGTAAACCCCGCACATCCCACAGCACTCCACTCCACCATAAAAACTCTTCCAACATATACTCAGTCTTCTTTCCCTTAATTCATCAAATCGGAAGCCATCCCGGCTCTCAAATCGGGTATGGTGTAGCGGTAACATCGGTGACTCTCATTCTGAGCAACTCACCAGCCCGGGGTTCGACTCCCCGTATCCGAGTCTCAAGACATCTTTTTGCCGGTCTCTCTTTTTGGCCCCTTTTCACTTTCTGTCTAACAGACGTGACAATGTTTTCTTTGTCTTGTGAGACCACACCAAGGAGTCTTGATTTTGGTTACTCAGGATTCATGGTAGGCTTTCTCCAATATTGCGTGTCTGGCACTGAAATGACGACATTCACAAAGGGCGCGAAACCCACCAGAACCTTCATGGACGGTTACATGTCCGTTCCCCGCACTGCGCGGGAACACAAAACGGTGACGGTACGGTATACTGCATGGCGTAAGATGTGAGATTGTTGCAGTGATTACTGGGGAGTGAAGGGTGACTCACATCCTTTTGATCGACGGGTCCCGATATAACAAGGACGTAAGCACCTAGTCGACGTTCACAAGTCATATCTAGTAAATATCCAGTAAACACACCAGGATTCAATGGCAGCCACCGTTCAGCCTCCATTCCAACTTGGCCCCGTTGGTCAACCAGACATCGAATATACGCCCGATCACGACAAGTACCTTGCCAGAGTCAAGTTCCGACACGAGAATGAGAAGCTCGACAAAACCTTGCCCCCTGGATTCCCTTCCAAACTAGACTCTGAGCTTGTCTGGGATGGTAACGATCTAGCTGAGAGATATGACTGGAATTATCAGCTCACCTTGGACGATATAACTGAGATTGAGTCGGCATTGCGACACTTCAAAGGTTGTTATTCGTCTCCGAATAGCATCAAGAGTCATGTTGCTGACGCTTCTTTAATCCAGGTCTAAACAAGCCACTAGGATTCATCAGCCAGGACACCTTTCCGCTTCCCAATCTGCACAGCACCCTGCGAGATATCAGCAGAGAAATACACCACGGGCACGGGTTCAAGGTGATCCGCGGTGTCCCAGTCACCAAATACACTCGTGAAGAAAACATCATCATATACGCAGGAATTTCCTCACACATCGCACCCATCCGAGGTCGACAGGATGACAAACATGACGGACAGCCAGCAGACGTGGTATTGGCTCATATCAAAGACCTCAGCGGCAAAGTCGACGCTAGCAGTATCGGTGCCCCAGCTTATACGACCGAAAAACAAGTGTTCCATACCGATATTGGCAACATCGTGGCGCTGTTTGCACTCGGGGAGGCGGCAGAAGGTGGTCAGAGTTACCTGTCGAGCAGTTGGAAGGTCTACAACGAGATTGCCTCCAAAAGACCCGACTTGATTCGGACATTGAGTGAACCATGGGTCTTTGACAAGTTTGTTTGCCACCCGTCCTCTCAACGTGATGAGCAGGGTTCTAAAGGCTAATGGCATTTTGTTGTGTCAAGATTCGGAAAAGACGGCAAATTCTCGTTGAGGCCG
>Ga0247781_1000781_pt1 | contig 10125 bp, 11 predicted proteins | sample UWRJL184509B5_FD_179922 | JGI IMG/M metagenome (GOLD analysis project Ga0247781, IMG submission 179922) | Plant litter microbial communities from Arlington Agricultural Research Station in Wisconsin, United States - UWRJ-L184-509B-5 | ecosystem: Environmental > Terrestrial > Plant litter >...
CTCCTCCCATGTGATGAAACGGGAGACACGATATTTGTTGTTCGGAAAGCTGCTGGCTGGCCCCGCCTCAATCCAACGAGGTGGTCAACGGCGTGCGAAGTGGGGGTAATACCCGCCGGCTAGGCCTGAAATGCAGCCTGGCAGGGTGCTGGTATGTGGGGCGGTTGCGTATACAATACGTACGTACCGTATCCGTACAGTACCTTGATGGCGGGCTCACCCCCCTGTCGGCATGTTTCTCTGGCAGGAGATTATTACCCAAGGCTGAAGCCATCTCCTGCTAATCTCAGGGACATTTTAACATTTGTAATTTGTTCATTCGGTTTACTAAGCGAAACCTGATAATATGACCTCCTATGCCGTCGCCGAGCAGGATAGTATGATGTAAAGTCCCGGCTGCCTATCCCGTACCCGGCCTCGCTCAGCCTTCCAAAGCTCTCATCACTTCAATAAACGGAATGATTGGAAGACTTATACCTAATCCCTCAACCAACTCAAACATCAACCTCCCCAACAACCTCATACTCCTCATCAACCACAACCCCATCAACCTCAATCTTCTTCGCCCCCATCTTACAAATAGCAATCTTCTCCACCCTCACATCCTCCATCCATACCTGGTCCTCATACCGATCCAAGATTCCCGTCGCATCAACAGTTACCCTCTCTCCTCTTTTACTCCCTCCGCCCCCATGATGATGGCCCTTCTTCCTATGTTGCTGCTGTTGTCTCTCCCTCCCCTTTACATAAATCGTATTCACGACCGTAGCATGTAAAAGCAGCGGACGATCATCAGGGATCATCAGCCCCTCAACTTCCTGAAATACACCCCGTACTCTCTCGCAGAATTGCTGGAGCTTGCCTAGAGAATCCGCAGGTTGTGCGTAGATAACCGAGGCTTTGGATGGGGTGGTTGATTGCATCGTTTGTAGGCCACGTAGTGTGATGAGGAGAGGGTTATCTTCTTCTTTTCTTTTTTTTGTAGTGGCAGGTGTAGCGGGGGTAGTCCCTGGCATGGCGGGAGTTTTGATACCCTTGAGTATCTCACTCGGTTTTAGGGATTGTAAAATTGATTTAGCCTTCTCGAGTCTCTCGGCACCCTCATCGCTGTTCTTTGGGAAGCTGAATACCCCTAGGGTCAAGTGTAGTGAGCCCACGGGGCGGATGGCGTCCTCTGGAACATTGAAACTCAAGGGATCGGAGACGTCGGCGCGGAAGGCAGCCAGACTTTGCGTTAGTTGTGGACGTGAGGATTGCGTGACGAGTGGTATGCAGAGGAAGTGGGTGGGGACTGGTTTGGGTGGCATGGTGTTGGTTTGCTGTGCGGTGTCCTGTTGTCTATATTGTTGATAGTCGTTGCACGCTGAGGTCCGTCAGACCGGTCCCTCTCGGCGTCACTCCAGGGCTTGGTTGGTTGATCTGAATGACTTTCCGATGGGCTGGGTGTAGTGTGAGCCTCTTTTGAGGCCGCGAGGAGTAGAAAAAAGGTTGATACAATAAGGACAGTAAGATCGGGATCCTTTCGTGACTGTCGGATATGGACAGTGATGAGTTGCGGGAGGAAGATTGGACCAAGATTGAGTTAGGCCATCAAGAATGCCGGGAGCAATACCTAGTCTATCCAGGCCTTTGAATCACTCCACGTGGTGAATGCCTAGCAGATGCAATCTAATCTTCTAAAAACAACAAGTGATTTGATATGATGTGTAAATGGCCGTCGAGTTGGGCGTTTGGGGGATAATGTTATATCCCGTGTGACTGTGCGATTTTAGTGGACTATATTCCTTAGGCGCTGCCGAGAGACCACCGGGAAGGCCCGAGCCAAGCCCCTGCCTGTTCCGGGCCGGAGGTGCACCTCGAACCATCTTCCCGGACCAGGATCAACGTCCAAAATTGATATACATGACATTGAAACCGACCTTTTGATATTATCTGTTGAAAGATGGCAATGGTATTTGACTATTGCCGTATTTCGCCACTGACATTAACGTTATCTGTTGGGCTTTCACCAACAACCTCCCTTTTCTTTTGCACATATATGCCCTTTCCATGTAAGAGCCGGCATTCAAGATATTATGTCTACGACTTTTGTTTTCACTTGTCATTTTCGGAGGAATGCATACAATTCTCGCGTTTGCACCAGCCACTTCGACAAGGTGCTATAAAACAGGAGATATAGCGTTGATGAGGACGAGAAATCATTTCGAGGCTAAAACGAGAGGGAGAAATAAGTAAGACCAGGGAATGCCGAGCAGACCTTCAACACCTTTCTCTTGATATAAAGTCCATGTGAATAGAATCGAACATAACAACAGAAAAAAAACGCTCCTATAAGCTCAGTGTGAAAAAAAGGATCAGCAGTCAAGAAAGAATCCCAAACCGCCAATCCAGGTGAACTAACCCCACCATTCCCGACCTCTGACCTCCTGAACAAACAACAAACCAAAGCGTGGTCTGCTCTCGTCTTTCCGTAAGACCAAAGACCAAAGAACCAATCCTTTTCCCCTCAATCCATGCTAAATGTCCCATCAGGAATCGACATATCGAGTATATCGGCCCCCAAGGTCATGCCAAAACGACAACAAAAAGACACCCTTTCCACTAATACCCACACGCAGTCCTATCCCATGGTAGGTTGCTGGTGTGTGGCCATTTCCTCTAGGAGCACGGATGTACAGACGTCAAAGACATCAACATGCAAAACATGGCTACCCAAGGGTCTCACGCACCGGGTCCCGCCATCCACTGAAAACGAATATCCTCCTCAAATGTCATCCCAGTTGACCATACGAGAAGTGCCTGGTCCAAGTTGCGGCCGTCGTTTCGTGTGCTGCCCTCCCGACATCGAAAGGAGGCGGCTACAGCAAATGAAAAGGGTGCGTCGATCAGTCGCTGGTCTGGCCAAAGAAACTGTTCATCAACTTTTCCAGATCAGACGTGTCCACTTTGACCTTATCAAGCGCAGAGCCGATCTTTTTTAGGCAGACGTCCTCGTTGTCCTCGGGAGTCCCGTCGACAGTCAATTTGTGGCCGTACTGCTGAATGATCTGACAGCTATCTCTGATCTTGTTGAATCCAAGGGTAGCCGAAGAGCCCTTCAGGAAATGACCGAGGCTGGACAATTCGTCGAGCTTCTTTTCTTCTCTTTGTGGGGAACAAAAACGTGGATCAGCCAACAACGAAAGGGTTACTCTGCCGAATAGAAGACAACGTCACTAGACTTGAAGCAGGGCCCAAACCAAGGGCCAAGGAAGAGTTCCCACACAGCCCAACATCATGAAACGGCAGGAAAGGTAGCAGGGGATTACTCACAAAGCAGTGCTCATCCTGCCGAATGTATCGTTGGCCTGCTCGAAAAAGTTGAGGACCAACGGCGCGCTGAAGTCATGCTCATCGCTATCGTCCATCTCCAGAATCTGGGAAAAGATGTTGTTATCGACGTGATCGCCGAAGTCAGGCATGATGAAGGAGCCTTCGTCGTCCTATCGACAGCAGAAACAAGTTAGCTGACACAGAAGAGAAGGGTTGCGTCTCTGCCATTCCCGGGTCCACAAACTCTATCGTCGATCTCAGCCATTTTGGCAGATATCTAATCACGTCTAGCCAACTGCCAGCTGCCCAGGCAACAACAACAAAAAAGTAAGGAAGAGTCTGCTAGGAGCGAGCCAGAGCAGGCTGGAGGGGGGTAAAGAAGGTCAGGTGAGGTGTCCGCAACTGCAAGATACCCAAAAGCAAGGCTCACGAGACTTGGGCCGTCGGCCCCTTCGCGGGAGAGCCCGCCGGGAGAGGCAGTCAGGGAATGGAGCGTGTACCACGAACCCACGCAGCTCTAGATCGCTTTGCCCGCTGATATAATAGAGAGGCGGGGGGCGTGTAGGTGTGTACGGGTGGGGAGGATAGATATAAGAAGGGGAATGCTCACCGGAAGGTGCTCTACCTTGACAGGACGGTACGGATAACGGACGAGGGAGTACCCTTGGATACCCTTGGATGTCGGCGTGTGCTTCCAAAAATACGGAGGCCACTGCACCACAACGCTGTGTCTGCCGTGTGCGTACACAGAAATGTGTTTGGGTTTTTCGGACAAGATGTGACGAGGCCGTTGGCAGGGGTGAGATTTTCGGGCTTCTTATTTGCGCGTCACAACGGAAGTGAAGAATAGACGCGGAGTGGGTGAGGTGGGGCCTGCTTGGCGGTAGTTGTCGAGGTTGGGTGTTCCCGGGTTTGGTTCGGCGCTGCAGTGGTGAGGTGAGGGCGAAGCGACAAGAAACACACGATGCCCGTCACTGGATGCTGGCGATGGCTCTGTGTTAGTCTGCTTGCTGTGTGGCAAGAAATGCCTCAGGGAATGAATGTCTGCTGTGCCTGAGAAATGACAACTGTGAAAAGAGAGGGTAAATTTTCACCGCGGGGTCGAACACACGCAGAGACGACTAAGAGCTGCGCCGGACGTTGCCCCGTGGAGTGAATGATCCAAAGTGGAGGGGGTTGATGGGTGTGGGGATTGGGATGTCGAACGGGCATCGAAACAAGGGACGACAAGGGACGGCAGGCAGGGCATTGCGTACCGCGAAACCACCAAAATACCCCCTTGGAGTTGAGCTAATGCTATGAGCTAGCCGGATTTTGACTTATTAGGTAGGTAGGTAGCTTCGAGAACAGTCAAGTGAGAATGTTTGGGTATTTTAGGGACCGGGTGAGGTGTGCGGGAGGTATGTAAGTGTCCGCGTGAGGGATGGTGGGGAGGAATTGAAAGACGCTGTCAAGAAGAGCGGGATAGGCCCGCAGCGGAAAACAGGGGCCAAGTGCACTATGTAGGGTATCGGCAGGTAGGCAGCTGGTGCTGGTGCTGTAGGCAGGCAAAGCAAGACATGGGCGGTCAGGGTCAGGTATTCATACCTTCTAGGGCCAAAACAATAAATATTCCGAGTCGTGCTGCTAGAGACGGGAATCGGGCCTGCGGACTTGGCTCCGGCCTGGCACTGAATGCCGATAGAACCTTGGAAGTTTTGTTTCTTATCCCCTTCTCTGTGTCGATACACGACTACCCGAGGCAGGGAAGTAATTGGAAGCCGAGAATCGAATACCGCGCCGTGATCAGCTTTTTGCTCTTCTGCGACAGTGTCAGATGCTTCTTGCAGAAAAGGACAGAGCAAAGGACATCTGCCAGTCTGCTAATTGGCCGCTCCTGATTCTCATACGAAAGAGGAAGAAAAAGAGCACACAGCCATGTGTCCGGCTATGATATGATCGCTAAATCAATCGATCATAGCAGTTCCCTTAGTGGATATTCGTGCAGCCGCCACAAACTGCAGACGAAGACGCATGTGCAGTTTTATTATTTTGCAGTGTGGCTGCCGTGTGAAGCGGGTGTTTTTGTTCGGGCGTCAGGGAAATCCCAATCACATACCTTGTAGACTGATTAGTGGTGTAACAAATCCAAACCGAAGTAACCGAGATGACTGGATCTTTTCGCGAGTGTGGTTCACTTCGTCTGTGATTCAAGAAGCAGAGAAAGGGCAGAGAGCTGGTCTCGGGTTGCCTTTGTCAATTGCAACAACTTCCAAGGACCAAGCTAGTGCCAAGAAATGGGAGGTACCACCAGCTCCCACAACTTCAGGTACCAGGGTACTTGACTTTCCGCTGAAGCTTTGACCCCATCCCACAAACCCAGCCAATGAAGAATTTTTGGGAAGGCAAGGAAGGCTTCTGTGCAACTCCACAATCCCTCACCCTCATCGGTTTGCAACTCGTACCGAGTACTTAGCTAGCCGATGAGCTGGGTCTCACACCTTGCCTGTCGTTAAACCCGTTCCATGTTCCATGCTTTTTTCTCTTTTATAACAGGACCTTTATTCCAATTCTCACCGCTGTCTCATAAGCGTGCAGTGAGTGTCTTTCCTGCCGACAAATCGGTGGCTTTGTCTCAGCAAATCGAAGACAGCACGCGTGGTGAGGTGAGTTCTTAAGAGGACAAGAACTTGAGCAACCCGAGCTTGGACCATCCATGACGCAGCACCAAAGTTCCCAGAGACTTTTTCCCTGAACAATGACATAATGGACCGACAAGCCCGGAGACAAATCTTCAGCCGCATGCCAATCCACAGCTTTCGGGAGTCGATGCCATTGCGCACAAGATTCACCATCAACGGGTGAGTATAATTAACCTGCCTACAGAAAGCATAACTCGATACTTGCAATTGCAAGTCCTCTTTCGATCGCGGGTTCAACCATCCGGTGGCGCGCCACAAGCAGGGGAGCAAATGTGAACAGATGCAGGGACCTCTCATCGATCTTCTGCGACCCCCTTGGACTCATTGACCAAGAACACAACCGCCCACGCAACCCACGGAAAAAAGGCTCTCAATACGACAATGCAACCGCGACAAAGTCCCGCTGGAGCTCTTGCTATGATTTGGCAAATTTGGCCCACACCGGCACCGAAAAAACAGAGGTACGAATCCGATTCCGCCGTTTCCTCCTGAGACTGACCATTCAATATTGCATGAAGCGCCCCACCATCAATCAGTACAGACCCAGGCGTACCCAGATATCAACCCACCTTCGAATTCCCGATCTATGGCCGACCAGACGACTTGCTAGAAGATCTCTCCGTAGCTAGATCTGGCATTGAGAAGCTTTGGAATAGCCTAGCCGCCAGAAGAGAGTGAGTTCAAACCCAATTCCGAGAGAGGTTGGGAACGAAAAAAAGGTCGAAAAAAAAGATGCTGGTCAGGATGAGGGGTCTGTTTTGAGCCAGCCTCAAGCTTGACCCCACCATTCTCAACCCCTCGAATTATGACAGGCGCCTTTCCGCTTTGGATCAGTTCCGTATGCTGTGAACGGGCCACCCTGCAGTTCATCTGTTATCCCGACGTCATTCCGCTTCCCACGCAAGACTGGCGTCACCGGTGGCACCCGAGACGCAAGGATCCTTGGTCGACTCATTAATGTTTGGGTTGTCCTACCTTTAAAAAACCGAAACATCTCGACAATTTGCTGAATTTCAATCTCTCGGTCAAACCTAGAGCCAAAAATACGATGACTTTATATCAAGACTCGAACGCCACCAAATATCGATTATTTATTGTGCTCAATGCTTCCAAATCCCTCTCGCTCGTCGTCGTGAAATTAGACTGGATCGCCATCGTCATCAGCCAAGATCCCACCGTTCCCGCTGGTTGTCTAGTTGTCACTAAGGAGTGGAAGGAAGCACCAAGCATCCGTTAAAGTGGTCGATCAATCGACAACTGCAATTTCAACTTGCAGAGACTACGCACAGGGAAGTTCATCGCCAATAGCTTGAAAGGAGTATATATGGCGATGATCTGGTCTAGAACGCGGTCGCCAACCGCAAACAGGACGGGTTGCAATATGTTACGTGGTTACCTGACTTGCTGACCTAGGCTACCAGCTACGCGCACAGATCAAAAAAGGAACCCCCCTCGCCGCTTAGCCGGATATCGGCATCCGTTTCGAGACTTTGGGACCCATTTCCACGCCTCGAGATTTGTGATTGACTGCAGTGACCTACTGCATCTTCCTGGGGGTCAATCCCGACCATATCCACAAGACGGTTGGCATTGGCTCTCGCATGCTATCTGGTGATGACAATGAGGTGGTGGGAGAATCATTGTATTCATACAGGAGCTCACCAAGAAGAGCAAATTAATCATAATATCTACCGCCTGCCACAACGACGTCTAGACATCCACGACCAAAACCTCACGCTAATGCTAGAACGCACTACTGAACTGTCACAGTGGCGCTATTTGCAACGATGTCCAACGGTTCAATCCAGGAGTAAACTCGAAGAGGGGTCTCTTGCGGGGACCTGTCGTGAGCCATATAGACTTACCACGCAGAGTGTTCTGCGATCTGATCAGTTTTGGTTCAATCGTTCCATATCTGTTTTCCAATATTTCACACATGGCAGACAATTGAACAGGATTCACTAGTGAAACCTTACTCACCCAATTCATCCCAGCCCCTCTCAAGCAAATACAGGTTGAGTCGTCTCTTGATATCAACAAACACGACGCTACACCTCTTATGACAACCATAGATCAATTCCATTTCATTGACAGCCACAACAGTCGCACATTGGCAAGCCCTCAGAATATCATCATCGATCGGAGAGCGGCCTTGAACTCCGATGACGCCTGACAAGGACCCTCAAAAATTGTCTATTTTCAGCCTCGAGGGATCGGCCACAAGATATCTAAAATCATCAATCGAAGCTGCAACCAGCAATTAACCCAGTCGACGGCTCGACGCTAGAATAACCCCTGCAGCGTCACTCCGATAGCTCTTGACCCTCCAAAAACCCCTCCCAAGTATTTCCCCCCAAATGAAAAGAAAAGAGAGACAGCGCCGCCCCTTGCTTCCCGAAGCCTTCCAGATCACTAATTGTGGAGAGGGTCGAGCAACCCAAAGTCCCGCCAATTTGCTGCATGCAAAGTAACACTTGTGGAAGAAGAAGAAAACCTGTTTTTGAACAAGCTACAACCACTCATTTATCTCCCCCGCCGGGAGCGCCGGACCTATCATGACCAATTCCACAGAAGCCATCACGCTCGCCAAACGCTTTGCCTAACCCATCGTTACCAGAAACAAATAATTCTTTGCTAGAAGCTTCCATTGTTGACAGGGGTGTTGGAGAAACAAAAGAAAACGTGCCCCCATCGTGAGCAAGTGGCCCGGGCGGTGGACATGTGGCCGACATGTGTCGGCCACGGCTCGGGTTCTGTATCCCACCCCGGCAAACCGCGCCGTGTAAATGAATTCTAGTCATTGTCCAGATTCCGTGTCCGTGCCGTGAAACAGTAGACGAACAACTTCTCCACCGTGAACAAAGACAAGAGGAACCCAACACAGCACGGTCACCATTTCCCCGGGCCATGGCCAAAAAGGCATTGTCGAGTAGGATAGACAACACCGAAAGGGAATAGCGACCTAGCTGGAGCTAGCTTTGCTCGTAACCCCAGAAACCCACGGTCCTGCCCGTTGGACGTAAGTTTTCTAGAAGAGGAATGCCGTGATAATGCATCACCGCCCTTTCGGATGGAGTTGGGCCTTTTTGGATGGGAGACGCCAGAAGGGGAAAGATTTTCCGAAAGTATCTCCGCAAAAAAGGTAGGTAGTCGAATATACCATTCCATATTATTCATGTTTCTTTCTTTCACTCATTTAGAGCAGGACCTTCGAAGCCACCGTCAAAAGCCAAGCGGCATCATGCCAGCCGCCCTCATCGGTCTTAGGGGGCGGCATCCGCTCGTCCAAGTTGACGAGCGAGGTCGTGGTGATATCCTCAAAGCGGGCGTGTCGTGTGCCTCGGCTGACCACGCTAGATGCGGATGACAGCTCTCCCTCTTCTTCCGTTTCGTCGTCGTCATCCTCGTCCTCTTCTTCGTCTTCCTCGACCGCGAACAATTGGACCCCGACTAGATTTCCGATCCAGGCGCCTACACCTCCGTTGCCACGCTTGACTAACCTGCGCACTGTAGCCTCGTCCTCGTCGATGCTGGTGTCTAGCAGGTCACGTTCGTCTGCGAGACCAGAAGCTTCCAGTTTCTCGTCGAGGTTGACAAAGTCCGGTCCTGCGAAGAATGATGCCTCATTGTCTTCGTCCTCGTCGATGGGGGCTGGCGAAGTAATAGAGAAATAACCGCCGTCCATAGAGCGGCGCTCTGCGGGTGTCATGAGCTGGCTGCGGCTGCCTACACGGCTCTGAGACCGGCTACCCAGCCGGCTGTGTGTGGGCGAATGGTGGGAGTACGCGGAGCCGAGGCTGTGGCCGTGGTGATGGTGGTATTCATCAGCCTCGTGGATGCTTCCCCTTCTGCTGCCAGTGCGGCTGAGCATCTCCCGTTCGCGGGCGAGTTCTCGCTCAAAGGCCTCCGCCTCGGCATCGTGCATGCCTGCTAGACTTGTCGAGCTCGCCCGCGAAACTAGCCATGCCTGACCCTTTGACTCGCGGGTCTCGGTGGAGAGCAGAGCTCCAGCCCGTAGGAGCCAATCCGAGTCCTTGCGGTCGTCATGGCCGTGTTGCCTTCGGCGGGTGCTCGTGGGTGAGGTAGTGAGAGAGGCGGAGGAACGACCAGATGCTCCCAAGTGGCGGTGGCA
>Ga0247781_1000782_pt1 | contig 10114 bp, 10 predicted proteins | sample UWRJL184509B5_FD_179922 | JGI IMG/M metagenome (GOLD analysis project Ga0247781, IMG submission 179922) | Plant litter microbial communities from Arlington Agricultural Research Station in Wisconsin, United States - UWRJ-L184-509B-5 | ecosystem: Environmental > Terrestrial > Plant litter >...
ATTGAATGGGGGATGAGCCGCTGTTCGAGGCCCTTGAAGTTGAAGTAGCGGGCGTCCCGGAGGAGTTCGGCGCGGTGGGTCTCATCCCGGATGGCCACGGGGTAGCCACGGAGTAGGTGGAGAATCTCGGCAAAGGTTTCGGCGCTCCGGAGCGGCACGGACGGCGGCATAATAGACGGGGGCCGTAGCAGGCCCTCCTTGTCGAGACCAGGGAAGAGGTCCTCTGGAGAAGAGAAGAAGATGGCGAAGCCTAGGGAGAAGAAGTTGGGCGTGTTACCCGGCTCAGCGAATAGCTCGCGCGGGATTTGGAATTCCCGGTGGCCGACCGAGGTGAAGACGGATTCCTCGTAGAGCTGGGACATTAGCTTGGGGACTGCGCCACACGGGGTGTTAGTGACTGATCGAGACTGATATTGGGTAGAAACTCGAAACTTACGGCTATAAAATTGAGCGTCGGCAAAGAGCCGCACAAAGTGAGTGGCATCGCGAGGCTGCACATGGTACCCCTGGAGGTGTAACGAGATGTCTTTGAAGGTGATGGGATCTCGGTCGATGTAGAGTGTCCGGATGGAGGATCCAATATCTTCTCCATTCTCCTGGGCATGTTTGATCTGTTTCTCAAAGTATTGAGAAAAGTACGATGGCGCTACAGATAGTTTGCGAGTTAGGTGTCCTGTTTTGGATGAGGCAATATTGATTGTATTTTTGGAGGTGAGGGGATCATGTACGACATAAGGGTGAGATTACCTACCATCTGATGAGATGGAAGCGCCCGAGAGTTTGAAGAGTTCGCAGCCGATCTGGATTGGGAAGACTCTCTCGTGAGGCAGAATCTTGGGTATCTTGGATATGACATGCGCTGAGGACTCGCTGGAGTGTGTGTCGTGGTGATTATGGTTGATGTTGTTTTGGTGATGTTGTTGCATTTGGGATTGGAGGACCAGTTGTGAGTGCCCCAGGCCATGCGCGGGCTCACCGCTCGGCGGATTGGCGGCCATTGTTCCTGCTATCGGTGCCGCAAGTAACTCTCTCAATTCTTATCAGCAGTACTCGTCGTTTGTGTCGTCGTGCGACCCGGTCGTGTCCAGTGTTCATCGTCGTCATGGGGAAGAAAAAGGCGTTGCTGTCATAACATGGTCTGACTGCGATCGAATCTTACAAAATCTTTGGAGGAAATAGAAGCATGATGACAACAAATGATATTTATGGGGATATCCGATCCGTACTTGTATAATTATTATTATTACGGGTTACTACCAATTTTTCCACTCTAGTAGCTTCTACAACAAATGCTTCTTCGAGAAATGCTGAAGCCTGGACGAGAAAATGTCAGCACTCGGAATGGACAGGGGTGGCGGTCTGGTTGACTTGTCTATTGATGAGGTCCCCTGCGCTTTCCGTGCCATGCCGCTGCTTTTGACGGTGTAGCCGCGTGGCTGGAGAGTGGAACCCAAGCCGGAACGGGAGGGCGACGGAACCAATTTTGCGGATTCTGATTCCCTAATTTGGGAGCTTGGGCCACCTACGCCACACTCAATTCCGGTCGCTCACTGGTGGTTTGCTTTTCTATCGTATTTCTTCCCAGCCCTGTGAGCATGAGAGGCGGGGTTCCGTAGCGTTTTCCTTGCAGATTTCCGGGTCCATCCCGCATTATCACTGCAAGCACTGCAAAGACCTTGCCGATTGTGGAAGTAAGCCCATCTGACAATTCCGTTGGAGACCTCGCCGAGGAACCAGATTCGCCCCCAAAACAACCAAAACAACAGGAGGGTTGCCATATTCAGTTGGTAGAAGTAGGTTTATTATCCGGGGCAATCGGAACTCACCAGATCTCGCGGAACATTTTATCTTCAATCCCGCACCGTTCATTGGGTCTTATTCGAAGATGCACGAGGGCAGCCGTTTTATCAGATCGTCAATTTAATTGTCGCCTAATTATCAACCGTTGCGCTCGGGCCGAGGCCGCCAATCTCCTGTTGTCCAAATTCAGCTCTCCTTCCCCTTTCAGCTAACCCGTAGCATCGTTCGCAACAACCGACGACTACCCCTTAGCGTGATCTAGATCTGACGGCCTCCTGAAGATCAATTATCCTGACATTATTCCGCAAGAGTGACTGATGTTTATGGTTTTACAGCTTTGAAGATGTTCTACTGGAGCTGATCAACTTTCTGATACTCCGTTATCTATAAGAAGCTGACCTCAGCGGTAAAATTAGGTTGATGCATTCATCAGGAGAGAACGAGAGCTGTTTCCCTGTTGGGAAGGTCAAGTTGCCAGCTTCACAGGCAGCCAGTTAGGAACCGCCCTGGCATGTCCTTTACTGGGAGCTGCATGAAGCTCCAAAAGCTTGACATTTCGATGTCGAATTCTCGATATCTCACCACCTTCGTCATATGGCCTTGAACATTTACCTCAACCCCTGCGACAAACGCTCCGATTGCATTGCAAGGATATAAAATGGTCTGCCTGGCCTGTAAACAAGCTGAGGTTGCTTCTAATATTGCTCCCCTTTTGCTGGTTCTCGACGTCTACCATTCTCTTGTCGACCAGCCAAACGTCCGACCACGGTGGCAAATAGAGACTGCGAGCAACCGCTCAATACTTCCGAGTCCGTTCGTTTAACTGGTGTTTGACTGCAATATCCCGTCTAAATTAGACCTTGATCTGTCCCTCCTTGCGGCTTCGGACGAGGACATGCATCGAGGCCAAGTCGATCACCGAAATGTCGGTATGGGTAGATGCTTGAGTTTGATATACATTGCATAAACTCGACTGTCATGATTGGGCCGTCATGTTATCGGCAAGTATATGTATGGCGAAAGCAACCATCGAGATGCATAAAGGCACCATTCGAGACTGGCTGGCAGAATTTAACTGGACGGCGCCTGTGCTGAGGCCTACTATGCTGTCTTGTTCACATTTAACTGGACCAAATCCCGGGGATGTGCTTCTGCAGACGGGAAAATATAATGGAATTGTAAAAGAAGAAAAGAAGACGAGACGAGACGCATTGCATGATGCCATGACAAGATGTGAGTGAGGGATCTGGGAAATGGCTGGACTCAAAGAAGTAAAAGGGGACCAGGGACCTCGCGGCTTCCGCAGAGACAACGGTAATCCACACAACACTGGTCTCCTTCCCATCTCTCAAGTCATTTTTGCTCTTTCTAGGACAATTATCCAATCCCACCAACCTCGTCGCTCTTGCAACATGTCCAATCAAATCGATCATGCCCAGGCAGTTGTGAAGCTCTTCAGAAACGTCAACGAGGACACTTCCTTCCAATATGTGTGCGGGGTTCTAGACGAGAACTCTGTTCTAAAGGCGGAAATCGGAAAGGTCCGGGCCGCCAACGAATTCAGTGATGAGAAGATCATGCGCCTCAAGACAGACTTGGACACCGCCCACGCCAAGTCTGCCGAGAAGGATGAAAAGCTGACGGCCCGAGCTAGGGAGAAGGATGTGCTAACTGTTGAGGTTAACAAGAAGAAGAAGGAACTGGCCGAGAATTCAAAGCAGCTGTCCAGTCTCCAGAGCGAGTTGAAGCAGAAAGAGACCAAGATTGCCGATTTGAAGACCGCCTTCCATGATGAGCAGCAAAAGGCCAAAGACCGCGATGCACTGGCAGAACAGGTCAATTCTATCACCGACGAGCTAAGAGATCGGGATCGCCAGCTACAATGGCTTGAGAACATGTCGTTCAAGCTGACGCCGTTGCCGCACCAAGACATGTATGATTCTTTGATTTCTTACCCAACAACTCTGAGACTGGGAGAATACTAACGAATTACAGTTCCCCACAACTGTCTAGCCTCTTTTCGTCGGCCCTGTCATTGGCAGAAACATACTTCTACGTCGACTTCCCCAAGGACGTTCTGGCCAATTCTTCCCTCTGGAAGGAGTTCAAAGCCAAAAGCCTGACACTCGCCAATCCGTCTCCTATTCCGCTTCCACTCAAGAACTCTCCCGCCGCAAACAAAATGCGGACATCGGCTTTCCTAGCACTCCTGGGAGTCGAACTGTCGGAGCATATCTTCCAACCAGTCTATTTTCTTGACAACGGCCATGAGCTCAGCCGGGTCTTATCTCGTCTCGCATCGACTGATCCGGAGATAGAATCATACCTGCGGTCTGTCATGTTGATGACAATCACAGCTCCGATGAAAGCTGACATGATCCGGAGCCGCGTTGATCTGGTTGTCAAGAATGTGACTGCCTGCGTTGGACAGCTGCTAGTGCCTGGAAAGCAGGCAGAGTTCCGCGTCGAGCTGGCAAGCTTTTGCAACCGAGCAGCTACCCAGTGGGAGCAAATCCAACAACTCAAAGAGAAGGTCGAACCCAGTTTCAAGCGTATCTGGAATGAAGAGGCAAGCTGGAAGCCATTGGGCCTATCTGCAGCCGACTCCTCGCCTCCGAAAGGGCAGGTGCCGGCGCAGACAAACGGCAATAACGGCACTTCCCGATCAAGCAAGAAGTCGCCGCCCTCATCATCCAAGCCCCCTCGGGAGAGCGGGCACGGAGACCCCACAAAGCCTTCCATCTCTAACATCTGCGACATTGCCGCTGTCATTTGGCCTCTGTTCTGCGTCAATGAGTCTGACGAATGCGACCGCGATGTTCTCCTGACGGCAGGGTACGTGCTCTGCGAGGCCGAGCTGAAGGCAGCAAAGGAGGAGGAGAACCAGCTTCTCATCTCGGGGACTAGAAGGGGCGCGAGACAGAGTCAGAGACGGTCGAGGACTTTGCCTATCATGTCGGATTCGAATGGGGGTGATCATAATGGGACTGTGGGGGGAGAGGCGACGGGCGAGGAGACCGTGAAGGTTTTTCAAAAGGGTGGAGGTGGGCAAAGGAGCGGTTGATATTTGGGGGGTTGAAAAATAGGTAGCTGGCTGGTTGGGAGGTGTTGATGGGTGAAAGTATAGTTGGCTGGTTATATGGGATAGTTTGGTTGATATTGATGGTTGGTTATGTCTGATGATTTATGAATAACTCAAAGTTTGAAATATATAGTCATAGTCCAAAGAATGTTTCGCAAACGAGTTAGAAAAGGGCTTATTACGTCCTCGTTCAACTATAATTTTTTTTCAGACCACCTCGCCTCGACGGGTTTCCTTGTCTAAGATGGCAGTGATCTACTGTCCACTTCTCTTTTCAAATACAGACCAAGGAGAGAACCGCATTGTGAATTGCTTGAGCGTGGGGTTGTGCATCTTCTCTCGCCGTGGCTATGTGCGCAAGAGGTTAATCGAGTAGATAGCTAGCGGTAGAATCATGGCATCCGTCAATACAGCTGCTTGGAATAATATTATCTACTCGAGACCCTTGTGAGTATTTATTTCATACACCGGTTCTTGATTATCCCGCCGTCCTGGAATCAGATTTAGGGACGAGTTTCAGCTGCTCTCGTAGCATGATGTATGTGTGTATTCGTATAGAAGATAAAGCTGATCAGAGGTCCTTGGGTAGGGGTTATAGTCCACGAGTAGAATCTCGGATGAATACAAAAAGAAATGCAGGCGAGGCGGAGATAGCCAGGTACGCAGTCGGGAAAGGATGTATAAGCAAGATCCACACTCAATTTCATCCATGTACGGATATCCATGTATCGTTTGCGCCAAGTCACCCGGGTAAGAAGACATGCCCCGTACAATCGGATTTTGACTGTGCCGGCATTCCGGAATTGGCTGCCGGGTGGGATATGACGATATGCTCCCTTTACTCCATTCTGGCGAAATGACGCTGGACGTCCCTGTCAGGGTTGGGAACTGGAATGGGTCTTGAGGAGAATTGGCACTTGGGGTAATTGTTGGACGTTTGATGGCCAGTGAAGCAAGAATGAGAGCAAAAAAGAAAAGTACATAAAAGGATCCGGGAGCTGCTGATCCAGGTGCTCTTGAAACGGCTTCTTCGTGCATCTGTTTGAGGGCGAAATATTGATTCTGGGGCAGGATTAGGTAATCAAGTGAAGTTGGGAAATGGAAACTGTTGGGGTTCAGGATTGATTCTGACAGGCGATCCCAAGTGGCAGTTTGCGGGTCTCGGCTAGGAAGCACAGACCAACCACCTAGATGGCCGAAGACAGGCATTGCACGGGGAAAGCAGGGTCCGCACGGAAGGGGTATCGGTGCTCCAGGCCTTGCGATTGGAGCACACTGACCACACTTGCCCAGTTTCAGCACTGACCACTCCCCGAACTGGCCACTGGCGAATGATAGCCAATGGCTGATAAACCACGTCGAATCACGCTTGCCTAGATTGGGATCGCCTCTTGTCAACAATCAAATTTCCCCCCACTACCCAAAGACAACCATCAGGCTTCTGTCAAATCCTCAATTTTCAACCGACAACGTCTCCCAGCTGTGTTTTTGCTCAACTGCGCCTGTCTTTTTTCCCGAGCTATCCATATTTCGCTTTTTGAACGTGTATTAGAGCATCTCCGTCAAAATGCGTGAGATCATCAGTCTGAACGGTACGTCAAATTGTTTTTCGTCGCCGGCTATCGCTCGTTTCCCGCTCGGATGTCGCGCGTCTTTCCTTCACCGCATCGCGGGCATGACCGACGATGCCGCCGCCGCTCCACTCCGAATGACCTCGAAAACATGCTAACTCGTTTCCAATACAGTCGGCCAGGCTGGTTGCCAAATTGCCAACTCTTGCTGGGAGGTACGCTCTGCAAATATTTTCCGTCACCGACCTCATCGCCACCCTGCTCGCCAGAGCATCCCCCGGGTCCCGGGTCGCTGGCCTCCCGCTTGTCTGCCGTGAATGCTAACTTTATTTTATAGCTCTACTGCCTCGAGCACGGTATTCAGGTATGTCATTTAACGTTTCTCTCCCGCCCTCCCGCTTCCCACGAACTTGAGACTAACTTCTGTGCGTTTACAGCCCGATGGTTATCTGACCGAGGAGCGGAAAGCCGCCGAGCCCGATCATGGCTTCAGTACCTTCTTCTCCGAGACCGGTACGTGCCATCGCCCATCATACTACTTTCCCGAAAGCAAGCTTATCAAGTTGGCAATCTAGGAAATGGAAAATACGTGCCACGGACGATCTACTGCGACCTGGAACCTAATGTTGTTGACGAGGTCCGCACCGGTCCTTACCGTGGACTCTTCCACCCGGAACACATGATCACGGGCAAGGAGGATGCCTCCAACAACTACGCTCGTGGCCACTACACCGTTGGCAAGGAGCTGATCGACCAGGTTCTCGACAAGGTCCGCCGTGTCGCCGACAACTGCAGCGGTCTCCAGGGATTTTTGGTCTTCCACTCGTTCGGTGGAGGTACTGGTTCTGGATTCGGCGCCCTGTTGATGGAGCGCCTCTCCGTCGACTACGGCAAGAAGAGCAAGCTAGAGTTCTGCGTCTACCCTGCTCCCCAGACTGCCACCTCCGTTGTTGAGCCGTACAACTCGATTCTGACGACGCACACTACTCTTGAGCACGCCGATTGCTCGTTTATGGTCGACAACGAGGCTATCTATGACATCTGCCGTCGTAACCTTGGTCTCGAACGTCCCAACTACGAGAACCTCAACCGCCTGATTGCCCAGGGTACGTCGTGAACTTGCCACTTGTCCAACCCCGTCACTCGATAGCTAACCTTTCCCTAGTCGTCTCCTCCATCACTGCCTCGCTGCGCTTCGATGGATCGCTCAACGTCGATCTCAACGAGTTCCAGACCAACTTGGTTCCCTACCCTCGCATCCATTTCCCTCTCGTTGCTTATGCCCCGGTTATCTCGGCTGCCAAGGCTGCCCACGAGGCCAACTCCGTTCAGGAGATGACCATGTCTTGCTTCGAGCCCAACAACCAGATGGTCAAGTGCGACCCCCGCCACGGAAAGTACATGGCCACCTGCCTGCTGTACCGTGGTGATGTTGTGCCCAACGACGCCCACGCCGCTGTCGCCACTCTCAAGACCAAGCGCACCATCCAGTTCGTCGACTGGTGCCCCACTGGCTTCAAGCTCGGTATCTGCTACCAGCCCCCCCACCAGGTGCCCAACGGCGATCTGGCCAAGGTTAACCGCGCTGTGTAAGTTTTCTTTTTTCTCTGTCACTGTGCCTGCTAGAACAAAAACTAATACGACAATAGATGCATGCTTTCCAACACTACTGCTATTGCTGAGGCCTGGTCTGCTCTCTCCAACAAGTTCGACCTCATGTACTCCAAGCGTGCCTTCGTCCACTGGTACGTTGGTGAGGGTATGGAGGAAGGCGAGTTCTCTGAGGCTCGTGAGGATCTTGCCGCTCTGGAGCGCGATTACGAGGAGGTTGCCGCCGACTCCATGGAGGGTGAGGAGGTTGAGGCTGAGTACTAGGTTGTAATGGATGCGGTGGGGTAGTGATGATATAACGATCTTTAGTGATCACTCGGTGAATATAATGCCGGTGATGAGCTGCCCGGCGAGAGCGCTTCAGGCCCGCGGCTACCGTTGGCAAAGATTGACTTTTCTCGGGATGCTGGTATTCTTCGTTAGTTGGCAGGCACGGGCCTGAGTATTTCTTTGTTAGACTAAAAGTGATAGTCGATTTTTAATCATGAACAAGCTCTTTAGGAGAGATGGAAGCTGGACTGTCTAAGCTTATCAAAACATTGGCTACTCCCGATTGCCTCCATCAATGTCCTTTTTCTTGTATTTGTCTTTCTTTGTATGGATGTGGTCTGGACTTGTACCCGATATGTCGATGGCGTTGTGCTCACCCTCCCATGATAGGCTGTCAGGAACTTTCGGGATATTGATTTGAAAAAAATAAGACCAGCCAGAAAGCAAGGCTTCTAGCTGCAGGATGGAGCGGTGCATATTGTTCCATTGCATCCTATCATGAACTTTATAGGCACCTGGAGTGCAGACGGCTGCATGCAGTGTAAAACGTTTGGGAGCTGACATTTGAGCCCAGCTTCTCATTGAACGTCGTCCCGTGTCTTGTCAACTTGTGGCCTATGGCGAAGCTCGCTTAGCGCCTATTTGCCTCCCAGTTGGACGACAGCGGGCCAATTGAATTGCGCGCTGTGGGCACTACCCCCGGCATCCTTGGCAGCAAGCGTGGGAGAGCCGGGAGAGCTCTTTGGATTCCCACCTCGCCAGAGGGAGCTTAGGTAGTTAGGGAACCAGGGACCTACCCGGGGGTCGCATTCCCAACCTCACAAAGTCGTGAGAAGCACCTCGTTTTGGTCTCGATTTACCATTACTCCCCTCCGGCCCTCCCACCACTCGCATTCTGCGTTTTGCATTTTTCTGCCTTGAATTTCTTATTCTTTTAATAGTCTCCTTGTAGACGTTTATTGCTGCTTTAGCACGTCACTCTACTCCACTTTGGGCACATTTTTGAGCAACGGTGGTGCTCTCTATCTGTCCCCTGCTGTTCCGGCCTTATTTCCGCACTTGAGCAGGTCGTCGTCAGTCAATACAGCAAACTAAACCTCGCCTTTCCGCCTACCGCATCTACAACTCGACACCTGCGAGTGCACCCCGCCAAATAACTCGCACAAACCATCGCGATATTTCCAAACGCCGCAGAGTGGCCTGCCATGGCTGAATCCTCTGCTGAAACAGGTGAGCCTTTTCCAGCTGCCGACCGATGCGCCCGGACAACACAGTGTCGAGAAGACGTGGAGAGAGAGTAACATGATGCTAACCAGACATGTTTTCTTAGGTGTCCCAAACCTGAACCTCACCGCAGAGGAGAAGCGAGTGTACGGGCACCTGTTCCGACAAGCTGATACCGAAAGCGTTGGAGTCGTTACGGGCGAGATCGCGGTTAAGTTCTTCGAGAAGACCCGTCTTGATTCCAGAGTACTTGGAGAGGTTAGTTGGCAGACCCCCGCGGTGGGATAGACTCGCTATTTCTTGGGACCGCACATGCTAACGAAACCTTTGGTATTATACAGATATGGCAGATCGCGGATAAAGAGAACCGAGGTTTCCTCACACCCGCCGGCTTTGGGGTCGTCTTGCGGCTTATTGGGCACGCGCAGGCCGGCCGCGAACCGACCCCTGAACTCGCCTTGCAACAAGGCCCGATACCTCGTTTTGAGGGCATCGCTCCAACTCCTCCCCCGCCGCCGCCGGCCGCTGTCCTCCCGGCGCAAGCTACAGGTGGCCG
>Ga0247781_1000783_pt1 | contig 10103 bp, 8 predicted proteins | sample UWRJL184509B5_FD_179922 | JGI IMG/M metagenome (GOLD analysis project Ga0247781, IMG submission 179922) | Plant litter microbial communities from Arlington Agricultural Research Station in Wisconsin, United States - UWRJ-L184-509B-5 | ecosystem: Environmental > Terrestrial > Plant litter >...
CTTACCGACCTTAAAGTCAGGAGAAGATTCTCCGGCTCCACGGATATTCATTCCACTGCCGTTTCACTTGGTGCAAGGTTTCTCTGGTGGCGACCTGGAAGTGAGACATGCGTCTACAGGAGCCAATCTTGAGCGGCACTGGAACAGGCCGACCCTTCTAGACCTTCTAAACCAGAATGGCAGGCAAAACAGCCCAATGAGCGTCTGTCGGGCATACAGCATGGGAAAAGTCCAGATGCGAAAGTTCATTTTATCACAGTTGAGAAGTTTATGCGTTAGTGCTGATTGGGCGGTTGAGGATCGAAATGTCTTGACAGCAGCTGAGTGCATGAGGTGGCTGAGAGCTAGATTCGACAATAGGACCTAAGTACTTATGCTTTACAGATGAACATTTAAGACGGACTGAAGGACTCCATGGATTCTTTGAGAGTCCCTCGTCTCTTCCTTCCGCATCAACTTGTCCGCAGCCTACCTACCCACCACGGTCAGCCATCCCCTTTCGTGCACCCACGGGCTCTCAACGTCGTCAATCTCGAACTCGACGTTGGGAGGGACCCATGCTGGAGAAACAGCCGAGAGGTCGTTGCCGAGGATTTGTGCGCCGGGAAAGAGGCCAGCCACCTCGATGGCCCAGACCCCGGTCCCGGTGCCAATGTCGAGAATCCGCTTTGTATGTTTTTCATCGACCGGGGAAAGAAACAGCTTTCGGCCCGTTCCTAGGACGGCCAGATGATGGGTCATGTCAAGACGTTCCTGCTCGGCGTCGTCGTTGGGCATGGGGTAGGAGCCCGCGTGATATGCATGGTACCGACGGCCGTGTTCGATGGGATAGTCAACTGCGCTCGAGCCAAGAGAGGTGGCGAATGCTGAGAGTTGATCGTCGACGTACGAGTCGTTGGCTTGAAGGGGCGCTATCGACCTCAATGGGAACATCGGCTAGAACAGCAGGCGGCTCCTCAGATGGGTCCGCCATTTTCGCGAGAAAGCTGAGATGAGGAGGAATTCCGGGGCACTCTAAGTTCCCCTCACTTCAGCGTCCCTGTGGTGTAGGCATGAAAATCCCCGCATGAAATGGTTGAGTTGATCCAATAGCACCTGCATGCTGACTGCAAGTCCCCGCTGCGGGATTCTTATCGGTAACCCAGAGGGCGGGTGATCTGCTCAACACACGGTTTGTGGTAACCCGGCTTTTTCCGCTGTCGCGGGGAAGTTTTGAGTCGATGGCCTGTCCGAGTGTTGTAGAGGTAGTGAAATACTTGATCGGCTGCTTCATAGCGTTCTGGGCCAGTTTCATCATTCTCTCATTCACAAGTCCCCCATTCCCTCAGCGCCCTCCACTCTCTCGCCCTCCTCCTCCACAACATAGTAGTCCTTCACTTTCACCTCCCCTTTCAATATCCTATTCCACACGTTCTGGTTACAACTCAATGGCTTCAGAATATAGCACCTCTCCTTGGGCATCTCCTCCGCCTCGTTCTTGACATGCCAAATATCCCTCGGTCCCTCGGTCGCATACTCCCCCCTTACCTTTACCCTGCCCGTTGCCACGTCCCTCCCGCTCATCGCCCTCTCGAAAACAACCAGCGCAGCCTCGGGCTGATACGCCGGAATCTCGTGCCCCGCCTGAAACACCCTTGTGAAGCTAAAATTTCCCAGCTGCCTCGTCATCCCCTTCACCTCCCCGCCAGGCATAGTTAAAGCGGCGTACCCTGCCCTCGCAAAGTCCTTCTGTCTCTCCCACGGAACAGCAAGGCTCGCGCGTTCCCCTCCCCGCCACTCGCACGACGGGTCACGATCCCCATGCAGGAGATGCACGCTGACGCCGTTGTCGAGGAGGTAGGCGAGGTTGTCGAGGTGGCCGCCCAGCATCCAGTCAAACGTCGAGGTAAATGCCTGCCCTACCGCGGGGGAGCTGGCCGAGTAATTCACCGGGACGCCGAGGGCAGCGAGGACAGATTCCTGGCGGAGGTAGCCATGGAGGTGGGGCGGCGGAAAGGGATCGGCAAGGGGATGGGTGAGATCGTAGATGCCGCGGGAGTCTGCGGAGAGGGGGGACGAGAGAGCTTCGTAAGCGTCGGATGCGGCGTTGCAGGCAGCGGACGTGTTGGAGGCGTGGTGCGAGATGGCGTGTCGGCAGGAGAGCAGGAGATCGCGACCTCCGTTGGGGCGGGACCATGCATCTAGGGCAGAGGCGTGGGTGGTTTGGTTGATCAGCGGAATGCCGTAGCTGTTGTTGTAGGCGTAGTGAATCCCGGTTTCTGCCTGGACGGCTACGTCGTATAAGCCGCTGATGATGCCGAGAGTGCTGAGTTTGATTGGCCGGAGCCCTCCTTTGCGACTCCTACTAGGGTCGCGAATCTTTTTGTTCTGCTCGAGGAAGAAGCGCGAGAATTCCGGACCATAGTGGCCGCCGTAGCTCTCTGTCCAGAGACTCATACGTTCGTTTGATGACCAGTAGTGAGGAAAGCTAGAGAGCCAGATCTGGAGAAAGTTCCACAGGTGATTCGCTGCCGCCATGGTGGAGTTGGCTGTGTTGGAAATGATCTGCGTCGAAAAGGTGCCAACATTGGTTGTGAGATTATGGGCGCCGCCAGAGTCCGACTCTCCGGGGACGATATTGAAGCCGAATCTATCGCTCCGTGGCACCTGCGTTCCGTTGGTGGGAATATCGTAGGAAAAGCCAACCTGATTTGGTTGATCGATGAAGATCAAATTGGCGTTGTTGTTCCAACTGAATGGGTTCAGTATTGTGGTTGCAGAGTCTTGGCCGACCGTACAGGGTCCCAGTTCTTCCAACAAGCCCATCATGGAAGAGGCACCGGCACCCCCGTTGAGCCATATGACTAGCGGTGCACTTTCAGGCTGATTGCGGGCCTCGAAGAACCAGAAAAAGGTGTTGATGGGGTAGGCTTGGTCCTCCAGAAAGCCAGCAGGGAGGTGCACGTAACCAGAATACGACCCGACGCCTGGCGTTGTTTCACAAATGCCTGGCTCTTTGAAGGAGATGGTGACATTTTTGTACAATTTTGACGGTATAATTGTCACGCCCTCAACTGTTGGCGGATACCCGCCTCCGGCTGCCGAAGGGCTAGCTAGGGCTAAAACGAACGTTACGAGTGCTGGAACGCTCATGGTGATGTGTTGAGAATCGGCACACCGAGAAATCCCATTTTTATCGCTGGGGCGCGGCGGGGTTCCGTATTTGACGGCCGGCCCGCTCTTTAGGCAGGCAGCTTTGACAGGATGACTCCTCATTGTATCTTGCTCGCCCGGCTGCTATGCTCACACGGCGCAGTGCGGCGCAGTTTGGGATAAACTGGACCGAGCGGGATGAGAGCGCTGATAATCCTGACATCCTAGGCTAAAAGGGTCGTAACTATATGATAAGCGAGTGAGACACCTTACAAACAGATCTTCGTTAGCTGCACGCAATAAATCGACAAGTAATTGTTAACGTCGCTATTAATTTCATATTGTCTTATGTTTAACTCGCTTATCGAAGGCGCGCGCAATTGCGCCGCAAAGCCCCAGGCGGGCCGCGCAATTGTTGTAATTGGCCGCACTCCAGTCGATAAGACGGCTCCGATAAGCTTTTTCACTTATCAGAGCCCTGTTATTACCATCCACTATAAGCCCCTGAAAGCCAGCGCGTCGTGCCGCACCGCACGCGTTTCCACCACCAATACCACTGTAACAACCTGTCAGAAACACCGCTCAGCCAGAGAGCCAAGGGGCGATGGAAGGAAGCAGTTGCAACCCTCTTTGTTTCCACAGATTCCAGTGTGCAGTGTTTCTGACAGGTTCAGACTTTTGGCTTCCCATTGTGCAGACGTAGGTAAGTACAAAAGCGGCTAGTGTCAAACTAAAAAACTTGCTAGGGCTTCGCCCGACGCCCTTCATATTACTGAAGCGGACTAGTGCAAAGCAACCAGGGCCAAAAAAATGTCTGAGCGCAACTTGACTTAAAATATGAAGGCCATTGGTAAACAGCCTTGGCTTTTTTTCCCCCAAAATCTTTAGCGGCGTCGAATTTCTGGCTCCGCAACCCCCGCTTCTAAGCGGCGAGGTATGTCCCCACTTGCCCAAGCTACGAAGGTACCTTTTGTATTTTGTGCTGACACTCTGGAAAGCGGAGTACCTCACACATGGCGGAGACGAATTTCACCGCCCGTCCTGGTTGGCGACCAGGCACTGGTCCTGGGCCGCTTGGGGTACCTGGTGGAACAGACCGCTCGTATTCCGTCGATATTATAGTCTGCGCTGCTGGGACAGCCCTCGTCAGCTTTGCATTTGTCGCGCTGAGATTCTACGCCCGAATTTTTATCGTGCGCGTGCTGCATTGGGAGGATTGGCTTATTTTGGCTGGCCAAGTAAGTTTCTAATATCACGCCAGTCGCAGTCTGACAGCGCGACCTTGCAACAGTGCTTATTACTCACCTCTTCAATGTGTATAGGTCTTCTCGGCTGTCATGTGCAGCGGATTTATTTATGGTATGGCTAGGTCCTCACCTCGCTTTTTTTTTTCTTTCTTTTTCAAAACACTTCGCTGTAGTAACGTCCGTCTTCGTCGTCTCACTGACTGCTGCCGTCTCGTGATTGTAGAAGCCGCTCTTGGCCACGGTTCTCACATGTGGTTGATCCCACCGCAAAACTTCACACACATGGCTAAGGTAAGCAGTATACCTAGAACACCTGTCAGAATCTAGCACTCATGGCCAAATGTGTTAATTGTTGTGTATTGTTGTTGTTCTGTGGAAGAGAATCTCTGGCCTACAGGGTCCCCTATTGCCAAGCCGGCTACTTCCGCGAATGGCTCTAATTGCTTATATAAGCTGACACACCCCTTTAACCGCTAGCTCGTTGGCTGAGGCGGTGGTTAAAGCTATTCACAGACCCAATTCCGGAAATCTAGCCTCTCCGCCTTCGATCAGGTCCTCCAAGGCTTCTTCTTCTTCTTCCGAGAGTGGCTGCGTGCTTCGTGTATTCAACCGTTCCGTGATATCTTCCACACTAACCATGGCTCTAAACCGCTTAAAATCGTCGTCACCGAGAGCTTTCGTAAGGCTATCAGCTACCTGTTCCTTCGTACTGACGTAATTAACCGTAATCTCGCTGTTGGCAACTTTCTCACGTAATTAGTGGTTATAAATATCGACGTGCCGTAGCTTCGTTTACAGGGTTGCTGTATCCTTTGTGATAAGCCGAATTGTTTGGAGGTTATCGTACTAAATTAGTATCTTGTTACCATCAAGCGTAATACTAGCTTCTTAAATAAAGCGTAGTAAGAAGAGCACTTCTTTAATACCTTACATTAACGTCAGCAATTCAGCCTTAATAATAGAGGTTATCACAGTATCTTACTTATTAGCGCGCCAGCTAATTACTCCGCTGAATAGCTTTATTACGTACGCCTACAAGCTACAGTAATCAACAGTATTATTAGCGAATAAGGCGTCGGTCCAGGTTTTAAAGGTATCACCACCCCTAAGCTTAAGCGCGTAATTACTTATTAAAAGGAGGTATTAAATTATTTAATCTGTAGCTATAAGGTGTTTAAGGTTAAGATTAAGGTTAAATCGTATAAGCTGTAATACTGTAAAGGTTACGTCTGGTTTGGTAAATACCGCAGTATATAGAATCGAGCCGGTTATCTGTTAATAATTAGTTATTTCTTTACGGGAGGCTTTACCTTTATACAGCAGTAACTTAACATTGCTTATTAGTGTTAAACAACTACTGCAAGTGCCGTTAAGAAATCTATCCAGCTTATTAATGTAATCAGCTTACGATAGGTAAACGGTACGATTTGTGTAGTTACGGATTATCGCCACTCCTAAGAACCACTGTAGATCTTCACCGCTTTAAAGGGCGTATTGTTATTTAATTAAGGCTATCAGGGCCTCAGCCTTCTAGCGGCTTCCTTTTTTAAAGGCGATAACGATATTATTAACGTAAAAGAAGATAATTACACCGTCTTTAATCTAGTAATAGGGTTTATAAGGTACTGGCTTGCAGCTAAGGTTTTTTAAGGTAGTTGTGAAGTCTTTCTGCCAGAGTAATAGTAATTCTCTAAGGTTATATAAAGCCTTCTAGAGCTGCAGAATCCTTCCTTTCTTAATGTAACTGTCTAATATCTTTATAAACACGTCGTATGGTATATTAATGTAAACAAAGGTGTTAACGACATTATATTAAATTAACTCTATATTAAAACGTACTGTAATAGTAATTAGTGTTTGGAACGATTTGCTAATTAGGGTAAAAGTATAGGTATTTTTAACAGTACCTTTCCTCTGCTGATCTTTACAAATAATAAGCCTTACCTTAACCTTAAGAAGATACTTAACTTTATCGAATTTATATGTAAATACCTACATATAAGTTAAAATCTAGTAGTTATTAACCTTCTGTAGAGAGTACTCTTTAAAGGACCCCATCTTATAGTAGCTTATTATATGTTCCTTTATAGCCTTATAATAGTTCTGATTAAAAAGGTGCCTGTGTAAATGCTTATAGTTAATTAGTGGTGGTGGAAAGTCTTTTCTGTAATAACGGTTATTAGAATACGGTTTTAGCTGAAGGGGAGGATTCTTAGTAATTACTTACACTGTAAAGGCTACTTTATAACGCTCTACTTAGCGCTGTTACTAAGGATTAATTCTTACGGTTGTGAAGGTGGCGTAGAGTTCTTCCACTTCTTCTACAGTGGCAGTATCGCTAACTTCTTCCTCTTTAAGGTTTAGGCTTATAAAGACTCTTTCCAGTACTACGTTAACTAAGGCTTAATTAGATCTAAGAGCTTTACTAGCGTTAAACTTACTAATAAGGTAATTAGTCTTATACTTTAACTCTACCTCTCTTTTAAAGTGGTTAAAGCTATTTAACTTACTAAGGTTTTCTTCCTGTAGATCTTTAACCTCTATAGCCTCTCTGGAATTAATCTTAATTAAAAGGGGCCTAACGGTGATGGAGTTAAGAATAATCTCCTTATCTTTATCTTCTTTTTACAATAATAAACCCTAGTTAAGGAAGTCTATTAAAATGGCTTTATCGTTATATATCTTACATGTGTGGATAAGTTCGTCTATCTCCTCTTTAGTAACGTTAAAAAGGTTATCCTTAAAGCTATTAAGGTCGTTATTATAAAACTTATCTTCGTTAAAGGTTACGTCTCTTACGTAAATAACTTTATTAAGCTTAAGGTTCCAGACATAATAAATATTTATAGAGTTATAACCTATTAAGTAGCTAATCTAAGTGTTAAGTTCTAACTTATTAAGGTAATTAGTTTTCTTAAGGGTGTTATTCGTCATTATAAAGGCTTTACAGCTGTAATTACATAAGTGGCTAATCTATAGTTTACATACTGGATTTAAAATGCCGTCTTTCTTAACTACAAATGTGTGGAAGTCTTTATAGGGTGATCGCTAACCAAGGCTCTTCTTTAGAGTTTTATTATACAGGTAAACAGCGGCCTTAAAAATCTCTACTTACAGGAGTGCTAGTAACTTTGCCGCCATTTGTAACGCTCTGGCTTTCAGCTTAATTACACCCCCTAAGCGCTTAGCACCCCCGTTTTAACTCTGAGAATGAGGTGTGTAGGGCTTAATTTTAATGCCTTTCGTTACCTAATACTCCCTTATCTTTCTTAACTTTACTAGTTTATTATCGCACTAAATAACCTTTACTGTAAGGCTATGTTACTGTATTATTATTACTATAAAGCGATTTAGGCCCTCCTTTACCATTAAGCTGCTTTTACAGCTAAGGTAGACGTCGAATACGTAACCAGTATAGCAGTTAGTAAATAGTATAGTAGAGTTAAACCTTATAGGGTTTAGTGTAAGGTTTAGAAAGTTAATAGCGATAATCTTACCTACGTTACGTGGTAGTTCTCACAGCTTACGGCAGATCTGCCTCTTTACCTTAACTTAGCTATAAGTAGGGTATTTGTAGGAATTCGGGTTTTAAAGCTTTATGCTAGTAGTGGAAACGTTAAGGTTAGTAAGGGCATTGCGGCTTAGATAGTTAAGTCTTCTGTACTAAAGGAGGGCTTTAACTTTACTTAGTTTTCTACTGGTTTAAGAGGTGTGCTTTCTTACTATAAAAGCTGTAAATAAAGGCACGTATTTTATTACAAACTAGCCGTTACAGTCAGTAAGCTGGTAAACGATAGACTTATCTTTCCTTCTGTAGATTTAATTAGCCTTAATATTCTAGCAGTAACCCTTACGTAGTAAGTGCTTAAGTGAGACTACGTTATAAGTGAAGTCTTCGTAATAAACTACATCTTTCAGCCTCATTTAGCAGTAGGACCCTTATAGCCCTTTAATTTATATAGTTACTTCTCTATAACTGTTAATTAGGATTACGGAGTTACTGGCGTACAGTAGGTTACCTTCTAGTGCTAGCCGGAAGTTATAGAACCTTAACTAATTGTTAAAGATATGAATAGTAATGCTGGAATCTAGTATTACTAATAACGTGAGAGGGTAAGTTATTACGTTAAGGGCTACTTTAGTGTAATAGAAGGAGGCGTTCTTCTTAATGACTGTTTCGGCTAGAATTTCCTCCAGTTTAGCTAACCTAGTGAAGAATTCGGCTAGTTAATCTATTTTCTACTTCTTCCTTACCTCCATAACTTTCTTAATAGTCTTAAGGTCAACCTCTATAAGTTTCTGTATTACCCTGCTAAAGTTAATCTTTTCTTTCTGTTAGAACTACTTTAATAAGCTATTCTTTAACATTAAAGGATTATTAAGTTTATAAGTGAAGAAATAACAGTTAATTAAGTGTCTTACTGTATCGTAAAGCTAGCAGTTAGCTTTATTAGTTTAAAGCCTCTTTATTTCTCACTCTTAAGCCCTATTGTTATTATTAGGCCTTTTCGAACCTCTATAACCTCTATAACCTTTATTACCGTTACTGCTATATCCTCTACAGCCTCCTTTTCTACTGTGTGATTTACGGCCACTGTTATAGCTTTAGTTACTGCCTTGGCTCTGGTCTAAGCTGTCGCTTTCTTCGCTCTCAGTACTGTGGAAAGCTGGAAAACCGCCTTTAATCTACCTGTTACGAGTTAATAATAATCTAACTCTAATCTTCTGTTATAAAATAGCTCCAACCTCTTTATAATCAATCCTACGCGCCTTTACGTAACTATTAATAGATTCTCCCATTACTTAAGCTTTTCTATCCTCTATATTCCTTAGGGTTTTAATCAGGTAAAGCCACTAAGCGTTCGGCTCCGATATATCTACTAAATTGTGCTTTTCTGCCTCGTTAAAGTAGTCTTCCCATTACTTAATCCACTTCGAGAGCCTCCACTTATACTTCTTAATCGCTTAAAAGTAGTTATAATAAGTGTTGTAAGTGTTATTAGCCAGTTTATCCTAGTAAGGAGCTGCTAGCCGTTTAAGGGACTAGTATCCTTCCTTTAAAGAGCCTTCTTTAAAGTAATAAAGCAGTGACAGCCGTACAGAGGCAAAGACCTATCTTTATAATTCGGCTTTAACGTTATTAACTACCCTCTACCTCTTATACTTATAGTTGTAAGTCCTTTACGTATCTTAGTAATTTAAACAGTTAGCTTTAATAAGGTCTCTAAACCTTATAAGCTCTAATTTATTTATAAGCTTACTAATAACGTCGTTATCGTTCTCTCTATCTTCATCCGGCTCGTCAGTAACGTGGTTCCCCTACGTTATCGTCGCTATTAAGGCTCTAGCGTTATAAGAGCTTACTTAGGCTTTCTCAGTAAGCCTCTTGCTTTATTAGCTTCTGCCTCCTTAGCCCGGCGCCGCCGGTAGTTATATTCGTGGTGTTCGATTGAAATCTCCAGCTTATAGCCGCCATAGCTCTTAGGGCCAGTCCTCCGTGCCCATTGCGTACTCTAGGATTCTGTCGCTCTTTACGTGCGTTCGGAACGTTAAGGACCACACTAGCCAGTTGTCTAGGCCTTTGTAGTATACGTTCTGCGTGGTTGTGGTCATCTTAAGGCGTTCGTGGAGCGTTTGGATCGGTCGCGTCGCGTGTTTGCGAATAGGGTTGTTAGGCGAGGAATTGTAGGCTCAAAAGAGTGCCAAATTCGTCTTGAAAAGCTG
>Ga0247781_1000784_pt1 | contig 10101 bp, 17 predicted proteins | sample UWRJL184509B5_FD_179922 | JGI IMG/M metagenome (GOLD analysis project Ga0247781, IMG submission 179922) | Plant litter microbial communities from Arlington Agricultural Research Station in Wisconsin, United States - UWRJ-L184-509B-5 | ecosystem: Environmental > Terrestrial > Plant litter >...
AAAGGGTCGGCCTGTTGTTGCTCCATTTCTGCCCAAGGCACCATCGAGTTTACAAATGGAAAGGATAAAGACAGCACAGGTATTAAGACCATTTGAAAAATAATATTAAAAGCAAATACATGCCAAGCGCATACAGAATAGTTCTCAACTGAATTGAGTCTCGCAAACATCTGGAAGCGTCTGTTTAGTGTTTAGTGTTGAGGCTAAAGATGAGGCGGTCGATGCGGCCGCTGTCGTGACTGTATTCCGTAAGCCGTATGCGAAGAGATGCGGTACTGTACGCAATACCATTACACTGCAGGACTGCATGGATCATCCACAGCTCTCCGAGCTCTCAGTCGGGCTGCTCGGGCAGGACCCTAATTCCGGATAACTCCATCAGCCGCACGAAAGTCCAGGCATTTGTCAAACAAACCCACCACAGCCTATCCGCCCACACCTCGCAGTCTTGAAAGTTTCCGAGCCGAGCAGATGCTGACCTAATTTTCATTCTTATTTAGCTCTGCTCGGACACTAGGTTGGTTTGAGACTGTTGTATGACGCCGTGCAAGGATTTTCTGAAGATTCCCCATCACGAATGGCGGCTGCCATCCCAATGTTAGGCAGGCAGGCCGCCACGGAGTGAAGCGCATAGACCGTATGTCGGAAACATAATATCAAAATAATGGAATCATGTCAGATTTGAGACTTGGCACAGAAGACAAAGTCTTGGACTTTGCAAATCCAAGGCGCGTAATGCGAGCGATTCGCAAAGTTTGAGCCCCATCTTCAGTCTTAGGTTTCTGTCAACTGACCGAAGGCATCAATGACGCGTGTGGCTTGCTGACATCGAGAGGGAATTCACTCGGCACCAAATTTGGGTTACAACGGGAACACAACGCGATAAACGTTGAAACTCCCGTCAAAATAAACATAGCTAAAATAGCCAGCCCTATTGCACGACCACACTAGTTCCGGGTAGAGAACATTACAGACCAACATGTGGCAACGATCTGGCATCAGATCTGTGATGTTCGCTTCAGTGTCACAGGTGTAGCGGGAAGGAATGGAAGGATGCCCAACACCATGGAACTTCTTGGCAGTCTGGAGAGCATCCGTACAGTACGATGCGTAATGATACCGCTAACTTACGAAAACCGAAGTGCCCCGGCTCCCGGACCCGTCCCCGTCTGTCTCGTAAACCATCAGCCTTACAGCAAGCGTGTGGACTCCACAGTTGACGTCCAGGGATTGAAACAAAACCCTCGAATGTTCTCGTACCGCGAATTGGCTCATTTCCAGAAGCGAATACGACGGGACTTGCGATTACGTATCGTACACAGGGAAAGCGGGGACGTAAAACACCAGAGAACCGTAAGCACAAAACAAATACATATTGATCAACCATGGAAGCACGAAATACGTAAACGGAAGATTGAAGTCGAGAGGGATCAATTGAGAAACAATAATTGCATTGTCCCAGCCAGCACGGGGTAAAACGCGCCGGTGCCGTGTGTATCCGTACTCCGTAAAAACACGCATCTGCAAGCCCATCGCCATCGCCGAATATCGTCAATCTTGACAACACAGCCCCTCAAGCGGTCAGAAAACAAAAAGGAAAAGCAAAACGCAGTTCCTCGCATCAGAATCGCCGAACCATTTTCATAATGAGAACCATTTCTTTCCATACCAAAAAGAGTCACCATCCCAATCACACAAGCGACCCCGACATCTGCCAAGCTTACTCCCTCCACCCCAAGGTGTAAGCACAACATCGCTGGGCACTCATTCAGAAACGAGGTTTCGTTTTCGCACTCGTCCACAACAACAAAATGGGTTGGGGTCCGAAAGGAGACATTTCGGAGTATAACTAACAAAAGTGATTTATACACACTTATACACTTTATGTGAGGTCCATGGACCATATCAACCGTTCGAAAAACGAACGCTGTCTCAAAAGTCTCCATGGAGACTTTCTTCATGCAGGAAGGAATGTCGACATGCGCCTGCCAACTTTAGACAGACAGACAGGTATTGATGCAATGTCCCTTTTGTATGGCGACCATGCACTGTATCTTTTGACCGGCAGATAATGAACTCTAATCTTTGTGTAGGTAGTGAATGCACCAATTCCACAGACTGCACTTATCATCTGACCAGGTCCATCCAGATGAACAAGCCGTATTTGACCATCACCCGTGGTCGCAGCAAAGATCCTTTGCTGCGCATGAGGCTCTTTGCAACATACGGTATCGTTGTATGAGGTTATTTTTTGTTTTCATCACACATCTCAGGAACAGAAACTGGAAAACCCACTTCCTTACACAATCCTCAAGTCCCGCATTTCCAACAGGTCATTTTGTAACCATCGAAAGCCATCACACCGCACATCGCAGGAGCACCCCGATCCTACTCGTTTCCCGTCAAAGCAGAGTGTTACATACGGAACCGGCACCGAGTCCGATGCCAAGAGGATCCGGGTTCGGGAGAACCGATCCTCTGGGTACGTGCATTCTGCAAGTCGCATGACTCAAGTTATCGCAACTCACTCTCTGGAATCCGCGTACTCCAGAGTGTGATCCACGAATAACCAACACAGCGTCGCCAATTGACTTATGCTCAAGTCAACATCCGTGAAGTATGAGCACATTCATTTCATCTTGATTGGTATATCTGCCGAAAAGGAACAACTCTCTATTTTTTACGACTACAGACATTACCCAGCATGTCCATCCTCAGTGTCTATCTTCCTCGTCTAGACTAGATCCATCTCATAGGAAGACCTCGAGGTTAATCTCCAAAGTGCTCACGGGGTATCTAGATAATCGCACACCATGTTAGTGTTTGCTCTCGAGTCATGATATAGAACTATGACGTACCTCAGATCATATTTGTCCAGCACCGTTGGATGCAAGACGCCAAACTCGCCAATCCGTTGCACCTTGCCGTTTAGTCGTACGAAAATCGCAGCGGCGCGTCCGGCGAAGAAGGTCGGCTCATTGATCTCCTCAATGAAGTAACCGTCCTCCTTGCTCTCGTCGTGAGTGATGAAAGCGATGCGTAGCATGGACAGGACACGGTCCAACAGACCGTGGACAACCTCGAAGCCACTAGTCTTGCCGTAGAAGGCTGCAGCCCAGCGTCGCTCGTTTCTGGCGCGCCGTTCCGAGGTCTCGTCTTTGAAGGCGACATCTGATGTCTCCACAATCTTTAGTGGGAGACGCACAGACTTGTTTTCCCGAATCGTCTTGAGCAGGCTATCCAAGCTGTCAGTATAAGGTCATAATCGGAAAGTTGGTCGATAAGTATTACCCAGGCAAGAGCGAGGTCCGGACAATCTGGTACTCAGCGGTCTTGGGGTTCTCGAGCTTGATCGCAGTCTTTCCATCATCGACGCGGTTTAGCCACTCGAAGTTCTCGGCGTGCGAGCATAGAATGAGCGGCATAACCTCAACCCAGCCAGCCATGGCAGATTCGTTGCGGACAATATCGCTAAGCTTGTTGATCAGAAGAGGCTTGCCAATAGTTGAAGACTTGTTTGGCTCTGAGCGAGGGAGCTTGTTGAAGCCATATGCAATCGCAACATCCTCCATCTGCAATTGATTGGAGTCAGTACATCATCAGCTAAAGATAGGTACGGGTCAAAACATACCACATCACAAGCATGTAAGACATCCGCTCTGGTGGGTGGTACAGTGACCGAGATAAGTTTTGGGTCCTTGGACGGCCGAGCGTCGAATGCCATCTTGCCTAGCAGTTTGCACAGCGATTCGGGCGACTCCTCAAGTCCACAAGATCCATTAAGGTAGTCAATCTCGACGTCCATTGTCCTGGCAGCCAGGCTGGGTGTGATTCTAGTGGTTCCGTTGTGCTCCGAGACGATCTTGACTGGCTCAATTGTGAAGGGCACAGCGCAATACTTGGAGAACATGGCGACTATGATGTTGCAGACAACATCCAGCTTGGTCTGGTCTGTAGCGGTAATCTCGATGAAGACGTTGGTTGTATTTAAGGTAATCTTGGAGCGTTCGCCGTTGATAATGGGGGGGAGGGAGCAAACAACTCTGTCGGCGTCAAAGATGACGGGGTATACGGGTTTGTCCCGGATGATGGGAAGGAATCGACCGAGGTGTTTATCCGTCTCGTAGAATTCCATCAATTCTTCTCCGTTCATGCTCTTGGTCTGGTTGAGGGGGACAAACTTGATGTCCTTGGGAGGGAGGGCCTCGTAAGTGAATGGGCCCTTGATCGTGTCGAGGTCGTGGGTACCGATACTAATTGCCATTGTGAGCCAATATTCCAATCAAACATCCCAGCGCCAAACGGGATAACCTACGAAACAAGGGTCCTTTGTCTCGCCAAGTTCTGGTGAAGCTTGTCTTGGAGGCCGATGAAGGAGTTATAAGACGCTTGGGTGAACTTGATGTTGCGAAGGATTGCGCCGGCAACGTATGGGCGGACTTGCTCCGTCTCCTTCTTTACTGTAATGGTCTGCAACTTGTCCTTGGGGATGTCGAGAAGTCTGTAGTTCGGGGTTGCGTGCTTGCCGCGGAAGATGTTCAAGTGCATCGCGATTCCTGCCACCCATCAGCACGGTGCTACACTGAAAGGATCAAGCCACTCCCATATCGTACCCTCAAAGCACAGCATATCGTATCTGTTCGCAGGAATCTCGATGGCCAGCTCGGGAGCCTGGTCTTTGGGCCGTGACGGATCATCCTCGGTGTCCTTGTCGAGCTCGATACCGAAGTCGAAGCACAGTTCTTGGAAGCTGTCGGCGGTGAACCTGGGGAATTAAATGGTTAGTTGACACGGGATAGATATCGCCTTGCACTGGCCACCATTTCTTCCAGCTTTTAGATCTTGGCATGCGACGGCGTGGTGTCCCCGGCCTCGGAGGGGGATGCGGATGGATGTTGAACTTGAGGATGGCGGGGTAGCTGTGCACTCACTCTTCGCCGAGCTCCTCGAACAGGGCGTATTTGTCAACGTTTATGGTAGGCATCCTGGCCTATTTTATGGAATCTGTCGCTCGAGATGGTATGAAGGGTAATTGGTGTGTCCACGGGGAGTTGCGAGCGCAGGTAACCAAGAACCTCAAATCGAAGGTATTGACCCGGACTTTTTTGACAACGAGACGATAGTGCCCAACGGTCGCTCCAGACCCGTCAGTGGATGGATGACTCAAGTTGGCGGGACAGTTTTACTGCCGGGGCTGACCGCTCCTCTGACCTGGATGGGCCTGTTCTCAAGAGAGCAGCCAATTACGTAATTGAAGGGTACCCCAGTCAGGGGCTAATGCTTGGCAATGCGCAAACAAACAAACAAGAGAGAGGGGGGGCTCTGGAGTTCTGATCGAACAGTTGGGAGAGCAAAATTGACTTTGACATTCGAGAAGGCGACGAGCGGCAAATGGGAACAATAACATGGCTACCTTACAAGTACACAGTCAAGATTTCGATACGTATTCTTACACTTTTCTCAGGCTGTCGAAGGCATATGGGTGATGTGTAGGCACATATTCTGATAATGTTCACGCCATATAAACATCACCTTGATGATATTATTAGTGCTTCTGATAGCTATCAAGGTATGAAATCCGTGAAGGGCTCTAAATTGATTTCTTTACCGATCTCGGAGCTTATCTCCGACTATCACGGCCTCTACTATCGGTTGAACCCTCTTCAAGATGTAGCATATGGCACCCTTTTTCATCCGCCTAACCGAGGGCTGGAATTTTGGAAGGGAAGCCAGCACACTTCAATCAGCATGCTGCAAGATTCAACCATTGATCAAATTCCAATATTTAGGTTCGATCAAATCAAATCGCCAGCCATAACATCCTGCCCCCTTGAACGCCACGGGCTACCCTTCAAAATTGGCGGTACACATGATCTCACTGAGACACTAAGAAGAATCATATTACCTCGAGCGATAACCTTCCTCTGGGGCGTGCCCTTGAATTGGACACTCCAGACACCTTTGTATGGTATGGCGGTCTAGAGTGAAGTGATTGTATATCCTATCGGAATATCAGATTTCTTGCAAAATAGCACGGTTAAAGAATGCGGAAATAACAAACTATCGAGTCACGGCGACAAGGCAATGGCGTCTCCATTGGGATAGAATTCATGTACCCTCACGCAGCAACAACAACGTTGCAAGCAAACCCAGGGAGTAGGATAGGGATAGACATCGTATCGAGATTCCCTGTACGAGTTATTATACCGCAAGATCACATTTCAGAGCTAGGAGCATCACTATCGTTTGGGTCTCTTTTTACTCGAAAGCGTGGATCATGATACCTGCGAAAAGCATGCCCGCGAAAGGACGAGGGACCCCCCTGATATTCTGCCCTTCCTTACCTTCCACAATACGTTTCTGGCTCTGACCAGTTGGGAGCGATTTGAAAGTCTTTCCATCACCGGTCGTTGGAATCTTGTCCTTTCTCATAATGTCCTTTGCAAAGACCTTTAGGCCCTCCTGATCGATATGAATTGGCAATTTAGGGCCAATGGAAGAGGGTTCCGTTCTCGGATGTTTGAGACTCTTTCTGAGGCTGCGACTAGTCCATCCATTGCTAGGAAGGACATACTCCCGTTCAACCAACGAGTTATTTACTAATTTCCAAGCCAGGTTGTGTTCGCCCGCCCCCTTCCCGAAAAGGAGAACCCTGATCCTACCCTCCATAGCTCCACAGACAAGAAGAATGGGACGGAGAAAATCAAAAGAAATAGCCACGTAAGATGACCAGCTACGCCGTAGACGAATCTTAAGCTCGTACTTCCTAGGGGCTTTGTAATAAATGAAACACCCGATGGGCTAAGCTTCCTTTCGGTGCTATCAAAAGAGCCATTGTACTTGAAGACGCAAGTTGATGAAGCTGATTTTCAAAACCTTGCTATAAAAGTTCACACAAGGGACTTGTTTACACACTCCAATTGATGATACAAGTGATTCCGAGACACTATCCCTAAAGGTAAAAATCAAAACAGCCCCAAGACACGGAAAACGCCTTCGTAGATGAAAGTGAAATCAAATCTCTGTAACCAGCTGGCTATTTTGTTGTCAGTATACCATGCCCTGAGTGTTGTGATACGTTGAATACGTGAATATAATCTTACCTTTTTCTTCCCTTCTACTTCTTCCCTTGTCTTCTTTCCCTTCGATTCTTTCATTTCTGTACTTTCCTTTTCAATTCCGTTTCGTTCCATCTTGACGGATCCCTCTGTTCACGATTTTACGAAACTACATGAGTTCTGCAACCACTGTCGTAAATCATGGGACTAACAACGCCAACGCCAACTCGACGATTTGAATTTACAATCTTGAAGATGTTCGATCCTCTGAATCCCAGAGACCTTACAGTGCTTCCACAAAAGAAAACTTCATATACAAATCTCCAACCATTATGGAATGGAATAATATAATATCGTATAGTTTCTAATTGACCCATCCATCTATCCCGAGCTTCAAGCTTGCATCATCGTTGATAAAACATCCGCATCAAATCCATACATTCGTATCCAAGAATACAGTATCTATTATTTACAAATCAAGACCCGAGGCGCTAAGCCTCGTTCCGTTCCACTCGCCACCCAACTCAGTACGCTGCTCCACTAAATAATATATAAATATAAAACACAACCAGCCGGCCAAACCGGTAGTGGATTTGACCCGACTGCCTCACCAGCCCAAGGGGAAAAAGAAGAAGAATAATAATAAGGGGGGATATCATACCAACTCGAGTCTTAAACCGGACAAGAACTGAAGAGGGAATTATTCCAAGGGTGGGGGGACAGTCCATCTCGCCGATACAAGGAGGCACAAAACCTAGAACTCTCCATCTCCCCCACCTCCGAGAACACCGGCAGTCCATAACCCGACCAGACCCCACCAACTGACCTTCCATCCACGCCAGAGGCCATTGATACCTTGGCCTCTGCGGTAAACAGCCTCCGAGACGCTTACGGTAGCGCCAGTACCAAGCTTCCCTCTTCTAGCAGCAGCAGCAGCAGCTCTACTTTTCCTCGCGTCTGCTGCCGATGTCGAGACAGCATGTGACCCCTCCTCATTCACAATAGCATATAGCGTGCCAAATACACCATGATACTGACCAAGGGGGACGATAGTATCCAACTCCATATTTTCGTGACGTTGAGGCTGCAATTTCTTGCCCTTGCCGGACTGTTGTGACGTCCCGTCAAGAGCCTGGACGTATTCGGGGGTGCTGAGAACGGCGGCCTGTCCGCGGCGGAGGACGGTCTCGAGTGGTAGCTTCACAAAGAGAGCGACTGTAGAGGAACAAAACTTGGCGATCGAAAATGCAACTGGTGACACATCCCTGTCGATCATGAAGCGGCTGCGTAGGACAAGTGGCGTGGAGAGCATGAAGATTGGGTGAACGAGTGAGTGGAGGACGGTCGGAACGAAGAGAGGAGAGGGGCAGATGTAGGATGGGAGATTTCGGAGAGCGGATAGGGTGCGTCGAACCCCGTGTGATGTGGATGTCAAGACGAGTCTGTATGTTCATGTCAGCACTCGTTACCATGTTCGGATTGCTCGGTCTCATTATACCTCGTGCGAACAAGATCCAAGGGCGCGAGGACCAGCCCAGAGACCACGGCGGCGGCCGCAGCTACAAATAGCGACGCCCATGGATACGGTGACGCAATGTCAATCAGCCGGTCCATGTCATTCCTGACGCCAATATCAGGCACGTTAAACAGCGCGCTGAGCAAACTGCGCGACCAGTTCTCCAATAGCGACTGTAAAACGCCGTAGATAAAAGTAGCGTTGGTTCCCTTCCAAACACCCCAAGCAGATTCCTTGTTCCATAACTGAGCAATTACTTCAAGCACCGAGTCGGGTGTCCGGATACCGAGGTGGTGTATCGGGACCGGTTTGGAGGGTATTCGGGGGGATTGTATGGGGCTCGCGGGATGTCTCGATCTTTGTTGCGACGAGCGAGAATAAGAGGACGGCGTCGGAGTGCTCGGGTGGTTCGAAGTAAAGTAGGATATCTCGTCGTCTTCGGAATCGGAGTTGGAGTCTTGTGTCTTAGATAAGGTCTCGTGTTAGCAGTCGAAAGCTACAGGTAACTTCATCGGACCGGAAAAAAAAACGCCAAAATGCCGACCTACTTCTGTGTCGTACATCGATATCTTTTGACTCGATGGCTTCGGTCTTGGAGGCTCGACGGTTGTGTTATCGAGATTCCCGGGATCATCCTGTCTCCTGACTTGCATGATCGTCTTGGCCACCTCGAAGGGCTGCGCCATGAGGACCGACGTGTACTTCCATATCAGCTCGTCGACGAGGTCCTTGATAGTTTGCACAACGGACGGGGAGGGTTCGTAATCCGTGTAGTTGATGTCTGAAAAGATATCGCGTGCCTTGGACGCGTATTTGCCGGTTGCGTTACTGGCCTGGGCGAAAGAATGCGGTCCGGAGCCCGAGGTAGGTAACGGGATAGACTCAAGCGGCGGGGGATCACCGATGGAGGGAGGAATATAATATGGGCGCAGGGGATTGACGCCGCCGTCGTGGTGGTGCTGGTTATTTGCCATTGTGATGTTGGGTGTGCTCAATCGTGAGCAGGACCATGGCCCGCAGAGCGAGTGTTGGCAGGCTTCCTCAGTTGGGTAAGGGCCTGGTGAACCTAGATGTGTAAGGATCAAATATTGTTTTCTATACGGTACGGTGCCCGGCCGGTGGTCCTCAACGTGTATGGAAAGCGTGTTATTCGTGAAATCGTACCATGGAGTATTTGCATTTGCATGACGAGATTGAACGAGATGAAATCATTGGCCTTGGCGATAAACGCTGATACGCTGCTGCGATCCAAGCCAAAAGAAAGTTTCCGCGTTCATTGACCCCCCACTGCATGTGCATGTGTGCCGATACGGGGGTAAAGCTCCCCGATTGCATAAAGCGGGGTGCGATAAGGGGATTATGCGTGCCTTGGCGCAATCCGGTCTTTGGGTCAGCGATGACATGGGTCTCGGGTTTTTTACGATTCGGAGCTCGGAGCTCTGGGTCGTTTTGCGGGCGCGATGGGCGGGTCAGGCTAGCAGAGCGCATTTTCGATTCCAGACCGGTCTTGACGGCAAAAAAGTTGAC
>Ga0247781_1000785_pt1 | contig 10100 bp, 2 predicted proteins | sample UWRJL184509B5_FD_179922 | JGI IMG/M metagenome (GOLD analysis project Ga0247781, IMG submission 179922) | Plant litter microbial communities from Arlington Agricultural Research Station in Wisconsin, United States - UWRJ-L184-509B-5 | ecosystem: Environmental > Terrestrial > Plant litter >...
GACCCTCCTTTAGCTTATTCTTAACGGTAACGATTAAGACTTCGTTTATTACGTAATCTAGCTCCTCTCTTAAATACCTTACAGCTTTTATAATTATAATCTTTAACAGGTTAAGGCAGGTTTTACAGATTCACTTATAGTTAACTAACTAGCCCCTTATACAGCCTTAACACCTTTTCTAACGTTACAGTAACTAAAGTTAGAGACTGGCACGTTATCTTACTCCGTTCTTAGTAGTTTTTAGAGTTAAAACCCTAAAAGGTGGGAGATCTACTATATAGCTTACTCTCCCGCCCTTACAGTTTATATTCCTTATAATCACCTTAGTTAAATACTTTAATAAGTAATCCTTATATATCCACCACCACTATATTAAATAATAGTGTTTTATTATATGGAAGTTTTAAGACCTTTACTATTTAAGAGTCTTACTAAACCTGTTACCCCTGTTCTAATCTTTAATTAAATAAAGTCCCGCCTTAAATTTATAAATTTAACTTAGAAATATGTGAAGAAGATAATATCTAGTTAATAAATTCACTAAAAGGTAATCTTAATTAGAGAAAAGTTAAGGGTTAATAAGGTTAATTAGTTAGCCTTTCTAATCTGTTAATTATATATAAATATAAACTGAAAAACATCTTTATAAAGTCCTTTTATATAAAAGCTACTATCACTTAATCTTAGCTCTTAGCTTATTAAAGGGTGGGAAAGAAGGCATTTTATTATAAGTTAAGAAAGTTTTAAGTAATAGGTGTCTTAGATTACTAGTCTTTTCTTAATATGTCCTTATTTAATTCTTCCCACCCCCACCTCCATTCCTCCTACTTTTTACTCCCTTTTAATAAAGGTGTTATAATAAGCCTGTAATTAATTTTATTTATAGAAAATCCTTATTATCTTACTTAAGTGTAAAGCTGGAAGATATGTTAATTATCCTTTCTAATTATCAGTAAAGGCTTACCACGCCTGTTTTAAAGGAGTTTTTTATTTAATAAATAAGGGAAATCCCTAAATTTATTAAGAAATAGTAACTAATAGGTTAAATTACTATTTAGGGAAATTAAGGGCTAAATAAAGTCTTCCCATACCTTTATAAACAGTTTAACTAATTATACCCAGTCTTTAAGTAATCTTTAAAAGGGAGACTTATTACTTTTTTAAGGTTTATCTAGCTCCTTATTAAAAATATGTTAAGTTAGGATATTAACTCTAATTGTAAAGTATATTATATTTTTATAAAAGGTTTTAAAGCTTTAAATAATTATATTAAGAGAGAGAAGCTTTATTATAATTATTTACTAGATAGATAGGTTTTTCACCTTAAGGAGGGCTTAGCTTATATCTATTATTTACCTTAGGTAGCTTCTATCTTAATTATTTAAGGGATTACGGCCTTTTATATCATTAATAAATTTAGCATTAAAATGACGTGTAATTAAGAGTGTGTTACTTATAATTTAAAAGATTTAAGAGAAAATTATATATAAGTATTACTTTAAGTTATCCAGATATTATAATGTAATATACTTATATATACTTTTAAGTTTAAACTCTCTTCTTATATTAAGGATATTAAGAATGTTATAAAAGGCCATTATAATACCCTTATACTTAAATCTACCCTTCCACAGGTAAATGTAAGGCCAGTTTATAATAGGACCGTAAGGTATTATACCGTCTCTTTTAATTTAAAACAGTTAATTAAGATTTTTCCGCTTATTTAGTGAAAGTTTAAACCTTTAATTTTTAATTAACTTAGTATTTTTAAAATGGAATTAGAGAATTCTTTAACATATATTGCTATTTATATATTTAATCTGACGTGAGAGTGTCTTAACGTTACAGTTATAATAAAGTTTTACAGGCTATTAGAAATCTGTTTTAAACCTTCTCTAAGCTACGGTAATTCTCTACCACCTATTAAAGTAAAAAATACATTCCTAAATAGATAATTATAAATATTTACCTATTTATATAGTATTTTATAACTTATCTTTAAAATAACTTAAGGTAAATAGTATTCTATTATAAATTTCGGTATTAACTTTACCCTTTATATAGTGGCTCTACTTATTAAACCAGTAATCCTTTTTAAAAAGATTGTAAAGAAGCTTTATAATAGCTTTATCTTCATCTCTTCCTTTACTAAACTGGTATATAAAGGCGTTTAATAGGACTTAGATAATACTGATAATATCTTCCCCTATTATTAATATAAAGTATTAGATATAAAGACTTCACAAACTTATCTACTTATATAAATTTAAGGTAATGTAGAACTAGGAATATATAATAGGTGTGGGGGCAGGTTACAGCCTCTGGAACCTGGGATCCTAGGATCCCAGCTCTACGGCTTTAATCTTAGAACTAGGAGCCTGGAATCTATATAAGCTGATAGAACCTGAAATTTAAGTTCTAGTGTACAGTAAGTGGCTACTGTTTTCCAGTTATCTCTTTAATAGTATTAAAAGAAGTTAACTTACGTCTTAAGGTTATAATAGGGGTTTCCTTCACCACTTTTATAACTTTAAGGTAATAATTAAGATACTTTACTAGTAGCTAAAGCTGGTAAAACCATTATTACTAATATAGGTTTTACATTATATTACATAGTAGCTAAGGTAAAAAAGCTATATTATAATTAGTATTACCTTATTTTTCCTTATTAGCTTTAATAACTATACGCCAACCTCCCATAACCAGCACCCCTTCTAGAGCGGATGGTAGACCCTAATACCTGTAAGTGTATCTAAAAATAGCGTTATATTACTAATACCTTATAACATTCTATTTAAGATCTGGTAGATCTCCTTACTTAAGGAGTTATTAAAAGATGGGGTTTATATAGACGTTAAGAGCCTTAAGGATACACTATCCTGGCTTATTATAAATACAGATTATTCCTATACATTAGTTAGTAAGTAGGGTAGCGATAAGTTTGTCTGAAATAACTTTACACACTAACTTGAAATTATTAACGCCTTTAAGCGTATGCTAAACGTGGGTATAAAATCTAACCTTTTATAATACCTTATCCTTAAGGTAAAGGGTAGTGTTTACACTGATACTAACACGATTACCTTAAACCCTATTAACAAATAGGTTCCTATTAAATTCTATAAAAAGGCTAATCTTATTGTTAGTATTAAGTTTAACCAGCTTAACAGCAGCGCCTAGGCAGATATTAACCATTAGGTCTAGTTCTGCCAGTAGACTATCACCGCTACGCTTAGCTACCTTATCTTCTACTATATAGTTAACCGTATCCTTAGCTTACTTAATAACTTCTCCCAGATTTATAACGTAACTATTAATTACGTAAAGCTATTAAGCTTTAAAGTTATAAACTTAATTAGGCTTGTAGCTTAGACAGATATAATATTTAAGTAATTATAAAAGTATAAGCTAAGCTTAAATAATATAGCGGATTTATTAACTATAATAGGCCCAGTGCTATACAGTAACGTTTTAATCTTAATAATTGACAGTTTCAGCATAGGATAAGAGCATTTAAATAATACTAACGATAGGTTAATCCCTAACGTAGTATTAGTAAAGTATAACTTTTATAGTTTTTAATAAGGGGATTTAAATACTTATAGTGCTAGATAAGATTATCACAGCTACACGTAAGCGGATAAGTGGAATATTTATTAAAGTTATAATTATAAAATATAGGCAGAAATAATTCTTATAATAATACTGGATTATAACCTAAAAACCCCTAGCTTAACGATTAGTTTCTTTTAATGGCTATTCCTAATCTAATTCCTAAAAGGACTTAGGGACCCAAGACCTTAGTCTAGCTTATAAGGACCTGGGATTTAATCCACTTAAATATATACACTAGTTAGGCCTGGCTTATAAGTAGTTGCTTTTATTATAGTAATAACGATTATAATACTACATTTCTTATAATAAAGCATCCTTTAACTGTTTATAATATAAACTTAACTTTTCACTTAACTAATAAACTTAAATTCGTTCCTTATAAGGATTTAAAACTTTATAACTGTTCTTAATATAATTACATTCAGACTTGTTTAATCAAAACTCTCTCCGTTACAGCTTACAGAAAGAAAGTGGGTATAAAAGCAACTAAGCCTTCCAGCAAAGATACCCTTATTAGCCAGATGGTTATATTATTACCCTTAGCACACATAATAATAAGTATACCCTTAAGTTTATAAGGTTTAATATCCTAAAAGAGTCTATCGTTAGCCTTATTAACATTAAGGTAGAGAGTAACATTTAAGGTTTTTTGCCTTTAAAGGGATTATTTCTATCTGTATTTTATAATAGTAACTTTAAGAAATATCCTAATTAAAGTAAGTATTATAAAACCTATTATAAAGAATTTTCTAATTATTTTAATATTAAGAAATGTAAAATGTAAATATCTGTAATCCTAATGCTGTTATATTCCAGGATTATTAATAGTGAACTGGGATTAAAGTAACACGTCTTAAATCCCTGGCTTATAATTAACAGTATTATACCCTAGTTCCCAGACTTACAGAGTTAAAAGGCTTTAGTAAACCATTTAAGGAAGTGCTATAACCATATAACAGCATAACTGCTGCTTAGTAGATTTTATTCTTAGATCCCAGTTTATAAGTATTAAATCCCGGCCTTAAGTCATCCCAGGAGCCTAGATTCCTAGGTATAACTTAACACATCCGGGATTATAGATACTAAACAGCTTAAATATACTATAATTACTGTTCCACCTAGGATACCTCTTTCCTAACACTATTTATAAAATAACTTATATAGATACTTACTTACTTTAAATAGGAGAAAACTTACCCTTTACTAGTTAGAAGAACATTAGTAAGCTTTAAGTGATAAAAGTACAGGCTGTTTAAGATTAAAGTAGTTAAGGAACTGTTAGATAGTAATTAATTTTATAATATATAATAAAAAGGAAACTTTAAAGCTATATATATAACTTACTAAAATTAGTAAGTGTACTTTATTTTAACAGACTTCCCTATAATGGATTTCCTAGGCTAAACCTAACATCTAAAGGCCACTTCCTTAACTACTAAGATCCTGGCTTTAAACTATAAACTATACTAACATTCCGGCTCCAGGCTACAGGTATTAAGACCCGGGTTTATAATAACTATCCGTTCCGCCAGGTATTCACTATATATAATAAAATATCCTTAAAATACAGCATAAGTCTTATAGGTAATAGAAAATATTTTAAGTATAATTTCCTCCCCCCTTAAAAGTAAAAGAGGTTAACCTCTTAACTGCAGAACTCCACACCTATAATAATTTAAGAAAGCTAGATCTATAGCAATTATATCTACGGAAACCAGATATATAGTAACTATATCCATAGTAATAGCATCTAGAGAAACTAGATACATAGTAACCACATCTATAGTAACGATATTTAAAGAAACCGGATCCATAGCAACCATATCTATAGTAACGACATTTAGGGAAACTGGATCTATAGTAACTACATCTATAGTAATGGCATCTAGGGAAACTAGATTTATGGAAACTATATTAAGGGAAGCTAAGTCTAGGTAATTAGAGAGCTACGCTCTAGGAAGCCTGTATTTAAAGAAGCTGTATTAAAGGAACTGCTGTTTAGGGAAACTATATCTATAACCCTTATATCCTAGGGTCCTACCTTTATGGAAACCTTATTAAGGGCAGCCATATCCCTAATCTTAGTTCTTTACACCTGCTACCCTTTTTCTTCTATTAATAAATAATAATCTTTAATATATCTGTAAACCCGGTTTTAAAAAACTATCTTAACAGCTTATATTAATATAAATATCCAGGCTTAATCTTCTTAATAAAGAGAACACGGTTATTTCACTTATTTTTAAAAAACGCTAATTTTATATTAACGTTATATAAATAATATTATTATTACATATTAACTAAAGCTTAATTTAAGATATAAACATAGCTCCCTTTTAAGTTAATATAGTTACGTAAGCCTTAATTAAAAATAACGTTAAAAAACACTTTATAGAATAATGTGAAATTATATATAAGAGTTAAGTATTATTATTAAATAAGATAACATTTTTAAATAATATTATATATACAGATAGCTAAGTGGTAGATGTGATTAAGGCCTTAAATAATATTATTAAATACCTAGAGAATAATATCCACTTAAGGATTACTTATATCTAACTAAGATATATAATAACCTATCTTAAAGGGAAGATAAGAAACGGCTAATAATACAGGCTGTTTACTAATAAGCGTAGCTAACAGGACATTACTATCATTATTAATCTTTACCTTAATGTTACTAGAAGAACGGGTAAGGAGGAAGTCTGTAAGCTTATATATATAAGTAATTACTAAGCTGCCCTTCCTAAGAGGTACCCCCTTTTACTAACCACTTTTACAGATATAGTTAAAAGAATAATATATATTATCTTCTAATTTACTATTACTTAATAACTTATTCCCTTAAAGTAATAAAAGACGTATTATAAACTATAACCTTAAAGCTCTTACTAAAAAGATCTGTCAGGTCTGTCTAACTACGTTAATTATAGCCTTAGATTATGTAACGAAGGATACAGAGTTAGCTGTTAGGTCAGGCTTAGCATATGACCTAGGATGAGTATAAAAGGTGTTAAGGTAGGTGAAAAAGATGTTAACTTAACAAGAATAAGGAATAACATTTTCTATAGTTATAGAGATAGCAGACGTAACAATTACACTTAATTAACAGGCATAACTTAACAGTATGGGAGTAGTAACTTGCTTATAATGTGATAGCAAGTGTACAGCTAGGAGCAAAACCGGCGTCCGGTCAGCACTCTTTTAAAATGTTTAGGCACGGACCAGCAATACTTAAGTGACATTAAAGTACAATATGACGCTAATAGCGGCTGACATTCCCTGCTTTTTACGCCGATTCGCAAGTACCAAGAAGTAGCATTAAGTAAATAGGGCTTGCACCGACGCTTACGTGATTTCTCACAGTGTAATAACACATTAAGGGTACTGCCCGGCCCTGTCTAAGTACGGATCTGTAAGTGACTCCCTAAAAGCAGGCTTAGCATTCTCCCCTCGCCCTAGGTTTTCCCCTCACCATCTTAAACAATTTAAATCATGCATTTCTGGCACGCTCGTCCCGAATTTCCACCTTATCTTCCTCATAGCAGCTTCTGCGGCGTCGCGCGACTACACTTCAGAGGGACTTAATTCTAATTCACACCAGCGGAAATACCGCCAATGGCGATGCTTCAAATTATACGCGATTAGCACGTGGCGGACAGACGCCAACGCGGACAAAACGCCTGACGTGTGGGGTTGGGCAAAGGCCACTTGACGACGACAACGATAACGATAACGACAACCGCATTCGACATCCTTAATCACCGACCGAGATTCACGCTACGAATTCCGACAGCTACTTACGGTAGGCACTTCTCATCTGTATGGCAGCTACGCCAGTTTCATCTGCTAATTAGTTGTACTGACAGTCCTATATATATTAGCTGTCCGGTCGGGCGCCTGCCTGCCGTTTCCCACTGGTGAAATTAATTTGGATAGCTGCCGAGAGAGCTAAGCCTGGCGGTGTATAATGCGACTGCTAGAATGCGACGATACCGGCAGGGTCCAGTTAACGGAGGACCCCCCTAATAACAAGATTCCGCCGTATGCGATACTTTCACACACATAGGGCGACGGGGAGGTCCTTTTCAGGGACCTGATAGACAGTACAAGTAAGAACAAAACAGGCTACGCTAAGATTCGATTTTACGGAGATTAAGCCTAGCGTAATAGGTTAAGATTCTTCTAGGTTAACATATACTGTATTAACAAGTCTAACAGCGTTAAGCTTTAAGAGGCGATTAACTTAATGTTTCGTTAATACCGTAATATAACTAAATGTTACACCTATCTTATAGACGTCTTAATCCCTTCCCCTAATATTAACGATATATCTATTTAAGAGCCGGCTTTCTAAGTGAGTAGGTGGTTCACCTGCGGGTGGACTCTTTAAGAGCTTATTACTCCGATATTAATTAAATTCTTCTCTAGGGAGGGAGTGTGTCTTGGGGACAGGACGACTCTGGAGTGAATTATCCACAACGTGATGGGGATTCCACTTAAGGCTCTTCGAGGCGGCCTTCTATCTGATTTTGGCGCCTATAAGCGAATAGCATAGATTGGGGAACGTAAGACAACACGTGAAGAAGACAGGGCGTACTTGCTCTTTGGAATCTTTGACGTCCAGCTGCCACTTCTGTACGGGGAAGGAGAAGACAGAGCATTCAAACGGCTGCGCGATGAGATTAGTAGGGACGATCGCTATCTGGCTAATCTGCATTCGACTAATCCCCGCCTTGATAAAAAGCGTATCGAAGAGGTAAAGGGAGGACTTCTTATCAGTGCTTACCGCTAGGTTCTCGATAGCCCTGACTTTCGGCTGTGGTATAACTGGCCGGAGAGCCGTCTGCTCTAGATCAAAGGTGATCCTGGTAAGGGTAAGACTATATTACTCTACGGCATCGTTAACGAATTAGAGCGAGCTCTTGTTGCCGACGGATACAGTTGTAATTTAGCTTATTTTTTCTGCCGGGCTACTAACTTACGTATTAATAACGTAACTGCTGTACTGCGTGGCTTGATATACCTCCTCTCTTACTAATAACTACGTCTCTTATCTTACGTTTGGAGATATATTAACGCGGGGAAATCGCTGTCTAATATAAATATGTAGGTTACTGTGTCGGATATTTTGGGAGATATGTTAGAGGACCTGAACCTAAAGGTAACCTACTTAGTGATTAACGCCCTTAATAAGTGTATTATTAATCTGCTAAAGCTTTTAAACTTCATTGTCTGCATTTCGTCTGGCCGCGTGAAATGGCTTTTAACTAGCTGGAACGAGATTACTATTAAGAGGAAGTTAAGATCTGACGATACGCGGATAAGACTTAGTCTTGAGCTGAAAGTAAACGTAATACAGGTGTCTTATACTGTTAAGGCATATATTAACGTTAAGTTATCTGGCCTTAAATCGCTTTAGGATGGTATGTTATTAAAAGACGGCACCCCGATTAGGGACCGAGTGTGGGATATTTTACGTAATAAGGTAAATGGCACGTTCTTATAAGTAGCCCTCGTTGTACAGGAACTTAGTGAAGAGGATGTCGAGAGCTGGCATATCCTTCAAATTGTGGAAGAAGTGCCGCTAGGCCTGCAGAAGATGTACGATCGCATGCTGAATGAGATCAGGCGGCACAAACGGGACTTAGAACTCTACTAGCGCATACTCTCAACAGTGACGGTAGCATACCAACCACTTCACTTAGCCGAAGTTAGTGGCTTGTCTGGATTACCAGAACAGATTACACTAAAGGCTGAAATCAGTGTCCAGAATCTCAAAGCTTGATCTTTCTCCGCACGGGCCAGTTCCCCACTTATTGTGGGTCCTTACTGACATAATAGCTTTTATCTTCTCGCGGGAGGCTAAAATTGCAGTGATTTTATCGTTTGTGCCTCAGGCATTTTCGCAGATCATCGCTAGCGTCTTGCGAGCACTTGTAATTTTAGCCTCCCGCGAGAAGATAAAAGCTATTATGTCAGTAAGGACCCACAATAAGTGGGGAACTGGCCCGTGCGGAGAAAGATCAAGCTTTGAGATTCTGGACACTGATTTTGGCCTCTACTGTACAAAATCGATAGAGAGTGTGAGGCGAATCGTGGCCAAATGTGGGTCGTTTCTCACAGTCCAAGATAACCAGATCTACTTGATTTATCAATCGGCTAAGGACTTTCTACTCGACAGGCGTACGCAGCGATTTCCCCAAGACGCATTCAGCTGGGTTTTCCGTGAGGGAACAGAGGATGTGCACCACAACATCTTCTTAAGATCTCTCAATGCGATTTCTATAGGCTTACGACGCGATATGTACGATTTAAGGGCACCGGGAATCCCTATCGACAAGGTTCAAACACCATCTCCAGACCCACTGGCCACACTACGGTACTCATGCGTTTTCTGGGTTGACCATCTCCGCGACTCGATTTCCAACACAGACATGCCGTAATGTAACACACTGGATATAGTCCGGGCCTTCCTTGAG
>Ga0247781_1000786_pt1 | contig 10094 bp, 3 predicted proteins | sample UWRJL184509B5_FD_179922 | JGI IMG/M metagenome (GOLD analysis project Ga0247781, IMG submission 179922) | Plant litter microbial communities from Arlington Agricultural Research Station in Wisconsin, United States - UWRJ-L184-509B-5 | ecosystem: Environmental > Terrestrial > Plant litter >...
GCTGTGCAGATCCACGGATGCAGCCGCGGAGCGGCTGCGTGGATCCAGCCACACTGTTCTAACCACACTGGCCGGGTTAGGGTTGTAAAAACCCAACAAGTCTCCTAAAGGGCACTTATACTTATAAGTACCTTTTATTATTTTTCTTACTTAAAAGTCTTATTATTACTAATAGACATTATACTCTATTTATAAGTTTATACAGATATTAACAGTTTATTCCAGCGTTTAGTTATCTAACACTTATAACGTATAGTCTAATATGTTATTCTTAACTTTATTAAATATGGTAATAAGGATTAAAACTAGGTTAGTATCCTTATAATCTTATCTCTAATTAAAAGCATTAACTTACTTATTATCTTTTCCTTTAATATAATAGATCTAGAAATAGAATAAAGTTATTAACTCTGCTTATTATACTTACTATAGGCTAAGCTCCTTCGTTAGGAAGTATTAAAGGTTATTATAATCTGAAAAGACTTAAAATAACTCTTCCATACCACTTAAATACAGTACTTACTTAGTAAAGCACTAGATAATCACCATTAATTCCTTATTATAAATTAAATATTATAAAGCTAGGCTGTAGTTCCCTTTTAATAGGAAGGTAACTAGGTAACGTTTCCTATTATCCTAGACTTAGCTGAGTTCTCTGCCGATTACGAATTCTAAGGAGTCTATCTCGACTTAAAAAGGCTTTAAGAAGTTAGGGAGAGTTAAAACTAGCGCTGTAATAAAGGTATACTTAAAGTCTTTAAACGCCTTTTATTATTTATTAATCTACTTAAACGGTTTACTTATCCCTATAAGCTTATATAATAGTTTTACAATCTTTGTAAAGTACTTAATAAAGTATTAGTAAAAGTTTATAAAGCTAATAAAGGCTTATAACTCTATTTAAGTCTTTAAAGTGGGCTAATCCTTAATTACCTTTATCTTCTCTAGTTACATTTTAAGCTTTCTAAGGGTTACTTTAAATCCTAAATAATTTAATTCCTAAATGTGGAAATGGCTCTTTTTTAAATTTACTATTAGCTTTACTTTTTTAAAAGCTGTTAGAACTTATCGTATGTATTTTTAGTATTTTTTTAAAGTTTTAAAATAAATTAAAACGTTATCTAAATACATAAAGATAAATTTATTAAAAAAAGGGTGGAGAATATTATTAATAAGGCTTTATAAAGTCATAAGGGTGTTTATTAATCCTATCAGCATAACACGGTATTAATAATACCCGTTATAAATCTGAAAAGCTATCTTATATTTATCTTCCTCCTTTACTCTAATATAGTTAAACCTTATAAGGAAATTAAAGCTAGAGAACCAATTTACTTTAATAATCTGTTCTCTTATCTCTATAATAAGTAATAGTAAGTAACGGTTCTTAATTATATCCTCGTTTAACATTCGGTAATTAATAACTATACGTAACTTATTATCTCCCTTCTTTAAAATAAACAGTATTAAATACCTTACCAGGGATTAAGACTTTATAATAAATTTATTCTTTAAGTTTTTATTAATATACTCCTTTAAGGCTTTAGCTTATTAAGGGTTTAAATAATAAAACTGGAAGTTACAGAGCTTTACTCTTAACTTTACTTAATTTCGTAATCCTATAATCCGTAATCTAATAATTACGGTATCTTTTTTCAAAACAGGGTAAACTTCTTATATTCTATAAATACTTTAAATAAGTTAACTTTCTTACTTATTTATAAATCAGCTTTTTACTTCTTTTTACCTTTTAAATTATCATTTAAGTAATACGGTAAACTCTCTAGTCCTTTAACTGTCTTAATAAACCTAACTTAAACTATACTTAATTTTAAGGGTTTAATGTGCCTTTAAATACTTCATATATCTTTAAAGCAGTTTAGTACCTTCTAAGCTTTCTTTAAACGGGGATTACTATTAAGGGACTTACTAAAGGTAAGGTAACCACTCTTTTAATTAATTATAAGGTTATACTTTTTTAATTAAAGTAAACTTAAGATTATATTATACTTTACAACTAATGTAACATTAAAGTCCACTTATTATTTATCCTTATCTACTTTAATTAAAAGTAGTAAGTAATAGGTAACTTTACTGTTATTATACTAATATAAGCCTCCTTTACTATTTCAGATAAGAATAGCTTCTTTATACTCTTAATTAAGGAGTTTCCTTCAGTTAATTAATAAAGGATATATTAAGTTAGAAACACTCCTATTATTAATTACTGCTCTTATCTTAAACAACTTCCCTTTTCTATCTATTAAGTCGACACTAACAGAATAATATTTATACTTTTTTAACATTTAAGTTATAATAATTACTTATCCTTAAAGTCTTATCTAGCTTAACCTTTAAATACCTCTCCTTCTTCTTAAGGTTTTTACTAACTAGTAAATTACTAGTTTCCAGCCTTTTTAAAGGGCCTGTAACCTTTTCCTAACTCCTTTTAGAAAAACAGGTAACTTTAATAAACTTAATAATCGACCTTTCTTAAGTTTTTATACCTTAACGTCCAGTTAACTTTAAAGGGTTTAATGTTTTAAAACTCTTTAATAAGCCAATAATACGTTTTACAGGACTAGATTACAGTAATGTCTTCTTACTCTTAAATCTGTCAGTAATCTGCTTATTTCTACTACTCTCTAACCTTTCCCTTAAGGTATAGTAAATACGTTACGACTAGGTAATTACTAAATAACCCTCTTTACTAGTAGGTTACAGGAGTCTAATTAACTACAGTAACCTTCCATTTATTACTAAACTCTCTTATTAAGAAGTAAAAGACTTAGTAATAAGTTAGTTCTAACTTTACCCTTATAACAGTATAGTCCTGTCTTTATACGTTAAGGAAGTAGTTATAAAGGGCCTTAAGTCCACTATATTAGTTAAAAATACAGTTATTATATACGTAATTAATCTACAGTATATCTTTATAATTAAGGTAATTAACGTTAACTGTAGGTATTACAATTGTGGAGTACAGGACAGGTAAAATAGTGCTTTATTTCTTTTCTTCTTCCACTTACCTCTATATACACTGTTTTTCCTACACTTCTTCCTAAAACTTAAGTAACAGTAAACTAGCTTATTCTTTTACAAAGTAACTTTCTTTAACAAGTTAATATTTAAGCTAATTAGTGAAGTAAACTCTATTATAAAGTTATAACTTAATTTCTACTACTCTATCTTTAAACGTTACAGTAAAGCCTTCGATTTATAAATCCTCCACTTCGTCTATTAACTCCTAATACTTTTCCTTTAACTCTTAAACCCTTTACTAATATACTTGCTTAGTACCTTCTTAAGGGACCTTTAAAGTACTAATCTAAGGTATATTAACCTTAATATAAGGTAACTATCTAAGTTGCCCCTCTTTTAAAGAGATAAGGGTGTTAATCTACTTAGTGTGTTCGAAGTGTTTAAGAGTCTTAAGGGGTACAGAGGAGAGGAACTTCCTTTTTTCTAATTTAACTCTTTTAATCTGCTCTTTTTTGCTTTTTAAAGCTTACTTTATTACTTAAGTGGCTTAAAAAGCTAATTCTTTAACTCCCTTTACTATCTTAATAAGGTCTAAGTTAAGGTCTTTCTTAAACTTCTTTAATTCTTAAACTTACAACGTAAGGTTTTTAAAACCTGTAATAACTAACTAAAATATCTCTTCTTAAAGTCAGTCTTCTATAACCTATACCTTTAACAGTTCTAAGTTTCTATTTTAAAGTCAGTCTGTAGCGACCTGCACTTCTGTAACTAAGTTTTTTAAGACACCTTTAAGGGTTAAGTATATTACGTCTTAAGGTTCTTCCTCTTCTTCTCCCTTATCTTTTAAGTTATACTTATCTATTTAGGTACAGTCTTCTTCGTTACTTGCTATCTTAACGTAGATATCTCTTAAGTTAAACTTAATGTACTTTCCTTTATTTAAGATAGGTTTCTAATTAACTTACCTTAATAACAGGCATTACTATACTATATAGCTTTTATTACTACAGTTAAAGTATTAAACTTAAGATAGGTCTTTAAACTGCTTCTACTGCTGTTATTATTAGGGTTTATTACAGTTAGGTCGGTTTTAACAGTTTACTATATTAATATCTATTAACTTAAGGTAGTAACCTGTTATGGTCGACTGGTTCCCCTTCTTAAGTTTATTTAATTAGGGAGCTTATTTCTTTTAAAAGTTCTTTCAGTAATAGTAATTAAAATACTAATTATCAGCCTTAATAACTATCTTAACTAGCTCTTAAAGATAGTTTAGTCGATCTTCTTAATAAAGGTCTCTAATAACATACTCCTTTAGTCCGCTTTAGAACAGCATTACTAAGGCTTCCTATCTAAGCTTAATCTTTACCACTTCTAACTTAAAACGTATAGAGAACTTAAGGATTAAGGATATCTATCTTAAGGTTATAAGTCGTTACTTAGCCTACCTTAAGGCGTCTAGTTCTCTAAACTCAGTTTAAAGTTAGTTAATAAAAACGTTAAAGTTATTAAAAAGGGCTTAAGTCTCTAGGGCTTCCTTATATGCTTTATTTATAAAGAGGTTATTAATTATCTTCGCGTAAGGTTTATATTACTAAGCTGTTACTCTATCTAACAAAGCTTTAGTAAACCTAACCTTTCCTTCTTCTTTAAAGAACTATTTATCGTAATAAGTAATATAGCTTTAAAGCTAGGCTATCTAGGACTTTAACTACGTAAAGTTTCCCTTAAAGTGTAATAGTAAGGGAAGCTTTACTTTTTTTTTTATAAACCTTAAAGGTTATTATTCTCCAGCTTAACAGCATTAAGTTAAGCCTAGAGCTTTTTAATAAGACCGATACGGCTCTTAATGTCTCTAGGGAAAGCTTTATTAAGTTCCTTAACTAATCTCTATTAATTAAGGTTTAACTTCTTAAGGCACACTGTTAGCTTATTGACAGTAAGGAGCTAAGACTAAACTTACGCTTCTTTAGGTTCTTTACCTTTACTGGAAGTTAATATATTAGTGACAGGAGAGAGGTAATGTCTAAGAATTTAACAAACAGTATTTAAAACTGTAACGCTAATATTGTATTACAACCTGCATTTAATACAGGCTTTAAAAGGATTAGTGTAACTTAAGACAGAACGTATAGTAAGACACTAATAGGTAAGGGGTGTTCTGAAGACGGCTTACTAAGCTAGTATTCTTAGATAGGGGTTTAATGTCACTGTAGGTTACTGTCACTATAATACATAAAGGTAAGTTTAAATAGTAGGATATAAATAAATAATTAAATACTAATGTAAGGAACTAGAGTCCCTTACAGTAGTTATGGGCACAATTATAGCTATTTATACTAATTAACTAAGAGGTACTTTGTACCTTTTGATCACTGTGCTCACTTAACACGGAGAGTGATCAGGGTGATTAGAACTCTCCTGATCACTGTGATCACTGTGCTCTTGGCAAGATCAGAGTGATCACTTAACGACTGGTCGTAGGAGCTTCGGGTCTTTGCACCCCTGGCCCAGTGCGTTTGGACAGTGTGCACCGTCCTCCTGCACTGTTCCTTCTGCGGGGGATTCGTCGGGCCGCCCCGGCCCAAGTGACGGCCTGCAGGGTCGTCACACTGAGCTGACGTAGTCAGTTCAGCTGGTATAAGTCACTATTGCCACCACTATTGCCACCAGCCACAACTATAATAATGGCTCTCTAGCTTCGCTAGAGAATAAACAAGTAATATAATCACGCAGTTATAACCCCTTTAATTTTACAGAATCCAGAGTGCCGCGCTTCTAACAGTAAGTGATTAATTAAAGCCTGCCTTTCCCGACCTCTAGTGTGGCTAGGGGTATAGTATTATACTTACTCTAAACATAGGTGTGGGATCGGCATTAGCATCTCCGCATTAGCATCCCCGCGCCGGTTTTAAAACCAGTGTATATGCGCCTCCGTGCCGGTGTCTCCATACTAGCGTCTTTAAGTTCCAGACCTTAGGTGTTACAGGTATATATCCTCTTAATTAGCTATAAAATTAAAGTGATTAAAAAAGTTTTCTAATAATATCCGGGAATAAAGTACAGGATATTTATATAATTAATACTTAAATTTTAAATATCGGGCAAGGCCTAAATTTAGGACCGCTGTAACTGCTAAAGCGCGACATCGCCCTAATGGGCCCGAATCTTAGGCCGCGCGTTCCCAAATTTTAGGCTCAGAATATACCAATACATGCCATGGGATAGTATAAAATATCCCAGCTCGGAATTTAAGATGGTACATTTTATCCCTAGCTTAAAATTTAAGATATTACATAATATACTAACACCTATAGGATATCCCACAGTTTACAGTACATAACAAGATGCCTTAGAATATACCAGCACGTAATGGGATGTCTCAGAATATACCAGTACATGCCTTAGGATAGTACACAGTTGGTTTGCTCTACCCCTGTATGGCATCGATGTTGTGCTGGGGGTGAATGGCGCGTGGTTCTAGAACCGGAGCGGTGGGTCTAGGAGGCTGAGAATGGGGCGGGAAATCTCAGCTAACGGATCTTCTTTTCGGGAAGATTAATGGACAACTCGAGTCCAATCGCTGGCGCCACCACGTGATTGAACTCATCCGTGGGATTTCAGGGGCTAATCTACATGCAATGCCTCTCGCAACACGTGGCCCCGTATCGAATCTCAGGCAATCCCCAAAGACTTTAGGAACGGCTCTGGGTTTGGCTCGCGCCGTAAGAAAAAGCTAAGACTCGAGTAATCCATACCGATACTTCCGCCCCTGGGTTGGACTGATTAGGTCCATTTTGAAGAACGTGTTGAAGATATCTACCTAGACTTACCGCCACTAGGCACTTGCGAAGTGTGCATTGCGTGTCAATAACCTTATCTTAAATTGAAAGGGACAAGACAGGGTCGCCAACATACCCCCCTCACTAAGGGGCAGAACGCTCCAGATACGTCGTCCCGTCTTTATGCTTCAAGATCTTCAGATACTCGTCGTAGGTTCCCGCCTCCATCATGTCCGACAGGACTGGGAACACCCTGAGACAGTGACATTGGTAGGGCTGTACTAGGGTCTGTGCGTAGAAGCATGTTCCAGCCGCGTAGAACGGCTGCTCGTGCCGAGAATCATACTTGACAAAATCAACTAGCTTCTCCAAGCACGCAGGCTTACTGGATAGTCGCTGTATACGCTGATGCGTAGTCTTCAGACATCCACTGTGGTCCAACTGGTCTGAACATGCCGACAGCGACGTGCAAAGGCGTATTACCGCGTGAATCTCGCGAATTTGCCAGTTTCGGGTTCTCCATCAGAACTGAAATGAAGTCAGAATGTCCTAGGTGACAGTTCGCAAGAAATTCATGGATATATGTCCGGTTATCGTCGTCACGTTCTAGGGGGTCGGTCCCTTCTCCGTATTTGATCATAGCCCGTAGAACCTTTCTCATCGGGACCTGACTTTTGCGTTAACAAAAACTGAAATGGGTTGTATTAATGGCGAACCTCACCTCTACAGGGTAGCTGACGAGCTGGTGTGTGGTCCTAAGCAAGCGGCCAGGGTGTGATCCGGTCATCTCTGCCGCTGTATCTGCGCCGGCATTAAGCAACATATGCAAGGCCGAAAGATCCTCGAGACGTGGCTGAAACTTCGAGGAACTAGGCTGGATCTGAAATCTCCGTGTTCCAAGTAACACTGCAGGCGTCCCAAAGTTGCTAAACACGGAACAACAAGACGTCGACGTTAGCAAATAGGTATATGCCCCGTCGTGGTAACCCGGTAATGGGCTCACTTACGACGTTAAATTTGTATCAACCCCATGCTCCAGAAGGAACTGTACGGTATTTACAATGTCTGCCATGATGCTGGAGTTCTGACCTCTTGCACGAAGGGCAACCAGTTGCAGATGGTAAATGTGGTAAATGTGCGTATTAGTCGTTGGTAGTCCAGAGAGTTTGCTGGGGTAGAATGCTACTGACATGTAAAAGGGATTGACCGTGTCGGTCAATGTCCCTGGGAGACGCCTCGCCACGTTCGAACGCTTGCCGAGGTTTTTCCACGTCTAACTTCTTCGCAAAGGTAAAAACAGCAGAGTTCTCGTCCCGAACGTTGTAAATAGCCAATGTTGGAACAGAGGAGAAACTTCACCAGTTGGTTCCCAAGCGCTGAAGCGTGTCGCAACAGAACCAATTGCATGTCTTTGATCTCATCCTCCTTGAAAACAAACTTGACGCGCTTCCAGGCCACCCCGCCGCAGCCTGCCAAAAATGGTAATTAGGGTGAGCAAAGGTGAGTCAGCAGGTAACGTCACGTGCCCAAGATACAAAAATGGAAATTTGGTGTGCCTAGATTCGTCGCACATTACAGCCTGGTTATCTGAGACGAATCTGGGTATACGAAATTTCCTCTTTCGTTCGCAATCGTGAGCTGGGGTGAGCTGGGGTGAGCTGGGGTAAGCTGTGGCTGATTTGTCCTGAGCTTTCCCTAATTCTTCCCTAAGCTGGGGTGATCCCGTATACTGCCGCCGCACAGCCTCAGAGGCCCTTTTCGGTTCCCCGGCTAAAATTTCCTATTAATAGAAAGCAAACGACGCGTAATTTGTAATGATAGCGAAGATAGGTAAGTTAAGGCCTAAATTTAGGACCATAGTTAGAAATTGCTAAGAGGTGACGGTGCCTTAATGGCCGGATTCCTGGACCGTAGCCCTAGATTTTGGCCTAAAATATACTAGTACATGCCCTAAGACAGCACACAATACCCCAACTCGGAATTTGGGATAGTACATGATGTACCAGCACCGATAGGATGTCCCACAGGATACTAATACATGCAATATACCAGTATATATCCTTGGATATTACGAAATATTAGGGAAACGCGCGCATTTACAATTCCTGTGTTTGTCCTATCTAAAGTTACCAAACCTGTCAACAAGTCTGCATTTACTCTGCAGCTTGATGTGAGCATTTTCCAGTATGCCGACCGCTTTCGACGGGTATGCGTACGCTGAATAGCAGCTGTCTTGTGGCGCATGATTATGGCTATGCCTCCTTCTGACTTTATGAGCCTATTTTGAAAGGCTGGAACCTTTCCCTCTCCATCCGTACTCGTTCGGGTCTCTTTTGGAGTTGCTCCGGCCTTCTGCTTCTTGTAGATCTGGTATTACTGATGCCCTTCTACCGTTTGGTGTTTCAGGAGAGCCTAGGGGAGCATCCCCTCCTGATCATTCAGGAGTTGTTGGTAGTAAAGTTGCTGAGTTCGACTTAATTCCCCAAGGTGCAGCGGTATAAGCAGTAGATGATAGCTGCTGTTATCATATATACTTCTTTTACTAAGTGCAATAATAACCAGGTATTTTGGTATAGCGTTGTTACGGTGTAACGCTACGGGTCGGGATTATTAAAGGAGGAAAACACCTATCACCCAAGTTGCTGCCATGTAAGCATGTAAGTACCATAAGGATATTCAGCAGTGTATATATAATAAGCTCGTCTGGCCGCGGACTTACCAACGCATACAAATCCTGCAATATAGGGAAATATAGAGATGATGGAAAGACGTTTTATACACTTAAAGAAGTCTCTCTATCTAGCCAATCGGTGGAAAAAGAGTCTGCATAAGATTAACGTTAAATCCGCCATACCTATTCCTTTAGGATCGGAAGCTTGAGAAGTTGATCAACCCTCTTAGTCGACTATCTACCCGGTGAAACATAATCTTTGGGGGCTACTAATGGGACGGCAGAGTTACAACCTCTCTAGCCCTCAGGGTTGAGATACAGGTGGTCATGCACTAAGGATCAAGGTTGAGTACGGGATTGAAGCTCGTAAGGACAGGACTTCCAAAGATATAGGATATGCCAGGGAAGACAAAAGAGGGTAAGCGCCTTGAACGGTCTTAATTACAGCGGGTGAGATCGCTTCTGCAGTTTACAGAGCAATGAATGTGAATGCTTACTTGACCAAGAGTCCAAGTAAGGTTCTATCCGTGCTAGGCTGGCTGTATATACTCAGAAGATTACCTGCCCATCGTGACACCTTCCATTAGTTCCTTCAATTGTCTCACCTTTATGTTGGTGAGGGCTCACGAGGATCGCCGTGAGCCCTGTGATTACTTCCT
>Ga0247781_1000787_pt1 | contig 10094 bp, 9 predicted proteins | sample UWRJL184509B5_FD_179922 | JGI IMG/M metagenome (GOLD analysis project Ga0247781, IMG submission 179922) | Plant litter microbial communities from Arlington Agricultural Research Station in Wisconsin, United States - UWRJ-L184-509B-5 | ecosystem: Environmental > Terrestrial > Plant litter >...
AGAAGCTGGCTGGGTACTGGCGGACGGGAAGGGAGGATACATTAGTCGCACTGCTCGCGTCGGTTTTAGAGGATAGAGATCGGCAGAGGGTAATGGGTATGGACTGACGGATAGATAGAGAGATGGGGAGAAGCCCCGGAAGGTGTTAGGGCCACCACTTAGCATTAATAATAACGTCGAGGTTCAGGTGTCTGCGTGTCCGTCCCAAAGATAAAGTGTCTGCGTGTCGGCCGCTATGTTCCAAGGCTACCTTCATGGGTTCCGGACTGGAGCTTCGCCGGCCGCACCATCATTTCCTCTTACCCAGAGGATTATGTCGTCATACAACATAACCCCTCGGGCGGTCTGACGCAGACCTTCTTGCGCCCCCTCGATGGCAACAGGCTCGAGCTTGACGTAATCGTCCTGGATGAGAATGATATGATCCGCCACCTCGGGCCTGTATTCGAACGGCCGCCGCCCTCGTCTGACAAGAGTACTACCTTTATGGATCTAGGCCTTAAAGAAGCCTTTTGGAGGACCCTTATTGGCAACATAGTCCCTTTCTTTAAGAGACTAGCTCCAGCTGTCTATGGGATCTATTACCTGGATTTTCTGTGGGGGGATAAGGAGGTAGCCATTCAGGCTGTTTTGGGTTTGAGCGGATATCCTATCGAAGGACAGCCGGCAGATCCTGGCGAGAGAATCCGCCTTTTATCGTAATGGGCCACTACTGCGCAAAGATGTTACCTCTCCCGTCGGCTTGCTGCTACCAACAGTGGTTTTATCGGAACTTTGGAATCTTTACCTTAGGCAATAAGGCGGCTTTACTAACTATTATCCTAACGCGAGAAGTATCCTAAAAGAATAAGCGTACTGAATATATTAAGTTATAAAGGTTACTTAAGTACAATATGGCGAATCCGAGCCGGACATGGACCTGAATAATCTTAAAAGCTATCTATCTAATGGTAATCTTCGGGTGGAATAAGAAAACGGTATTTACGTAGCGAGGGAAACTAACCGCTATGTATAATGGACCGGTCCCAAAGCTTAGTCTATCCCTATAAATACTAGGTAGTTATAGCAACTATAGCCGGGACAAGTTTCTGGACTTACTTCGGCTTAGGCGGCCCTTAGTGCGGCTCACCCTTTGCTCAGGATCTGCGACTAATACGGATTCAGCCTGAAAAATGTGTCGGGTGAGACTATAGAGGTAGAGATATCGAAATATTCCCTGGAACCGGACTCTACGCAAGCAGTATTAGCAATGGATTCATGACAACACCTCCTTTCCGCGCACCCTGAACCCTGACAGAAATAACGTAAATATTTATAGTCAGAGCTACGTTGATTGAAGAGAATGACAGGACTCGTGTAACTATAGGTCAAGAAAAACTTTGTTTTTCAACGCCACACCCGACGTCTGGGGAGAACTTTTCTTCGAGGGTTTTGTTATGTGTCATGCTGACACGTGGACGTCAGGACTGGGTCGTAGATCTGACAACACTATCCATGAATCTGAATGAATTACTGCGGACGAAACAGATGCCACACGAGGCGTCTGCCTAACCTCGGGCACTGCTTCGACTCCATCAAGCGAGTATCAAGCGCTCCAGAGGCTATCACAGATATCACGGCGATATCCAAGGGAGTCACATCTGAACGACAGAAGTGAGAAATGAATTAAGAGCTATTAATAATAAGACTATCCACCCTGGGGTCGCAGGCGTGATGTGGAACCTGGGTGATGGTAGGGATGCCCCTCGGGCTCTGGAAAATGCTGGCAACTCTTGCATTGCTGGAGGTGCCGTGATGGGGAGCTCCATCGATGGACTTAACGGGGAGCTGCCTTGGCTGTTCGAGGCAAACGAATAAAATCCAAAACAATTGTTCCGTGGTGAGGTGGTGTTGCTGCTTGTTGTTGCATCAAAACCTTGAGAATATGGACCGATGAGCGTCGGAGAGGAGTGTGGTGGGCTGCCCAACCTGACAAAGCTTGAGTTGGAGTCTGGGAGTCTCCATTAGCATGGGATGAAGTTGGGCAAAAGAAAAAGGAGCAAAAAGACAAGTTTCTTGGGGTGGGCTCTTTACATCACCGGCATTGTTATTGGAGTTGTCCTCGGCATCTGCTTAGTCCCTACCACCATCGCTGTGTTCGTAGTCGTCCCCCGGCGCAGAGCGGCTGCTTCTGGTCTTGAACAAAACGAGAGCAACGCCTCTCCCGACCCGTCGCAGCACTATAGTGCAGGGTTTTATGCTGTTTAACCTTCTCAATCCCCGCCCCAGGAGCTTCCTGCTGGCCAAAGTTTTCCGGGGCAAGGGATAGATAACAAAGCGTGGCAAAAGGATTGAGTGATGGTTGATAAGGTTAAAGAGTTTTGGAGCTAAATACAATGGCTTTATCTTGTGGCATTTTATGGGCTTGATATCCCTGCGGCAGATATGCCTGCTAATGCTGGTAGCTTGGTGTGGCCAGGAGCAAACCCTCTCTTGAGCTTCCTTGTTGGCAAACCTTTTACCACCTTGCTATTTACGTTGATCGTTGACTAGGTAATTTTGGCATCTAGTTACAGATCTATATTTAGTAATATTCAGAGGGTACTGAAGCAGCGGCAACTGAGGATTACCCATTAGGATGGCGCAGAACACACCAGGTCCCGATTTGAGACCTCGCTCTATTCCAAGAAAATGCAGTTGTAAATTAAGTGCACGGACCGTTGAAACATTTGTGACATTTGTGGTTTGGATTTTCGCCCACAAAACAAAACAAAAAAATCCAACGAACATCGCGATTGATCAACGCACTGAGCGTGAAACCATCGCACTGGATCACCGCACTGAGCGCGATTCGGCCCCCGAGATCAATCACGAGCACGATGCGGCCCTTGAAAGCACCGAGAACGAGCACGACAACGAGCACAATGCCGCCCTCGGAATCACCGAACGCACTGAGCGCGATCCGGCCCAAAATAAGAACGACAACACCCCCCGCAGTCACGCAGACTTCTTGCGCGATCTCGCTCAACTCAGCGACGACGACTATGGCTTTTTCCGCGACGAAAGCTTCACCTTGACGCCCGACCAGTTCTGGGACTTCCACGACGCCTACAACGCCGGCGAATTCCCTGCCAAGATTGGCCGATACGAATACGACGGCACCACGCTGTACTTCAAGAACATAACTATTGTCCACGGCGGCTTCACCAGCACAGCAGGCACCGAGATGTACCAACAGTGCCTGTCGCTGCATGACCATCCAGCAGTTGGGTAAGTCACCTTTGTTACTACCACTTCTTTCTTCTTTTTTCCTTAATTGACATGTCTTAGCGCCATTGTTCGCGAGCTGCGCCTACTTATCGGTTGGCCGGTGTACATTTCTGACAAGTTGTATTGCGAGCCCGACTTTGCCATTGGCATGCGCAGCGCCCTCCTCCCGACATTTGTGGGCGAGGTCAGCTACAGCCGCCGCTTTACCCGCCAGCAGCTTGAGGCAAAGTACCAGGCGTAACCCCATGCATGTCATGCATGAGGTGGAGAAGGTCTGCCCCACCTCCCCTTCTTTGTCGGACAGACCACACTTTATTTCGACACAGCCTTTCTTCCAAACAACCACAAATTACAAACAAAATGACCACAACCACCACCATCGGTCTCTAAGACCGTACAAGAGCCCTCCTGGACAGCCTCGAAAGCTCCGGCATCCTTCTCGTCGAGTGGGAGACCAGCCTCTTCGTCCGTCTCGGTTACCCCTTAATGTCGAATGGAGTGAGTTATAACCCACTATACAGCCCCGTCCAAATAACGACCACCTATAACCATCTAACTAACATGTCTATTACAGAGCATCTTTCTTCTTGTCCCCGACACCCAGTTACAACAAGTCCGCTTTCTCGCCGCCAACGTGGGCCTCTTCCCGGTAAACGAGAGCACCCTTACCTACGACTACCCTTACGAGTGGTGTCCTCTCGCCCTGCGTTTCCCGCTCGACGACTCAACAACACCAAAATATGGCCCGAGCCGTAGACTTGTCTTTGCGCCCTTCTCCTGGACAGGTATTACGCCCTCGGACGCAATTCCCATCACCTCCGCCACTAGTAAGGTTCATCACAGCAACATCGCCCTCCAGCACAGCAACATTACCCTTCCGCCCTATATGCAGACAGTCCCGCTGTCGGTGGCATGCGCGGCGCTGGTGCGTATTGTAGCGCGGTCGAGCCACGGGTCGACGCTACAGATGGAGACGATTAAGAGCTTGTCAAGTGTGATTAGGTATGTGCTGATTGACATGAGTTACGAGGGGGATTACATGGAGATTATAGAGAATAAGGTGCCGCTTAACGAGATGGAGAAGAAGGAGATTGAGGATGCGGTAGGGGTGATGGAGGGGTGGGAGATGAGGAAAGGGGAGGAGTGGATTCGGAGGGAGTTGATTGCGATTATGAGGGGAAAGAAGGCGTATCGTGACTTACCTTCAGAAGAAGTTAAGCCATATGCGGCGTAGTACCTTGTGTGGTACGCACAGGACAAGACGGGAAAGGGCTTACCTCCCCCGTCGCATCATCAAGGGCAAGGTATTCTGGGAGGCGACGATGGCGCAGCGTTCCTCATTAAACCTTTGCTTCCTCCTGGCGCGGTCGTCGGTGTTGTCAAAATGCGAGGCTAGAATGCCGTCGTGCTGGGCAGTGGGTGGCCGCGTGGCGCGTGTAGTCATCGAGCATGGACGGGGCGTCGGTCTAGTGCCTGACACTCCTCAGCGCCGGGAGCATATTAGGACTGGCCACGCGACACGAAGGGTCAAACTCGTTCTTGATGGGCAAATAAGGACTGGTAATGGTCGGTCTTGGAGGAGCGCTGGGTTAAAGAGCTAGTGTACGTCGCGCTGGTGATGGGGTCGCGGGCGATGGCCTTGAACCTGGCAGTTGGGGCCTTCTTGTTCCAGCCCTGGTCAAGGGCGCCCTGGTTCGGCATCTGGAGATTTAAGGACTGTTTTGACAAACACGTCAGCGCAATTTATGATGCTAAAGTGGTCCTTTGCCAAGAAAATACCCTTTGTTCGCTTTAGAGGCGAAGCTGGCGGCTTCCGAAGAGGTCGTGGCCGAGGAGGGAAAGAGTCAACAGAGAGATTTGGTCTTCTACATATCTAAATGGATATTAGAAGCGGACATCTTGTACGGATTTGCATATCTTACTGGTTCCAAAGATCAATCATACGGCGATAATCTCTCAATACCTTGTTCGTTAGCTTTTTGTCGACTCGGGAGCCGTCTATCCCCTCCGTGCAATTCTCCAAGCCCTTCTCTTTTCCCCGGCAAAAGAACTCCTTAAGGCTCTTCTTTCTCGGCATCGTGAAAGCGAGTATAGTATGAGGCTACTAAAAGGGAGATTGAAAAAGGGAATGCGATATAGAAAAGTAAGGAAGAAGGGAGATGCGACCAGTACAGTACGAGGAGCAATGACACGGGGATAAGAAGGTGAAAGTCGTACGGTAGGTAGTAGGACTGGTCGATCTACCTCTTTGTGGTTAGGAGAATAGTAGTCGTACGGTAGACAGTAGGACGGGTTAAGCTACCTCTTTATAGTCAGGAGACTACTAGTCGTGCGGTAGGTAGTAGGGCAGGTCGAGTTGCCTTTTTATGGCCAGGGGTAGTCGTACGGTAGGCAGGCATGATTACTACAACGTAGAGTCTTAAAACGGAGAATGAAAACGTTAGCCCTGAACTTATTTCTTACCTGTATTTTGAAGGCTGCGTTTGTTTTGTTAGGATGGGGGGTCCTATATCTGGGACCTCCTATCTTAGCATCTTTTTACGGAGGTGGCCCAAAATCGGTCCCTATGTCGCGTAAACTTCCCAATTTTCATGGCAGGGTAAGCAATGGTAAGCCGAAGCTGAGCCGGGGGTGAAGCGAGCCTGATTTTGGGCTAATTATTTTTGAGCGGGGCCCACTTATTTTCCGTGGCAGACTACTAAGGTAGAATGCCACGGAAAATAAGTGGGCCCTGTCCAAGTATGGTTAGCCCAAAATCAGGCTCGCTTCACCCCCGGCTCAGCTTCGGCTCACTATTGCCATGAAAATCGGTAAGTTTACGCGACATGGGGACCGATTTTAGGCCACCTCCACAAAAAGGTGCCAAGATAGGAGGTCCCAGATATAGGCGGCGCAGGTCATACATACGCTAAAGATATTCCTCCTCTATGGGCCAGGAGCATCGGACACATGATGACAAGCCTGAGCAAAAATGGCAAGCGAGGATCGAGAGCCGCATTCACAAGGTGGAACATCAGTTAAGCGAACAACTCTTGAAAGCCAAGCTCGAAGAGGAGGAGAAACTGGCCAAAAAGGCAGCCAAGGAGCGTAAAAACACGTACACCATCATCGTTAGACCAGACCGAGATCTTAATCTAAGTTCAGATACGTCTTCATCCCCGGAGAGGGCATTAAGCGGGAAGATACCAAGATTCCATTCAAGCTAGTTAATCATAAAAACTCTAGCCCTTAACAGCATTCTAATAACACGCACGGACAGGGCCACCATCACCATCTTCAAACTCATCAGCACCATCAACATCACAATCATCACTAACACGACAACCATCATAGGCACTTCGAAATCCAAGGAGACGTAATTTATAACCACACCCTAGTAAGTGACCAGGGCCTCTTATCAAATATACAAAGCGGTGATTTAAAAGATAGCCGATACGGTACTCTTATATGGCCATATAATAAGAGGGAAGATGTACCACGTAGTTATAGGGTCCTACAAAACGGTCCCTAGTGGCGTGATTGTGGGAGCGTCAGTGAGATTTAACAGTGCGAGCACGTCTATAAGGATTTAGGGGTGAGCGGAGACTCTAGGGGAAAATGGGTGCAGGTGGTATTACTTATTCAGGGCTGGAAATTTCATATATGCTGTGGATAATATATTATATTAAAGCAGAGTAGAACAGCATAGGATGGCTTATAAGGTATAACGTCTGACTTTACCTTAATTAAGGCCCTCTTTTTCCGTTAAAATTTTTCCGGTTTCTGCTACATTTCCTAAAGAACATACCCATATATCTATTTACACTCGGATGCGGATGGTCCAGTGCTTGTGCCGAACCTACATCCCTAACGCACCGAACTACCAGAAAAGCTTCACCAAAGCAGTTATTACCCGACGCTGTGAGGCAGGCATATTAGCAAATTGTCACCATCGACCAAGGCCCTACAAATGAGAGCCTCATAACTTACAATCACTTTATTTATACTGTTCAGCTTCCTTTACTGGGACTTAAGATTCCTTTCCAACTCCCTATTTTCCCTCTTCCACTGCTCCTTACCACACTCCCACACCTCATACTTCCATCACTCCTCAGGGTCTTCAGACCTTTTCCACTCCTTTAGGGGTCGGAGTGCTTTATGGTCCTCAAGCAGTGCCCATGCAAGGTCGACGTCCTCGTCCACCTGCTCCCTAATTTCGTTACTTAAGGGATTTACTAGTCCCTTGTTTAAGACTGACTGAGCCTTAGGGCCTTTGCATTTAGAAGCGATCGAAGTGATGCGATGGATGATTCGGTAAGCGGATTCCTCTATGTTTTCGTGCATAATAACAGTGGCACCCTTATTGTAAAAATAAGCCCACGGGCCTCGTTCATCCACTCGACCACCGTAACTCTAAGCCATATCATCAGGCTTAAGGTTCTCCCACATGGTAGTTACGATGACGACACGATTATAGGCATCTTCACCAAGAATCTTTTCGAGAAGTCGTGATCGTTTCCATTCTTTACAGCTAATAGCTGTGTATATAACAGGGTGCAAGAGAATAAGACCGTCAAAAGGACGATCTTATGTGATGTGTCCTTCATTTCCTAACCAATCGGCAATGTCGCAAAGGATCTCCAGGTCGCTTCATAAGGAGTCGTCAAACCCGGGAGTGTCGATCAGGGTGATCTGGTGGTCGCCAAGAGGGAATTTGACGGCAAAGGGGTCTTATATGCAGGGGTCCACACCGTAGCCAATCCCCAGCTGCTGACCGGACGCGATGGAGGCAAATGTCGATTTTCCCGCGCCCGTGACACCAAGTAGCACGATAATGAACTGATGGCTCTCCTTCTTCGGAGGTTGGGCCATTACTAAAGGTGCAGGGAGGCGGCGCTGCGAAAATCTGTGGGCGCACATATCGAGGCAATCAAATAGGGAAAAGAGAATAAGGGATAAAAGTTGGCCTTCATACTAGTGCTGTCAGATAAGAACTTAATCCTTAACTGATGCTGTTACCATATGTGCTGTTCTCAAAGTGGCAGGTCCATTAGGTTCCAAAGGAAAGCACGATAACGGTATCTGATATATATCGTGTGCAAGCGGTCACAAACTCTATCAAACCACAACTAAACAAGTTAGGTCGTTATACAGGGCGGGCCCGTTAGGTACCTTACAACCACACTTTTAGGGGCAAGTGCGTTTTTTGATTTAGTGGGACTGAAAACTCCTCACAATAAAGGAAGGACACGTTTAGAAGCTGCAGAACGCTGCTACCCGCGACCCAATAGGGCATCCCGCTGATCAGCAGCCCTACCAATTAAGTTGCTTATACACCCAAGTATCCACTCCTGCCCTCACAACCGACGTCGGCGTCGTCAGGCAGAAAGTCAGATAAATCAGGCACACTCCCCTCTTTAACTGCACAAACTCCAAATTCTAGTGCTAAATGGCTTATCAAAAAACCCAACGATCTCAAAAATACCTAATCAGCCAAACTCCTCACGTCCTCTAGCAAGGAATGGCCATGGCAAGCAAGCTAGTAATCCTCCTCATTAGCGCCACGGGCTCCGGAAAGACATCTTTCGTCAAGTTCGCAACTGGATATGACACGGACATATCTCGTACGTCTTAAAGCCCTGTCCATCCAGCCACGCATGTGCATTCCACAGTGCGCTGACACAACCCAGACACGACACGTTATAGTGACTACAAGACGAAATAGATAAAGAAAGACTTTCAAATTATCAATACTCCAGGTTTAGACGACCTTCCAGCGCAAAATCTCACCATCCTGAAAGATATCGCACAAATACTAAAGAAACTAGGCTCACCCAAAGTCAGCGGGGCCATCTTCTTTCACCGCGTCACAGACTTCAGGTTTGGAGGCAGCGCCCGCTCCCATCTCGAAGTCTTCAAACAGATTTGCGGCGAAACATTTGCTCAGCAAGCCGTTTTTATAACCACCATGTGGAACAAACCAAGCAGGGACGGGAAAGACAAGTACAAGACGATCCACACCCAGCTAAGGGACCAGCATCTGCGTCTAAGCAATCGCTACACAAAGGTGACAAGGTTTAGGAACGACGAGAAGAGTGCCAAGGAGGTTCTAACGCACTTTACAGAAATTGCTGCAAAAAAGGAGCCGCAAAAGGAGCTGCGACTAGCCGAAGAATTACAACGCGTGGGAACGAGTTTGAGTGCCATGCGGAAGACATCCGCGGGAAAGGCAATACTAAAAAGGGCAAAAGGCCCCCCTTACATGATTCTCTAGTAGGACTTTTCCATTACATCCCCTCTTGTCTTAAGCTAGCTATACATTTTAGACAGCCATTTTACTTAGGGGATGTTATTAACCATAAGTTAAAAGATAAAAATGTCTATTTATACTGTAACCTAATAACCATTTATACTGTAAAATCCACAACCCCACACATAACCCTAACCCTAAGCACGCGCAACCACACCACAAAGCCCAACATCAATTAAAAGCGCATCTCTTACAGGCGACTTCTCTTCCGCACCACAACCTCAATTAACACCGCCTCGCAAAATACATCGTCACCAAGGTACGTAAGGGCTGCGCGCACATTTCCCCAGGCTAATTTAGTGCGTAGATAGCTAAGAAGGCCCCCGCGCGCGATGCGCAAGCCCTCCGCGACCCCCTCCGCGATGCAGGCCCCGATGCCGCCATCAATGCAACCGATGCCAAGGAAGTTGACGATACCCAGTCGGATCCAATTAAAGCCGACCTGTGGGCAAACCCTAAGCCTCTCTCAAACCCTCCAGACCTCTATCCTCTTTCCAATAAGTAATATAACTCTCTCAAGGCTATTAAGTACCACCTGTACAAGTACGTTACCACT
>Ga0247781_1000788_pt1 | contig 10094 bp, 10 predicted proteins | sample UWRJL184509B5_FD_179922 | JGI IMG/M metagenome (GOLD analysis project Ga0247781, IMG submission 179922) | Plant litter microbial communities from Arlington Agricultural Research Station in Wisconsin, United States - UWRJ-L184-509B-5 | ecosystem: Environmental > Terrestrial > Plant litter >...
AGCGCAGCTATATAGGCGGAGACCCGCCTCCATGGGAGCGGTGGTCTGGGCTCTCAGCCCAGACCCACTTTGGGGCCTTAGCCCCGTGACAACCGCCGGCCCCTTCCAGGCCATGATCGACCTCGCCGCCGCCATCGCCGCCGACAGAGAAGCCGCTCTCGCTGATAGACGGGCCGCTCGCCGCGAGAGAGCGAGGGCCCAGGCCTTTTCGGAGAGGGCGGAGGCCGACGCCAACAGGGCCGATGACGCCGCACGCCGCGCCGCCGAAGACAGGGAGGAGGCCGCCCGCATTCTCGCCGCCGCACCAGCTCCCGGCGCCGCCACCAATGCCGCCGCCGCCGCCGACGCCGAAGTCCCTGGCTTTCTCCGGCACACAGAGGCGTCCCGTGGCCGTGGTCGGGGCCCGGGCGCGTCGTCTTCTTAGGTGATGGGGGTGGACCAAACCACCCGAAGGAAAGGCGTGGACCTACCACGATAAAAAGGAACCCTGCCTGGATCTGAAGTGCTCGGTGGACCCGGAAACGGGGGAGCAGGATGATCGCCTCTGTCGCACTGTCGAAGGTTATTGGTCGCGACCACAGCGAACCATTGTACTAGGGCATGTGCGCAGCTGGCTCAATGGCTGGCGAGGATCCATGCTTTGCCTGCGGGTAAGCTGGGGAGCTGGTGCATCGAAATCCGACCCGTCTCTGCGGCACCCCATGGGGCTTCTGCCAAGTAGAAGAGCGGGCGGTCAGGCAAGGGGGACAGCAAAGTCGTACTCTACCCCTCCGCGTTGGGGCTGTCTGGGTTCATCATTTCCTCCAATACGATGAAGCGAAGTAGAGACGCAAGGGCAACATCCATCACCATCATCATCATCATCATCATCCTCTCACCATGATTGGCATTAAACTACCACGGTATCACCAATCAGCGGCATTACCATCCCAACCATCAGGGACACCATCCTCCAGGGGCATCACCTATTATCCCATCCATCAAGGGCATCATCTATCACGACATTATCCATTAGCGGCAAGCCGTGTTTCTCTCACTCTTGAATCGACCCGGTTATCGGCGGTCCGGTCCTTAAGTCCACAAACACTCTGCGGCACCCTCGCAGGATCAGTAGACCAGAAGCTTCGAACCGCATCCATCGCGCTGAGACCTTCAATCCCCCCAGTCCTCCAAGCACTTCCACTGGTCGAGCGACCCGGCATTGGAACTGGAGCGATCGGAACGCGGTGCAACCGTCGATCTCAAAGATTCACTGGAAACAAGGCTGGCAGCGGCCACCCAACTTCCGTGTTACAGCGTCCTAAAACTTGAGCAGAGGGGTATTTCTCGAGGTTGCACGTCCAATTGGCGACGTGCCCAAGTCCGCATAAAGCGCGGCAAGCAAGCATTACTTAAACATGGGAGCTGAATCTTTTTGAACACGGAAACAGGCCATGGAAAAGGAACCTAGGTACCTGCCAAGGCAGTGTAACCCTCAACACCTAAAGGGTCGCTACTAACGAGAGAATGACACAACACAACACCACGATCTACGCTCCATGCTCCGATGGAGAGACAGTGTCGATTCGACCATTCAAGCATACTACGCCCACGATGTCATCATTGACGTAGGTCCACATGGACGAGAACCTATCGTAAAGATGCCGGATACTGGGAGCGTAGTTTCCAGTTACGTACGCGGTAGAAGTTCTGTCAGATTCAGGGGCCTCTGAGCCTCTGAATCCGGTGCCGACCGGACGCCCTGCACCGCCAAAGCGCCAGTGAGCCTGAGCCACCGCAGTGACGAAGACCGAATCTTACCAACAAGTCTATAAAAGAAAGGGGTCTGGCTGCAAGCCACAACCAACCGACAGAACAGAAGCAATCCAATCAACCTTTCAATGCCACAGCTTTCGGTGCGCAACGCTTCTGACACAGGTCGATTTTTAAAATTTACGGTATAATCGGAGAATTCTCCACAGAAGTTCCTACGGGCCCAATCACGTGTGTCCCGACGTTGGTCCAGGACATACACCCGGGACTTTTCCGAAGGACGTTCGGGACAATGCACGATGACATACAACAGCCTCTTATTTTACACAGAAGTTGCCGTCAGCAAATTCCATATTTGTGCTTAGCCCTGAGCTGCCCTGATCTAGGGTGAGCTATGGGCGAGCTTAGCCTCCACAGCGGTGTAGCCCAATTTGGTACCTCGACTAAAGTTGCCAACCAGAGCTCCTCTTATGTTAACAGCATGCGGTCACTTAAAAGCTATTCTCATCTAGAATTTTAGGAGCGGTGCGGTGAAGCGTACTAGTGCACTCTCTGGGTTAATCTAATGTGTACTGGTATATGCTGTGCTGAGCTTAAACATATTTCTCGGCTCTCTGTGGCTGCTGGCACCAGAGTCGAAACACAGGCTCGCGCGCCGGCTGACGTGGAGGGCTCTGTAACCCACACCACGGTGGCTTGGCGGAGATGGCCCGCGTCGTCGGGCACCCTGAGTTGACCATCCTGCAGCCAATATGCAGGATCTCGGTGAGCGCTTGAAGGATGGGTGCCTGATAGAAACCATCGGGCATACGGCAAGGCTCTGAGCAGTTTGTAACAGTCTCACTCCTGCAGTCCGCATGCGCTCATGAGCGTCTCCGACCATCGACAGCGAACCAGCTGGGAGGGAGGGGCGGCAGCCTTATTATATGATGACTACGGTTCCCGGATTATCCAATGATGGCGCTTAGACAGTAGGTCCGTCTTGCTATTTGCTCATGTTTGATCCTGCTGCGGGATTTTTCTCCATTTTCTTTTCCTATATCACCCTCTTGCTCCCTCTGAAATATTGCCAGTGCGGTTCGGCGTCATACTCAGCAGCCATGGCAGACTTCAGCAACAAACCGTACTTCCAGCGCCTGCAAGGTCTGGTCCATGCGTTCCCAGCCTTGCAATCGTTCCTGAAGAAGATGCAAAACGAAGACTATGGGCGAGTACTTGTCCGAAGTCACTATCTGAGGAAGCATAACAGGGTGCCGGGGCGATGTTACGGCCTGCGCTTTCGAGATGCCGGGGTCTCTGTGCTGCCAGAGTCGGATCGACGTACTGGCTTCGGCAGCCCGGAGATTCTCCGTGAATACCTGAAGACTCATCCTGCCTATGCGAGTCGTCGCAGCGGTGAGAAACGACTATTCATCCTCGAGGATCTAGAGCCCGACTACGTTGACATGCTCGGTGAGCATCTAGGCATAGATCCTCTGGTCGTCAGCGAGCAGATGAACACTTGGAATTTCACAACTTCGTCGTCGATAGCTTACCGGGGGTTGCCTTCGACATCCTCACCGAAACAGTCCTTCACCCTGAAATATTACGACATTCAAACTCTGCAGGATCCGAGCTCGGTTGACGCGCTGACTTTCCAGATGACGTTTGCCATTAACCGACGTCGATATGAGAGGTGGAGGGATGTTGATTTGCCTTTGGCGCAAATGAACAGCAAGCAAGCCTTCGTAAGGAGATGCGCGTCCTTCTGGACGTCGCAAGGAGAGCTGGCCGGATCACGCGAATCCGGTTGGGATGGTAGGCAAAGACCTGACATCTGCTTTCCCCATCTGAAGCTCACCATCTTAGCCGTCATCATGGTCGACCCGGCAATGTCGACCGGACCGCCCGAGAACACAAAGCTCATTCTGCGAGATCCGACAAATCACAAAACCAGAACTTCTCTATGGCACGCAAGCGACTGGGCTGGCCCCCGGAACGTCGAGGCCGTTGAGCACAGGAGCGCTCCTTACCAAGACGGCTGCCATACGTTGGCATCGTGCCTATTCCCGCACCTCAGGCCAGACGCCAAGGAACGCATCGAGGCGTTTCAGCAGAAACGAGACCGCGAGAGTCCCTTGGATGAGCTGGTGTTCTACTGGACCAAGATCGCCTCCAAGGAACTCGTCGCCGAGGCCTGCTCGAATTCATCCAACACCACGCACTTCCTGCTCAAGCACATCGCTCAGCACTGGCTAAGCCAACTGGAGCTTATCAATTGCACCATCGCCATGGGCGAGTACTTTTCTGACGATTGCCAAGTGAAGCTCGACGAGTCTCTCCGCGGTGACAAGTGGAGAGCGCACTTGAAGATGGTCAGCCGCATCACCAAAGATATCAACTACATGCGCCGTCAGACGACCTATTTCTGGCGCGCCATGGTGTACAATCTAGAGCGCCTCGGCGTGCAACTGGGAAACGAGCAAGTCGACGAGGATTTGCCCCGGGCCCTGAGAGAAGCGCAAAAGGACTTTATAACCCTCGATGCCCGACTTGAGATACTTCGCCGCCGTGTGGACAGTCTAACGGTGATGGCAACCGATTTGATGAACTTGTGCGCAGCTTTCAAGGGGATTCACGATAGCGAATTCAATCTACGCCTGGGTCTCTTTGCGTCCCTCGTCTTCCCTCTTACACTCGTCGCCAGTATTTTCGGCATGGGCGATGATTTTTTGCCAGGACAGGGCAATTTTTGGATCTATTGGGCTGCCAGCGTGCCGTTGTTTATTGTGTCGGTAGTAGTGATCGACCAGGGCTACACGTTCCATAAAGTTGCCCGGTTGGTAGGAGCGCAAGCCAAAAGGGGGAAGGAGGAGATAGGGGAGCCTCCTGACGTTGGGCCGGGTGGTGAAAGAGATTGAATACGGAGGAGAAGTCTTTCGGCGCTATGTCTGGGCTAAACTACGTGGAGACTTGCCCGAAATGAGTAGGGGACTCTTGTGTGCTCACTCAACGACATTCTGGTGGAATATGGCAGTGGTCAGAACAGCCATAAGAAGGTCGTGCGTTTTGCCGACGGCATACTTCAGAAACATTTTGTTGGGAAGGCCTCTGAGGAAGAGCGCATGCGCCTATTGAAGCAATGATATATATTGCTGCGAGATGTTGAATAATAACAGCAATTTAACAGTGGAGTCGGTTCTCCTAGCCTCCTTTCCAGCCCCTTCAACTATCTAAAAACACTCCTTATTACGAGCGGGTTAAGTTCAAACCTGATACGGAATAACCCAAACCAGGGTTCACGCCACAACACCAGCTAGTGAAAACAACGATAACTCGATCAATTTCCTTTCGATTCCTTTCCTTCTTTCTGCAATTTATTTGTCTTTGAGATGGCTACCCAGTATACTGAAAAGACCCCCGCAAACCCCCTAAACAGATGTCAGAAAGAAAGGGGCTCCAGGGGCCCTGGGCATCTAGTCAGCGTAAGATATGAGAGGCTGCGATGGCGGTGAGCAGCTGAGGAGTGATGGCAAAGGGCATGAAATTGTCGGAAGGGGCGAGCTTTTATGCCCTGCCACGGTAGCCCTCTCTGTGCATCGGCAACTGCGTCTCTTATCCCCAGCTTCTACGCCGGCTGAAACAGGAGACAGGGTGTAATTGGTCTTGGACATGTACTATATTAGATTTCCCTCATTGGTTCCATCCCGCAGCCACATCTCACTATGTTGTAGCCTGCTCAGCACGGGTCGCCACAGAAATCTTGTCAATCGCAGCTATCAAACCGATCAATCGATAGACCGGCCTGTTGTGGCATTCGCAAAGATTTATGTGGCTCGACTTGGTTGGATCTAACCGCCCTTCAACTCGTCAGCTAGTTGTTGTATTTGTTCTATGTTGGAGACCAAAAAAAAAAGCAAAAAAAACCGCACGACAAAAAGTAATCTGAAATCAATGAATATTGGATACGTCGTCATTCCTCATCCTCGAATTTGTTGAAGGTCAGAAGCTTACTCTCTAGAAGCTTATTAAGCTTCCCGAGAAGTAGCAAACCAGTCTGTATATTAACATGCAAGAGCTGGAAGGTTTGCAGCCCTCTAAAATTTGGGCCTCATGATATAGCGCAGATGTTAACCTCGGTCGCCCCCTGACTCGTAGTACAGGTACCGACACTTGGTATTCCCGACGTATGCTATCTCGAGGAAAGGAAGTCGGGAAAACGAGGGGGAAAAAGTATCGGCTACGCCTTGTCGATACCTCTAGAATATGGTCTTTATTTCCGATGCAGGCGCCCGCCGGTCCGAGGTGAGAGAAAAGACGTCGGAACCACTATGGGGCTTCCACTCAAAAGCCAAGGTAACCACCCACTCTGATGTCCTTTGGGCTTTAGTCGTCTTAAGACTGGCGTGGGCCAGGTTGGAGGGTACTCGGCTCTGTAGCGTATGTCGTGGCTGGGCTGGGGTCGCCGTACTCGACGCTGAAGCCGTCGAGGCAGGCTTGACCGGCGTAGAAATATTGCTGCCGCCTGGATAGGTAGGGCTCTAGGGTGCCTTCCGGTACTCTCCAATTCTCGTAGGCTGAAGGGAATTTGCCGAGAGTAATGGTTGTGGTGTTCATGTTTCTTTTCAAGTTGTCGACCTTTGTCGACTTGTCCCTAGTCATTTATGGTTCCTGGAAAAGCACTGAAGCTATCGGAAATTGCACCGTAATGCTGATACTTAACTGATTAAATACCTCCTTCTAAGTTGATAAGCCCAGTTTCAGGTTATCAAGTATACCTCCCAGATTGATATTACTTATAGCTAATCGCAGAAAGTAAGACTAAGCCACACCCCATTAAAAGCGTTCAGTATCCTGAAATGCTTATTAGCCCGAATCTGGGCCACGGTCCCAAATTTTGGCCCAGAATATACCAGTACATGCCCCTAGATGGTACATAATATCCCAGCTGGAAATTTGGAATGGTACATGATATTCCAGCACTAATGGGATGGTACGTAGTACCCCAGCTCGAAATTTGGGATGGTATATAATAATACCTGCTACGCAGAAACTACTGCAAGTCCCGGAATTAGGCCCGGGTCTTATGCTCACGCTTAGCATAAACTAATTTTGCTAGCAACGACCGCAGAGCACATTCACTATATAAGCTGTATCGGACCACTTAGCAACGCCCTCTATGATGGGATTTTATGTACTGGTATATTAAATACTGTCCCAGTTTCTGGAGCCAGGATACCTGTTGAAATTGGACAGGTTTTATAGGCCCTCAGGCCTATACTATAGGGAGTTTGGCAGTCACTGTAAGTCACTGGGGCACTATCACTTGGATCACAATACTAGTACTGCGAGGTAAAGGCAAGGCTGTTCATTTTCAAAATAGGGACCGATTTTGGCCACCTTTATGTATGGGACCAATTCTGGACCCACTCGGCTAAAGTTGAAGCAATTCAGTATACCGCGGCGCAGCGTGCCGAAAATGGTGCTTATCCTGAGCAAAGGTGAGCAAGCCTGAGCAAAATCCTGAGCAAAATCCTGAGTAAAGACTGAGCCGGGCCTGAGCAGGGGTGAGCAGCGGTCACGTGGGCGAGGTACAAAAAAAGAAATTTAGTGTGCCCAGATTCGTCTCAAATAACAGGCATTATTACCCTCGTGATGTTGGAGATCCCCCAATGACGTGGGAAAATATTAGCAAATTTCCTGGATAAATGTTTGCGCGTCACTCAGGGCGGAATGAGGTGAGATAATTGATACAGTTGAAATGTTCAGAGTAATGACACCACGACCTTATCTCACATTGTCTGCATCTGTCACCGTGCGAATACCTAGCTGACTCGTCCTCTTGACCAGCCGCACTGGACTCACTGCAGCGCGGCGACGTTGACGATTGGCCGAATGAAGACCCCTTTGTACCTTCTCAATCTTCCTTGCAGCACTCCACTTCGCCCAGCAAGCGCCGACCAGCCCGGTATCGAATCCCATTTTTCCTCCCGGTGGACATCTCACGTTATTCCAGCCCCTCAGGTTGCTCGCGGCTCCTTGACGTAATGGTCCAGGGTAATTAGGCCCGTGTGCGTCCATCCTTGGCCATGCGGGCAAGCGGTATTCTGTCTAGGTAAGAACAACGAGGGTCTGCCCCAGGCTTACCAGACTCGATTCATGAATCGGCTAGAAACCAGGACTGACTATCACCACAGGTAGACGAGTGAAGATGGCCATCAACAGCGATGTCGAGGCTTCCATGCCATTTCTCAACCCGGATGGGGCAATGCGATTATCCGAAAGCGGACGTACGAAGAACCACGAAAGACATGATCACCTCCGGCTAGCCTTAAAACGAAGCCTGCAGTCCCACTGGATGCCAGTTATCGCTACCTCTGCGATCTGGGCCTTTGTCTTGGTCGTGGTTACCTGGCATCGCAGTCCCCTAGCGCACGATAATCACATACCAGGCGCCGATACCCAGCAGCAACGTCAGGGGGCACATGCGAGCCTCCTCAAGAACTTCAAGCAAAGCTTCCAGTGCGGGAGTTCCCCGGAAGAGGCTCGACGCCTGGGATGCCAATACGACATGCTCAGCAACTACTGGGTTCCCAAGGCGTGCATGGATAAGGAAGCAGTCATTGACTACCAGGCTGATGGTTCTTGGCATCCATACTTGGATCAGAATCATACCAAGGTGTTATCATCCGGAGATAAGATGGGGAGCGTGCCGGCGGGCTACTACTGGACGTCTTTGAGAGATCATGTTGTCCACTGTGCGGTGCTGTGGAAGAAGCAATTTCGAGTTTTTATGGAAGAAAGAAACGCCATGGATAGCATTGTGGCTGACGAAGAGCACACTATGCACTGCGCGCAGTTTTTGATAGACATGACCGAGGGCGGGGAGGACTACAGGAAAATCCCGATCCGGGTTTTCGTGGGATACGGTGGTTGCTGGATTCGCGAGTAGCTTCGGGGAATCATGTGTAATTATCTATGAGAGCAAGAGGAGTCTAAGCATTTACATTTGCACCACGACGCAACAAGATGGATGTGATCTCTTCAAGACCGTGTTCAACAGCAAGATGCAGGGGAGTGTTCCCTTCGGAGTCCACAGCATTAATATACACAGCGCCCTTCTCCAACAAAAGACGAACCACTTCCTCGCTCCGTCCGAGGACACCCAAAAAAAGCGCGTTTCGACCCTGGTAGTCTGTCTGGTTTGCATCGGAGGAATGTTCTAGGAGAACTCTCACCACGCTTTCACGCCCGGCTTCAGCGGCAAGCAGCAGCGGCGTTTTCCCATTGCTGTCCTCCTTCGAGACCTCCGCTCCATAATCAAGTAACAGGCGAACAAGCCTGTCGTTTCCCGCAAACGCCGCCCGGTGGAGGGCAGTTTTGACCTTTCTCGTTGGGCACATGGTGTCGTTGCCATCGGTGTTGCCGTCGCTGTTATCCTTGGGGGAGATGCCGCCGTCTGAGCTTTGGAGCGTTGCTTGTTCTGAACTATCCTGCCATGTGCACGTGGGCTCGACAGCTGGTCAGTCTATTCTGGTTCGGAAAATCTCATCATCGAACAGTTGTTGATTTTGGCATTCGTCTTGCATGCTGGCGGGTGGGGATGTGAGCATCGGAATGCTAATCCCGGCGACAACTGCCTCGAGGGCTTTGAGGCGCTGCTTCTGATTTTGCCCTAATATTCATTAAGTTGATTTGTTAAGTTTTCTACATCAAGACCTCGTCATTGAGGCTCAGTTTCACTTACCGTAATTCTTCTGGGCGAGACGATTTTGTTGTCGCTTCCGCTCTAACTTCTCTTGCTCCCCTCGCAGCGTCTGGTTCGCTTCCACAATCCCTGTCAATGCTGTAAGGGGGCGCGAGCGACAGGTCGTATTGCACTTGAAACAAATTCTTCCCTCCTCAAGATTCTAAATGGAGCCTCACATGTCGTGGAATGGAGGCACCCGATGCGTATGGCATCAGCCCCGGGTTCAATGTTAGACGAAGAGGTATATACATACCTAAGTACCACACTACACCGCTTAACCCCCACTGGCACGGGCCGCGTCCCCCGTGATGGGGAGGATGGCCACCCGGAGAAGGCAACCTGGAAGTTGAGTGGAACATGCTGTTGGTTGTAAATTAAAGTCCGAGCAGAGTTGCGCGGGTTGTGAACATGGACATGTTCGCACCAACAAAGTCTTTGCTATTGGCTAAATAGGGCAACCGCTCTACAATCTGCTCAGTCCATGCAGTCAGTGGTCATCGAGGAACAGCGCGACGCGCCCCAGCATCGGGCGACGGGTCGGGAAAATAGCTTGTTTGTTCACCCTGCATCCAATTCTTGTGCCATCGCCGCCGTGAGGTGACCCCTCCATATT
>Ga0247781_1000790_pt1 | contig 10085 bp, 8 predicted proteins | sample UWRJL184509B5_FD_179922 | JGI IMG/M metagenome (GOLD analysis project Ga0247781, IMG submission 179922) | Plant litter microbial communities from Arlington Agricultural Research Station in Wisconsin, United States - UWRJ-L184-509B-5 | ecosystem: Environmental > Terrestrial > Plant litter >...
ACTAATAAAAAAAATTTTAAAAAATTTTTTTTTTTTTTTTTTGGAAAAAGAAACACATTTGGTTTTGGCATGTATCTCCGTTGCATTGATGCTGGTGAGATCCGACAAGTAGCACGAGGCACATCACTCCCATTTATTTTACCACCTTAGGTACGCATTCATTCCTAATCGGCAGCAGTTGACTCCCCCTCATGTCAATACTGCAAGTTGGTGGCATCAAAGATCCTCACAAGAACGGAAGAACATGTAGTATCACAGGCCACAAAATTCAAAGGCAGATTCTATCGGCAGTGGCGACTGTACCTGCAGATGAACATTCGGCAAGCCTCAGTCATGGGAGCTCGTGTCTGACCCAGTCTTGCGGAAGGAAGGACTGGACTTCCTGCCAGGTCCAGGCCTGGCGTTGGAATCGGACTTGCAGCCTCCAGTTCAAGTTCGTCGCCCCACCGAGAACCACCCAATCCTAGAGCAACCGACCTAGGTATCCATCCTCAACACCAAAGAATCAATCTCGATCAGATCAAGATCCCCGACAGATACAAGACCGCCCGCGAACCTTTCCGTTTCCACGTCGGGAAAGTGGCCGGTTATTTGACCACCAGACCGACCAAGAGATTTGCCGTGCTTTCGTTCTAAACTTCATCAGTGAGCCGTCTGGATTGATTGTCAGCTAATGCAGGGCAGAGATTCTTACAGACTGTTGACTGGCAGATACGCAACGGCGAAGACTTTGAACCCAACGCGGCCACAATCCTACATTCCCTACCTCGCACTCGACATGGCGAAGATGTTAACAAAGGCCGAATGACAATCCAGAAGTCAGAGACAAGATTCGATCGAGAGGCAAGTTTTGGGCGGTGGAGATCAATACAATCGACATATACCGTAGTCACGGCGGGATGAGGATGTTTGCCGAGAGGTCGCGAGAGGATCTGGGGGGGATGGATTGAGATCTGGTTGTGTTGATTCGCCCTTTCCCCTGAATGTCATGCACATTCCCAGCCAAGCATGATTATCTACCCTGGATCTTCTCGCTATCGAATCGGATTGGTGTCGATGGACAGGCTAGTCCTAAACTGTTGAGGCATAGGCGCATCAGCAATTTGACACTACCAGTCCCAGCGAAGAACCATCCAAGCACTTGGCAAACCGCCAATAGGGTTATTTGAACAAGGTTCCCGAGCCTTCGAGTCCTGTTCCGGCGCCGAGGCCGCGCTAGATCTCGAATCCGAGGAGGTCATCTACCGAGTCCGATCGATCAGCTTACCGGTCGGACCCAAGCCTAAAATTCTGATTTCGTCTGCTTCGCCGCTGTCTGCGCCCATTTCCCTTTACAACCCTTGAGGCAAGCACGAAATATAAATACTATACCTGCATCGTCAACCCGTCCGCACATGGTCTGACATCAACCACACTTGATATCAACGACCAACAACAAGTATTTCGAACTACACCCGACAATACAACCGTCAGTTGGCTCTATTGAACATTAACAAACGTCACAATGCGCAACCTCGCATCCATCCTCCCAATCCTGCACATAAGCTTAGCCTCCGCGCAACTGGGCATAGGCAGCGGGATCACCATCCCCCCCTCCCAATGGAACGAAGCCCTGAATAAACCCAACGCGACAGGTCGATTCGATTTTGACGGGTACGACATCACAGAGGAATACCCCTGGGAGGAAGACATCTCCGCCCGCGCCATAGACGGCTGGTCGTGGGAGTTCAACATCACGGCGGCGATTTCCACGGCCAACAGCAGGTCAACCTCTGACGGCTTCGTCGCCGGTGCGAACCTGCGCCTCCATCCGCCTCCCTCGATAGTGACCAAGGATAAGGACGGAAACAGAACGATAGCTGCACATGAGAGCTGGCAGATTTGCATCGTGGTGATGAGCAACAAATCGCCAAACTTTTCAAAGGACCTGATTGAGAGGGGGAAGACGGACGATGGGAGTTGCAAAAACATGCTAGGGGACGAATGCAGGCTTGCGCTTGAAGGAGGAGAATATCAGACTATTGTTAACGGGAGGTGTGATCTCCCCCGCTTGCCAAAGGCTTGTCAAGGTGTCTTTGGTAGCGATCGTGTCGATGCTGTGGGGACTTGTGAGTTTAAATTTCTTTTTCCTTTCCTGGGAATTTCTTTCTCCAAATTCCCGACCACCCAGTACCCATCAAGATGACACCCACTAACAATCATCTTCTCACGAAAGCATTCTCCTTCACCGACCCAGAATTCGGCATGAATTCCCCAAACGTAGTGGAATGGACTTCGCCGGGTTTCAAGACCAAAGACGACACATCTGCCTACGACATCTTGGGCCAGACATATCCCGTCATCATTACCTGGGGTTTCAACCAGACCGTTTTTAGAGAACAAGGCAATACTGCCTTTCTCCCCAGGAACACGGTGGCTTGTGTTCGGGCGACGACGGCCGTGGGTGACGGGTCTGTTCTTCCTGGTGCGAGTTTGGAGAAGGACGAGGGGGAGGACGATGAGAAGGATGATGGCCCGAAGGATAATGGCTCTTTTAAGGGGATTGGCGAGCAGGACGGGGATGATGAGAGTGGTGTTGGGAGGGGGGTGGGAGTGTCGATGTGGGGGGTCATCATTGCTGGAGGTGTTGGTGTTGGGTTGGTGGTGTTGGGGCTGTAATCAGGGGGAAGAATATGATTACTAGTGGCTTGAATATGTTGTGAAAGTGTATAATAGCAAGATGTATATTTATACAATTAGATTGTACATTATGTGGCGTTTAATTAGTACTTATTAAAATACGATGGTTAGTTGAAGGGGGAGGAGCTTCGGATGTTGAAGGAGGAGTAGGGGTCGGGGGGTGGGGGGGTGTTCCAAATTTCTTGTTGTAATGATGATGATGCTGTTGTTGTAGTATAGTATGGGTTCATGATATTGGTTGTTTTCGCACTTACTAACCCTTCCTGTGTGTACTAGAGGGGGGAGGATATAATTATATTTTGCAACCTCACTACCTGGACGGGTAGACAGGTGGTATATGACATTATTATCTAGAGCTATATACAATAGACGCAGGAACATTAGACTAGACATTAGATAAATCCAACAATGAGATTGTCAAATCCAATTATGTGAACAGACAATCGGTCTGATCAACCTTGACGACCTTGCTGATGTCGCTTCCCAGCAAACCAGCTCTCTTGATCCAAGCCTGTTTGTGGGTGTGGTGTTAGTTCTCCTCTCTATCTATATCAAGACGTGGATGTGGCGGTGCTTACGTCAAGGATTGCCTCCTTGGGGCGTTGCTCGCGGCTGAGAATGAAGAGGGTGGAGAAGTTGTTGGATTGGACGAGGGAGAATTCTCCGGTGTAATCTGTTACCGGATATTGTTAGTATCTCTTCTGGTCTGAACAATAGAATGGAGGGGACGGACCTTGAACGATATAGTTAGGGCCCGGGCAATCCGGTGGAGGCGAGCCTGGGAATTGCACGCGCAGGACACCCGCAGCGCCATAGTCTGGGTCGGCTGGGGCAGCATATCCGAGGATGTTGACGGCCCTGGTTCCCGATTGGCAAGTGTTGTTTACCTGGACTGTGCCGTTGTCCTGTGGTGGGTGTGTTAGCAAGCCATTTCTCGTTCTCAGGGGTCCAGGGGTATCGACTTACATTGAGAGCGTACTGCGCGAAGGTGCACTTGCAGTTGGCGTTGTAAGGGGCCGGTGTGCCAGCAACCTGGTACCAGCGTCCAAGATAAGACGTGAGGTTGAAACCAATGTCGGGCTGGGGGTAATAGCAACTACCATCCCAAAGGGTTGGAACGGTGTTCTTTGCTGCCGCGGTGGCAGCTAGGAGGGAGAGAATGGCAAATGAGCGCATGTTGATGGGTTGGTGATTTGGGTAAGAGGTGTTATTGGTGAGGGAATGATGAGGAACTTGTGATGATGAACAATATACTCTGTGGGACGTGAACACGGCAGCTCTTTATACACATGCCTGCCTGCCGAGATGCCATCTTGAAAAGGAAATCCTGTTACTTACCCGGAACTTTTTGCTTACAAAATCGTGACTATGCCAATGTCTTTTTCTTTCATTGGGATTAATAACACGGCGTCATGGCCAAGAGGAGGACCTATACCAGACGTCATTGCCAATGTGCCAATGGAAGTGGTGACGAGGTAGCATAGGCAGGGGTTGGCCGAGGTGCCAAGCCGGCAGATCTTTGCGCTTATAAGTGCGATGGCGGATCGAGATCCAACTGCATTTCTCTCGGCATTCTGCCGCAGTTAGTGCCTTGCAGGTCTTGGTACCGATCCGGGCTCGATAGATCGCCCTGTGGGGCCGTTCCTGAGATCGGGACCGTCTCATTGGAATCGCCCCAATTCTTGCCAGGAACATTCGGCAGAATTCCCTGGTTGAGAAGAGTTGAAATTTCCAACGACTTTGTGTGAGCACTTACAAAGCTGATGTCGGCTATGTCGGTGTGGCCGTGATGGGACTTGCCACGGTCTTGGATACCTTTTTGGGGAGGGGTCGGATGTCGAGGGCCGTTTGTTGTGTGTTCTCTTTTGGATCCCATTTCCGAGGCCAAGGTCAACTGTTACAGCTTGGAGGCCTATGAGATTTGGTATCGGGCTGTGTTTAATGCACGAGGTGAGTTGAATCGAGTGGACTGCTGGAGTTCCATTGTTTGGCGAAGAACGTGGGTGTGGTTCAGGGCGAGAGACGGCACTAAAAGCTATTACAACTTGCAAGGCCACTGTATATTCTTCTTTTTCCCCAACACCTTCCCCTCACAAGCCTCGTAAGAAAACCACACTTTCCAAAACCTATTCCGGCAGATGTTCCCATCGGCAACCAAGCTCGCCGTGAAGGAAACGCGAATAGGAGACTTCCTCCCCTGTACTATTGCAAAGGAAGCCCTCGGTATTCTGTGGTATGCCAACCGCTCCCGGAAGTAATTTCGGGAGAAATCCCACCCGGAGACCTCGGCGCGGAACACGAACTCTGCTGCAAAGTTGTTGTAATCGATGACGGTGCATTCGGGCATCTTGGCGCCGTCTGTCGACGACCAACCCAAGGCGCAGAATACACACTCAAAGTTGACCTCGACGAGTTCTCCAAAATCCGAGACGACGCCCCCTCTCAGCCGAACCATGGCTGAGTCGTACTCGGTATTGTGGCCCGTGAGATAGAAGACGCGGTCCTCTCCATCAAAGCGGGTGTTGGGCGAGGGGTCCAGCATGTGCACCCACATCTTCTCTGGCAACATGATCTGGATCCCACACGAGCGACTCTGGCCGATGAAATCCAGGTTCGCCGTCTCCTGGATATAGGAATGGCTTTCTTGCACCGGCATCTGTGGCAGGAGATAGCGGCTTGTTGTCACGACGGGATTGAGCAGTGGCCGGTTGAACTTGGTGAGACAGTAAGGACCTTGCCTCACAAACTCGTTGTATCCATACTTGCGAATACGGACACAGAGCGTCACATCTGGCTCTGATTCGGGGAAGCAGTCGAGTGGCAGCAGATAGCGATAGCCTCCTTCCATGGGCACCGTCTCGATCAGTACCTGCATTTTCGCCATGATGCTGCCATTTAGAGGTAGCAATTCGTGTCGACCGAATGGTTTTCTCATGATGTATGAACGGCATTGTTTGAATTCCGCGGGTGACTTGGCGAAGAGGCCGCAATACTCGCGGGACTGTTTGGTGCTGATGCTGCCGAACTGGAGTGCTCCTGCCGAGCCGGACTCGGACGGCGGCAGCTCAAGTTGCCAGGCGAAGAGGCTCAGGTCGGGCACAGAGAGAATAATCGCCTCCTGCAAACGCCGGAAAGCCCGATGCTCCTCTCCATACACAAAAGAGAGATGGACGCCAAAGATGCCGAGCAGACAGTACGCCACATCCTCGATCCTAGTTGTTTGCCTTCCTGCAGCCCAAGACATCCGTTGCGCAACCAACACCGCTGACAACGGCTGCCTATGAAGGAGAATGACTTTGCTGATGCCTGTTATGTGCGAGAGTCTCTCAACAAGCTCCGTCTTTGTGCCCCTCGCCATCCAGTTCTCATCAAAGAAGATTATCTCTCAGTTCCCCCTCGAGCCCCTTGTTCTCACTGACCTCAGCTACTTGGGCCGTAACTAATTGTGCCCGCTAAATGTGGACCACGAGCGAAACGCAGGGGCGAGGCTGTGGGAGAAGTCGGGTCTGCAACGCGAGAAAATTTCGAGGTCTAGGTCGGTTGTGAAAAGTCTGGGGGGCGTGGAAGGGTGGCAGTTGCAAATAGGAGCAGGAGCGGGAAGGCGCAGGGCAGAGAGAGGAAGATAGGTGGGTGAAGGAGCACCTTGATCCATGGCACAACGCCGAAAATGCTGCAAAAACACTTCAAATCCAGTATCAATGGCTGCAACCTTGACTGCAGTGTCCAACACTCTCTAGACAGCTCTCCCATTTCAAATTAACCAGTCAGCACAACGAAGGGAAGTAAGCCCTTTCAAACACAAGCGGCAAATCGGAGTTCTACTAGAATACCCGAGTCACAGCGAAGCTAAAAATGCAAAGAACGGGTAGGTGGCATGAAGCGTAGTCGCAATGCTTGCAGATTTTGTGGATTGACTGATATCGCTCCTAGGAACGAAAATGACTGCTAAATATGGATTTAGGCAACCTTAAACACATCCAACTCGTAGTAGAGTTATTAGTCAACCGTAAAAACGGGGAATTTACAAAAATAGAAAACTTTCTGCCCATGGGGGAGCGTATGGCGCCCGACAAGGAAGGCCCTAATGGCAGGCAGGAGTAAGGTGAATAACAAAAGAACCTCGCATACGAGTACGGCAAGTCCGAACCACCTCTCCTTAGTTCAATACTCATCTGGAGAGGAGCTTGTTCCTCTGCCCATTTATCTGCCCATTTGCGCCACATTTCTATTCCTAGAGCAGGTTTGACATTTGGTGGTGGCAATGCACAGCGGCTGACAAGCCAAATTTGATATCAATTAGGTTGGCGTCTAGGATCTGTGATTCAGCTGGGATTGCCGCCTTGAAGCGTAAACACCGCCCCCAATTAGCAGGAACTTTCCTGATTCTTTCCGTCTGAACAAAATGAACAATAAAGCAGACCATCCCCCGCTTCCAAGAAGGAGAGATGATCACCGAATCATCATTATGCCTTGTCTTCTCTGACTCTCCAGCTCGCCTACCCCAGAAAATTCAAGCTCCAGCCACCCTACCAATTCTCCCTTTCAAGCTATGGAAGCTGTCGTCGCTCTAGGACTTGCCTCCAACGTCGTTAGTTTCTTGGACGTTGCTTCTAAATTCTGCGCAACCGTCAGCCAACTGTACAGAGATGGCCGAACATCCCAGGATGCCGAATGCGCAATTATCACAGTCGACCTCGTGAAGGTCTGTGCCGACCTGACGGCTGGGGTAATAGCCAGATCAGGCACCGCGGGTACCAGTACAGCGATCGATCAGGTATGTGATCAACTCGTAATCTCCTGTCCAAGTGCGCACTCTGACCGACTTAATAGCGCATCGATTTTCTCGCAGCAAGATGCACGGGTCTCGCGCAAACCCTGTCTACAAAACTCCAAGCTCTTGCGGTTGCTCCGGGCTCAAGTCGTGGGGTTGCGTTCACAACGGCACTAAAACGGATGTGGCGTCGCAGCGAGATCAACAACGCCGCCGAGCAACTCCGCGAGTATCAACAAGAACTGTCCATCAATATTTTGACCGACCTTCGAAATCTGGCGTCAACTAACGCACAACACTCCGACGTGCTTAGGTTGGAAAGCTCCATTTCTACTGTCGAGACAAGACTGTCTGCCATTGCACGAGACGTTGGGGCAGGCTTGTTGGACGTAACAACGAAACTAGGTCGTCTTGAGATATCACACCAGAATGCAGATGCGCAAATCCAAGCCTTGAGTCGACAGGGAGCCGCAAATCATGGCGAGACAATCACTGAATTCAAGGCGGTTGCTTCTCTAAATGAAACCCACCACGACACATTAATCCGCCATATTCGTGTTCAGAGCACCGAATTGCAGCGGGTAGCGCGATCCCTGGACGAGCAACAATTCGTTCATGTTAGTGGGAATGAAGAGAGTCTGACTGCTTTAGTCTTTGCCAACACAGATGCCACAGCTACTGGTCCTGTCTTTGCAACATTTTTGAGGACGGCCCAGGCAACTATGAAGGAATTCTTCGCAAAACATCGACATAGTTCCAAAACCCCTTGTGTCGGATTCACAACGCAGGCGGAATGCCAAGCACTTGAGTTTGTTGCAAAAAGCCTCTCCGATTGCATGAGGAAGGAGTCAACGAACATCCACTACGCCACATTTTCTTGGGCGGCGACTGTCAACTATCTTGGTCTAGGGACAGTCATGATACAAATCACGAATCAACAGCAACTCCCTAGATGCCAGCAACCTCAGTCACAAAGGACCAGTCTCAGATGTTCGCTAACCTTGATTACCTCCCGTGACATACTCCCTCATGGAATGAGCTTCGATTATCAATATTCCGCGGACCCTCGTGGCCTACCTTCACTCGTGTCGGGTATTCGCCTGTTCAACTTGCTACCCCAAAATGATATTAGTTTCGTACATAAGCTTGAGCTTGGTAGGATCTACAGCCGAGAAGTCGTTCTAATTTTGATGAAGCACTGGTCTCAGGTGAAGGATTCATATCTAGGATCTGGGCAATGCAGATGCTGCAATAATGATCCTACGGTTGACGATATTATAGAGAGTTGGTCTCAACAAGTTGTCGACAAATGCTCGGAGAAAGACCACTCAGAACGTGAGACAGGAATCGACATCGAACTCGAGAAACTCCCCATTGAAGCACCCTTGATCCAGGCCATGTTTTCTCATTTCCCTCGACACTATACACCATTTGATCGAGATGAAGACGGCCATACCATACTTCACGTGAGTTACATATTCCTGTACTTCTATCCACCACAACTTAAAAGACCAAATAGATGAGGATGATTGAAGACGATCAGCCTAAGGGGGATGACGGGGGAATCCCAATAACACCCACGATGCCTGTATAAGATGAAGTGTTAACGACTCCTGAAACATACAGTTTGCCGCTGCTGGTTTGCCGGACGAAGCCTATATTGCTTGCGCATTCTTGGTTGATTTAGGCGCGGAGAAGGAGGCATGCACAAGGTAAGTGTAGGAGGAGATATTGTGTTGCCCTTGCAGACTCTTTTCCCAACAATTGCACCGGCCACCCGGGCTGACCCTTTGCCATTATCACAACCGGTTCCTTTTCCAAAGCTATGGCGAGATTGCGTTTCATAGCGCCTTAAGAAGGCGTGTTTTCGACATCAGATGTCCGGAACCCTGCTGCGTATCGGCAAAACAACTCAGTTGCGATTCTGAGAAGTTGCTGCGTCTCCTCTGGCCGGGCGCTTTTGACTCTCCAGACAAGACGATCGAGGTTCTTTTCGACTCTCTCAGCGGAATCTCAGGGACTCAGTACACCCTCTGGAGACCTCACATCAAGCAGTTATTGAGTTTTCTAGCCCACCTGGGTGGATTTCCCGATTGGGGGCACCAGTTTGCGGTTACCTGGTATTCTGCATTTGCCATTTGCAGCGCCTGTGGCGAGCCCATGGAACAAGATTTCCTAGTGAAATTCCTGACGGACGTCTTTGAGTTTTTCCCACCCGGGAGCGAAATTCTGTTCGCGCTCTGGCGCTTCATCGATGGTCTGGGAGAAAGAAAACCGTTACCTGGATATCTCTCCAGCGGTTGCATGCCTCGGGATGGGGACGACGGAGGCTGGCTACAATCGCATGCTCCGAAACCTTGCAACAGCCAATCTGTTGAACTGCCAAACACAGACGGCATCTGTGCTGACAAACCATCTAACTTCAAACTACGGTGTTTTGTTGGAATCACCGAACTTGCCAGAATCTCCATTGGTTCTGGAATTGGCATCTACCTTTCCTGCTGCCGCGATTCCAGTCTCCTTGACTACTTCTCAATGCTGGGATTTGGCTGGATGTGGTGCTCACTCGTCGAAGACGTGACAGGTATCCCGAAGCTGCAGTACTTCAAAAACTGCTTGGCGATACGTCTAGCCT
>Ga0247781_1000792_pt1 | contig 10081 bp, 1 predicted proteins | sample UWRJL184509B5_FD_179922 | JGI IMG/M metagenome (GOLD analysis project Ga0247781, IMG submission 179922) | Plant litter microbial communities from Arlington Agricultural Research Station in Wisconsin, United States - UWRJ-L184-509B-5 | ecosystem: Environmental > Terrestrial > Plant litter >...
TAATGTTCAATACTATTACTAATCTAGTGCCCCAAGGGGCTACTGATAGTAATTTTGTAGGTTATAAGAAGACTGCTAGGTCTATATACGGTTACTTTTTTATAGTAGGGGGTAGTTTAGTGAGTTGGAAGTTTAAAAGGGCTTCTATTGTTTTATATTCAATATTGGAAGTAGAATATACCGGCCTAATTGAAGGTACTAAGGAAGTATTATGGCTAAGAGGTTTATATGAGGAAATGGGTTATTCTATTTAGGGTTTTATTCTGCTTTTTGGTGATAATATAGGGGCTATAGACTCTGCCCACAACCCTAAGTACTATAGTAGAACTAAGCATATGCTATTACGGTTTAATGGGGTTCGAGAGAGCATTCAACAGGGTCTTATAAGCTTCATATACGTGCTTACAAACGAGATGCCTACTAATGGGCTTACAAAAGCCCTTCTAAATGTTAAATACTAGCGTTTTATAAAAATGCTCAAGCTCTTTAAACCTCGCCCAGCTTCTACTGATGGCGTATAGGCATAGAGGGGGTGTTAATATAAATGCCTATATACGGCTTATAGGCTATGTAGTGGGTATACGAATACTGTTGTAAGTATACGAATAGTGTTATTAGTATGCAAATACCGCTATAAGCATGCTAACTCTGTTGTAGGGCTAGCCTTTGTATTTATAAGGTAAGTGTAAGATAGGCTCTTTTAATTGCTTATAAGGGTAGGCCTGTCGTTAATAGTAGACTTTTCTGAATCTACTATAAGGGTTCTACGCCAAACCCCCTCGAGACCTTCAAAGAGCTTGCCACTATAGTCCAAATGCTCTCGAGTATTATACAACGTTTAGTTAGGCTTATATTATTGTATTTTATAGTTTGGAAGTTCTATGAGCCTTATAGAATTTTCTATGGAGTACTATGTGGGCTTTTAGATAAGTATATAGGGAGTAGGTTCTTCTAAAGAGTTCTGTATTTTCTTTTATTTTTTAAATTGCTTTTATTATAGTTAAATCAATTACTATTATTTTTACTTTAGTTGATTACTTTTTGCTATACAACTTTTTGCCCTCTGTAAGTAGTGTATATAGAGTATAACCTTTTTAATTGGCCTATTTATAGTTACGGTTAGTTATCCCTACGCAGTTAACAAAACTAATTATACTCTTTTACTTATTAGTTATAAAATTATAATACTTTAATTATAATAAGCTGAAAATAATATCTAATTTATTAAAATTCTAAATAAATAAAACAATTTACTTTTAATATTCCTTTATTTCGAAAACAATATTATAATGATATAAAATAAATTTAGTAATTATACTATCTACTAACTTTAAATTCCTTAATTAAACAAGTTTTTAAATAAAAAGTTTTCCCTATTATATAAATATTTTATTAATAAATCCTATAAATAAATATCCAAAATTAACAAAATTTCTAACTATTATTATTAACAATTTACTAATTTAAATATATATTAATAAAATAAAAACTACATTTAATTTTATCAATCGAATATATATATCTATACTATTTAACAACATTTACTCCATCTTTTATCTACAACTATTAATAAGAATTAAACTTCTCTCAACATAAAAATAAAAAACTACACCCCTTTTAAAAACAGCACTATTCTAAAATAGTGCTTTTCCAAACAACCTACTACCTAATACCCATTTTCCCTACAATACAAACAAAACCTACTTACAATCCACCTTATTCTTTTTACCTAAAAAATAAAGATTTTCTTAATTTTCTAAATAATACCAAAATCTATTATATTACCCGAATTACTTATTAATTATAAATATACCGGCTTTTTATTATAAAATATCATATTTTAATTAAAAAAATTCTATTCTAATAAATTATTAAAAAGATTACGTAATAATATAACCTATACGTCGAAATTTTCTACACTTAACTAATATACTAAAAAAAGTAAGACTAAAAGGTTATTAAATTCCTTATTAATTCTATTATACAAATTGTCAATTTACTAACAATTTTAATATTTATATACATTTACAAATTTAATAAATTATACGAGAAAATTAGCCAAACTATATTTTTCTACCTAAATTTCTCTATATCTTTTCCAGTTTTTATATAAATATCTAAAATAATATAATTAAATTTAAAAATATTAACAAAACTATTATAATTAGTAAAATCAGTTAGCTATAAATATAAAAATAACAAATTAATAATAATCTAATTAATTTATACTTTAATTTAAATAAATATATTATTTCCAAATCGTTAAAATATATATAAGATTTTATTTACAGAATTAAAAAATATACTTCTATTAAATATAAATTTTACAACTATTAACAGATATTATATTGTAAATTCTTCTTAATATTTAATCAAATCTCCTTTAATTTTAATAAATACTAAAAGCTCGGCCTTATAAATCTTAATAACTAAATCCCAAAACTTATAAGTTTATAAAGTCGGTAATATAATAATATGTCAAATAAAGCCGCAAACAATTGTCAATTGTAGCTACAAATAGAAAAAATAAATTACAAAAAAAAACTATAACAAAGAAAATAAAGAAGTTAAATAGGGGTAAAAACTACCCTTCCTCTTCCTCCAAAAAAAAAAATTCAATTACTTTTTTCTACTTACAATTCTACTTATATATTGCAACAATACTTTTGACAATTAAAAGTCTTATTTATTCGCTTAAATACTATTAATCCAAGCCTAAAAAAAAAACATTTGTCAATAATATTTCCCTATTTTACAATATTTTTATTAATTAATTAAACTACCAATTTAAATAGTCAAAAAACCTAAAAAGCTTAGAATTTTCAATTCAAAACTCAAACTATTACAACAAATTTATAACTATACATTATAAGCTCAAAATCCTTCCTTAAAAAGCCCAAAATACTTATACTAAACTAGTATAAATAAATACTAAATAAACCCAATAACCCTAATATTATTATAATAAAAAAAACTACTCTAAATAATAATAATAATGTAGAAATTACTATTATAAATTTTATTTTTAATAGCTTTAAAAGCTTCCAATTTGAGTAAACTATTTACTAATTAATATAAAAATAATATAAGCGCCAATTAAAAAAAGTAAAAAAGCTAAAATAATAAGTAATTAAAATTATTAATTCGTATTTACACTTTACAATTTATAATTTTAATTAATTTATTATTTTATAATACAAAACTTTAAAAACCCAAACTAATATTTCTAATTTACAAACTAAAGCAAATATTCGAAAAGAATATAAAAAAGCTATTAAATTTACTATTAAGGCGCTAAAAAATCTGTTCAAATAAATCGAAACTTGAAAATAAACTATAGCTATTGCGTAAAAAAAGGGAGTTTTTAAAATTAAAAAAATTTCCTCTTAGTTTTTTAATTTTACTAATATAATTAAGCTATTTATAAACTATTGAATAGTCTTTTATAAAATAGTATAGCATTTAAAAGTAAAATATTCAATTTTAAAATACTAAAAAATAGCCAACAATTTCCATAAAAAAGTAAAACAATTAACGAAAAATTACACACCAAATAATAATTATATATCGAAAAGCATATTCGGCTTTTTTTTTATTAAAAAAGTTATTAAAGAAAATACTCTAATAAATAACAAAATTAGTATTAAAATTTGCAAAAAGAGGTTGAAGTTTGGTAAATATTGTAAAAACTTTATAAATAAAAAATCCGAAAAAATAGGAATTTGTAATATATATAATTAATTTTATCCACTTTTATATTACTTTTACACTTTTTTAAAAAAAACTCCTAAAAAATTTATCGAAAAAAAGTACATTTGCTACAAAGTAGATAAAAATTTAAAAGAAGATTAAAATTACAATTTTTTTTTAAAAAAATCCGCATTAAACGATTGAAAATTATACTAAAAACCAATTGATTAAAATATCAAGTAGGCTAGTATTTAGTTAATTTTTTCGTTTAAAAAGCGACTTTTGGATTTTTAAAATACCCTTTAAAATACTTAATTATTTTAAACTTTAGGATTATTATTTACATTTTTAATTAAGCTTTTTGCTTTTCAAAGCTTAAATAAGTTTTATTTAGAAACTCTATTTAGACTAGCGAGTAATAAATTCTAATTTTTAAATATAAAAAAGTCGATATTTAATTACAAAAACTTAATAGCAATATCCTCATATACTTTAAAAATATAGTTTTTTGCTTAAAATTTGCATATAATTTAGTTTTTTTATAAAAGCTCTAAAAAAAAAGCTTATAATAGGACAACAAGGTAGGAAATAACTATTTGAAAAAAAGTAATAAATTAGTACTATATTTACTAACTAATAAGTACAATTAATTTATTTTGGAAAATCGTATAAGCTTTTTATTTACTACATCTTTTTTTATATACTAAAATAAAATTAATATATATACTAAAAAAAGAGCACGACTAATACTAGCCAAGATTTGGCACCTACAACTAAGCTACTTTAGTTTACAAGTGTTAGAATATTTAGTCAACTATTTATAAAACGTACAAATTAGAAGAATACTAATAATTAAATGTAATAATTATAGTATAACTAAAAAAAAAAGACAAATTTACTAAAAACCAAAATTGCTAGAAGAAAAACCGGTACTATGTTTAGCAATTAACTTCTATAATTTTAAAAAAAATCCTAAAAATTACAATTTTTTAATATTAGTTATAAACTAATAGATTAAACTAATATAAAACTATTACCTCCAAAACAAATCTACAAAGTCAATTATTAAAACACTTATTTACTTACTAAACATTTTGGAAAAATTCCAATTAAAATTTCAAATAGTAAAAGCCGACAACGAGATTTATACTTAGAAAAAGGAGGTTAAAAACTTCTTAGAAAGATAATTTATTTGAATTAAACTTTTAGTTCCTTATATACAATTATAAAATAGTAGAGTTAAATGTTCGGGGGGTATAATTAAAAATAAAATAAAAATAATACAAATAGGAGCAAAATTTCTAATTAAATTGAAAGTAGAAATTACTAAAATAACAATTTACTTCTTCAACTATATGCCAAAATATATATACTACTAAAAAACCCCTTATAATCGATTCTACATATACTTAGTATTTTAAAATAGTATTATAATAAATTATTGTAAGCTAAATTAAGTTTATTTGCAAATTTTTAATTATAAAATTTTTATATTAATTATAAAAACGCTTATAAAGTCTAATTGTTTACAATAACTAAACCCCAAATTATAAATTAAGTATTTTATTAGCTACAATTTATCAAATATTTACCAAATTTGGAACCTTCTAATTAATAAAATCGTCAAAATTCGAAATATTATATTTAATAAAAAAAAGGTTATTAACGGATTAATCTAGTTAATTAAAAACAATATAATGGACATTAGTTTCGAAGACTTTTAAAATTTACTTATTTAAATAAAAATTCCAAATTTGGAAAAAGAAGTATAAAAATTACAAATTGAAAATAATAAAAAGCTTTATATTTTTAATAGCAACGAAAAAAACGAAAAAGAATTGTTAAATACTAACTATTAACTACTTTATACAAATATTAGATTTAAATTATACCCAATTCCAAATACAAGCCTACTAGCTATTTTACTAGTAATTACTATATAATAATATAGCAATTAAATAAAAATAGATTTTACTATACTATTTAAATTATAGTAAATAGCGTTTTTTATAAAGCAATTAATTCGAAAAGCTCAAACCTACCAATTCTAAAAATAGCTTAATATAGTCAATTTGAATATCAATAATATACTACTACTTCCAAAAAAATACAAAAACTTACAAAACTATCTACTAAGTAGTTTATTTTTATAAACTAAAAAAAATCACTTTATAAATTATAAAAAAATAGATTTGTAAATCGAATTTTCCAAAAAAGACTTTCAAATAAGAAAATACCAAATTTTCAATTATATATAAATATATATTTACAAATTCGATAAGCAAAGTAAATTCAAAAAATATAAAATTAAATTTGTTATACGAAGAAATTAATAAAAAAGACAATTATAAAAAAAAACTTATATAATAACTTTTGCAATACAATTTTTCCGAATTTTCATAATTATTGCAATTAAATTTAACTTCGAATTTATTTAATACAATATAGTTAATACCTTCGTTAATACTACATTTAATAATATAATATTTATAAAAATACCTTATAACTATTAAAAAATTGGAATAATCTTACATTTAAACAAGGCTTTTTATAAATTACGACAATCCCCCTTATTTTGGCAATAAAAGTTTAATACTATATTCAAAAGCCTAGGCTTTAATATAATTTTATAAAAATTTTATATTATAATCCAAAACGGAATTCTCGTCTTCTTTTATATTAACAATATTATTTTTATATATAAAAAAATAAATAAAGCCTTTATACAAAAAAATATACAATAGTTAAAACAATATTATTATTTTATTAAAAAAGAGGATTTTAAATAGTTTTTTAAAATTAAAATATTCTAAAATAGATTTTAGAAACTAATATAGTTATTACAACAAATTTATATTAAGAAAATTATCAAATTCGCTAGTATAAAACATCTACAAATTAAAATACTAATAAATATAATAGAATTTCTTCTATTTAAAAAACGAACTAAAGTTTATTTAATTAATAAATATTAAAAAAAAAAAAACTCCCTACTTTATATAATAATAATTATACAGCCAAATATTGCATTTGCAATCTCTTAATTAGCTAAATTTAACAATAATCTAAGCCCACTATATTATATTATAGTAAATTAAACCCTTTATTACTTTTACAATACTAAAAAACTAGCTTTCTAATTTAAATAAAATAACCACTTTCAAATTGCAAATAATACTTCCTTTAAAAATAATATAATAAATTAGAAAAGTTTACAAATATACGCTATAAAGCTATTTAGCAATTTTATTAGTTAGAAAACTAATAAATAAAATACAATTACTATATTAACTACTAAAATAAAACTCCTAATTTTTAGCTAAATAGCTAAAAAATCCCTCTTTATAAACCAACTACTCTAAATTTTAATTATATAATTAAATAACTACCAAATTATTATTCAATATAATAATAAATAAACTATTTAACTAGTATAAATTAAAATAGTAATATTGCAAATTTAGCTCTATTATATTAATATTTACAACTATTAATTATAATAAGAAGTTCAAAATAAAAAAATTAATATAATTTACACTTTATTAAAAAAAATCATTGCAAATAATTTAACAAAACCTTCACTTATTCTAAATACTAGCAATTTATAAACTAATTGAGGCTTTATAAGCTTTAACAAACCCACAAAAAGCAAAAATAATAGCTTATATAAAAATCGAATTTATACCTTTTTTACTATTTAAACTATAAACTCCAATATATAAATTATATATATTAGAATAATAACGAAAATATTTAAATAAAATACACTACTATTATGCTAATAAGCCTTACTTATTAGAATAAACAGATTACGGATTACTATATATACTAGTATTTAGCATACTGCACTAAGAGGCTCCTCCGACAAAATTATTAAAAGGGGGTGATTTTGGGAGGGTGTGTTAAATGAAGCTGCAAATGGTTATTAATTGCAGTTGCAAATAGAAAAAATAAATTACAAAAAGAGACTATAACAAAGAAGATAAAAAAGTTAAATAGGGGTAAAAACCACCCTTCCTCTTCCTCCAAAAGAAAAAAATTCAATCACTTCTTTCCACCTACAATTCTGCTTATGCATTACAACAATGCTTCTAACATAATAATACAACTTATAATTATACTATCCTACAACTTTTAAAACTATCTTTCGAAATCTGCTTATTAAATATTTTAAGCAGCTATTTAAATTATTTACTACTTTTTTATATTTATAATTATAAAAGTAAATTTTAGTATAAATTATAATAATATTAAATTAGCAAATTCAATTTAGTTTATAAAAATGTAATTCAAAGTAACTACAAATAAAAGTTCTTAAACTACTATTATTAAGAAATTCAGCATATACTAAAAAATAAATTATAGGAAAAAGGGTATTAATATCATACTATTAATATTTAAAATATTCGCTATATTTTGTAAACTACTTTGTATTATCATTTGTAAATTATTATAAATATATTTTCTAATTCTAAAAATAATTTCAAATTGCATAATCTAATAATAATAATTAAAACAAAATCTAAAATCTAAAACTTAATAAGGGGAATTTGGCATTATACTACTAGCAAAATACAAGCAATATAATTAAAATAAAGTCTAAATAGGGCAAGCTAATTATTAATATAAATACCTGCATACGGCTTATAGGCTATATAGTGGACATGCGAATACTACTATAAGCATACGAACAGCGCTGCTAGCATGCAAACACCGCTATAAGCATGCCAACCCTATTGTAAAGCTGGCCCCTACATTTACAAAGTAAGTGTAGGATAAGCCCCTTTAACTGCTTATAAGGGTAAGCCTATCGTCAATAGTAGACCCTTCTAAATCTACTATAAAAGCTCCACGCCGAACCCCCTCAAAACCTTTAAAGGGCTCGCTACTATAGCCTAAATACTCTCGAGTATTGTACAATACTTAGTCAAGCTTATACTACTATATTCCACAGTCTAAAAGCTCTATAAGCCCTACAAAATCTTCTATAAAGTACTATGTGGGCCTCCAAACAAGTATATAGAAAGCAGGTCCCCCCAAAAAACTCTGTACTTTTTTTTATTCTTTAAATTGCTTCTATATAATTGAATCAATTACTATTACTTCTACTTTAATTAACTACCTTCCACTATACAACTTTTTGCCCTCTATAAACAGTATATATAGAGTACAACCCCCTTAACTAGCCTACTCATAGTTACGGTTAGTCATCCCCATGCAGTTAATACTAATAGTAATTTTGCATTGTAGAATCTTCAACTTAGTTCTAATATACTAGTAAAATCTAGATTATTTCTAGGCTTAAGAATTCAATAGTAAATTACCTATTAGTTAAATCTAAATCAATTGTATTTTTAAATATAATCGTTAATACTATATTTTTAAATTAAAGTTGTTTCTAAAAGTAAAAAAAGTAATAGAAAAATTAATTAAATATAACAAACTATTACAATACTAACCTTAAATTAGGTAGAGAGTATTATTGTTATATAAAAGAGAGAAAAACTATCTAATAGTTACTAAAGTACTATATATATAAAAGGGTGCACCTTAGTACTATAATAGGTTATTTATTAAAATTATATATTTTAAAATTAAATAGTGTATGTTTTTTTTTAATTCGAAATAAATTATATTTTCTTTTTATTATCATTATACAATTTTAGCCTAAATTTATTCTAGAACTTCCGCCTGTTTATGTTCAACTGCCGTTCGTTTAGTGTTTGTAACTATTATTGTATTTATCTAGTATTATTTTTAAAATAATTAAATTAAAAGCCTAAAAATAACAAGTAATTTTCTTTATTAAATTCTAAAATAAACTAACTAATTATAAATAAATAAAAATTATATATTTACTAATAATATTGTAATTGTATTTTTTATATTTAATACACTAAATTATTCAATATATTTATTAATTTAAAATTGAATTTACTATATTAAATTTTGCTAAATTGTAATTACTAATTATTTAAATCTACTTAATTAAAATTTAAATAACAAATTTAAAATATTATTAATATTTTAATTTAAAAATTTAAAATATAAATAGTAATATTTAGTATTTTTCTTAAATAGTAATTTAAATTTGTTAAACTAGATGACTATACACTAATAGTTGGTGTGTAGTATGTTGGTTTATAGCAGTGTAGTTAAGAGGGCAGTTGCCCCTGGTAATATCAGGCCTGGTAACAGGGCCTGACTTAGAAGTACAAGTCTTGTAATACAAATTTAGCCGTGTAGCAATGTACCTTCAGGTAATGAGTTCGCTTTATTCTTGCAACCGCTTGATTGGTTATCACGCGGTGGCCCCAAGTCCAGATGGGTGTGCGGGGTGCGGCGCCTCTTCGCCTCACCAGCCACAGAAAGAGATGCGAAGCATACGTTG
>Ga0247781_1000793_pt1 | contig 10081 bp, 10 predicted proteins | sample UWRJL184509B5_FD_179922 | JGI IMG/M metagenome (GOLD analysis project Ga0247781, IMG submission 179922) | Plant litter microbial communities from Arlington Agricultural Research Station in Wisconsin, United States - UWRJ-L184-509B-5 | ecosystem: Environmental > Terrestrial > Plant litter >...
TCGATCATAAAAACAGAACCCCAGGCGATAATGCGGCTGGCAAGAAGTGCAATGGATAATCCTCGGGATTTCTCAACAAGCAGATCAAACTCGTCAACAAGCAGATCGTGGTTGAAGAGGCGGGCTGTTTGCCTGTGAAAGCTTTGATCTTTTCTGAATTTCAATTCGTCCCACATTGGTTTCGGCATGGTGGCTGCCACCTTCCTGAGATCTTCAGCACGGGACGAGGATGACGAAGGGCGGATCAAGCCTTTTCTGGAGACCTTGGATCTGACCCGCCCACCCCTGCTGCCTCCGCGCTCAGCTGATTGACTTCCTTCGGAAGGTGCAAGTTTAGGGTGAGAACTTGTCGTTCTCTAACAGTCGAACCTCATTCATCACTTGCCCCAAACTTGGTGTCAGGAGCTGCACAACTCTGGCACAAAAATACATGCATGTGTTGGTGTGGATGAATTGACCAATCGCAGCTGAAACCCGGCGGATGGAGTAGGTATTTGCGCCAGAAGGCTGCGCCTGACGAAGAAGTCCTATTTTACCAGGTCAAAGTCGGCCAGCGATGATAACGATGGGTTGCAAGATGTTCGCGGACCGCAAGATGCCCCGTGTGCCTCGCAGCTGTTTGGGTCGCTGGCAATGAGGCTTCGGAGCCCTGCCGAGGAGAGAGCAAGGTCCGCCTCGGGGTAATCCCCGCAGCCACAGTTTGCCCCTGTGGGGATCACGGTGACGAGTTATACAGTCGTTTATACCCGTTTGAGTTACTGGCGTAATTCCAGTAGTCCGAGTGACACCGGATGGCGCATTATCCTTTCGCACACTCTCCACGGTTGTCAAAAAGAGGACGGAGCGGAGTGCGGGCTGAGACCTAGATTTCGAGAAGGCATAGAATTCGGCTCCAGAGTTCGGATGGAAATGCGTCCCCGTCAAATAGATGAAAGCGGCCAAAGGGCATGAACTTGCAAGCCGGCACAACCTTTGCAAGAGGCGCGGAGGCTCGCGAGGTTGCACTATCATGCAGTCTGAAGCGGTGACGAGATTGGCCACTTCTGCAGCGTGGCAACTTGGCTGACAACCCCGCGCTCTCTCAAGGGCATCAATGTCTCTTGTTCTACTCCGTATCGGCAGGTCAATAATCCGCCACTGGCGGGGCTGGGGCCACCACCAGACTTGTCACTGCGAGAAGGCGCCTCGAACTAATGCTCGACGTGCGCAAGATGAAGCAGGTGCGGAGGCAGGCTTGCATCGAGCATCGAGCGTTTCGCCAGATTACAGACATGTAGCACTTTGTTGATAGGGCGGGTGGGCGTGCCCTCATGTTCGAGGTGGCTCTGTTGTGTCCGATCGCACGAAATTCGACGCGGGCCTCCCTTTTTTTTTTCGTGTCGCCGCATCCCGTATCCCGCCTCCATGGGTTTCGATTGAGGCTCTCCTCCTTGAGGAGCCAAAGTCCCAGCGCAGCACACCTCTTCCATCTGAGAAGCCGCCCAAGTCAAGGCTCACGCCCCTTCTCCACTGTGCTTGGCCCTCAGACATGGACACCCCACCATCACAGTTGCATTCGACACATCCTTGCTCTTGCAGCGCAGGCTGCACAGCCCTGGCAAGTCGGGCTCGCTGGCTTCCCTCCTCTGCACAACGGTTCGCTGGACATTAATATCTACCATTGGCGCTGCTTTGACTTGCATGGTCTGTCTGCCATGTCCGCTGGAGTCTGTTAATTTTCTGGAGCTGCTGGCCCAGCCGTTGCAGGAGTCGCGCAAGATATCGGACGCCAGGCCACCAGACACGGAGCCCAGACTCGCATCGCCATCAGCCGCCAGCTGCTCTCCTGCAGCAGCGTGGTCACCCAGAAGGGCTCCGCGACCTATCCGGAGCGGCCTCTCCACCAACTGATCAGGCACACGGCACCAGCTCAGGGCTTGGCCCGCAACCTATCCCTCCACGCCAGGAGGAGGAGAGCCGCATTGCTGGCCATGTGGGACTCGGGATCGCAGAGACGTTGAAGAGCAACCTCCAGGGCTATATCCCCTCTGGGATAACCCAAGCAAGGCGCGCCACTCGACTGATCGCGACTCAGGCCTGATTTTGCCCTCGTCTTGTTGTTGCTTCTGCCAGATGGACTGGAAGGGCTGGCCATTTCTTTCTTGTCCTTTTCGCTTCACCACATTCCCACGCCCTCCACCCTCGGAAGGCTATCCACCATCTACAGTCGCCTGCTTGTAAGCTAGGTTGAACGCGATGCCGAGCCTGTGGAAATCCGCCGGCCGTGCCAAGCCGGGCCGCAACAAGTCGATCCGGGGAACCATCTCGGCGCCAATTCCCATACAGAGCACCCTGGACGACGACGAATTTCCTATTCGGAACCCGGGCTCTGCGAAAGCCGTGACCACCGTCGACGATGAGTTTCCAATTCGGCAGCCCGGCGCCGGCATCGCAAGCCCCGTGCCCCCGGCGGCCGAATCGGAAGGCGCAAACCCCGAAGAAAACCAGGACGAACCACAGCAACATCAGCTCGATGACGATCGTTCCGACCCTGCTGAAGAGAGCCCAAACGACGAGGAAGAAGATCCAGAGCCGCCACAGGCGGCTGTGGCCGAGGCAGAAGCCGCTGTTGTGGATGAAGGTCACACAGACGTGACGCAAGACATTCATCCGGAGCCCCCCTCCGGGAATGAACGCTCGGTTTCCCGGTCTCCGCCGCGCAAAGCTTCCCCGAAGCAGGCTTCGCCGCAAAGAGTCGCCCCCTTACGGGCAAGGACGACACCATTGGGAAGAGCTACCAACCCGCCCATAAGCATTGCGCGGTATTCACTCATTAGTGATTCCCCCAGCGGCCAGACCGGGCAAAGTAAGGACGGACCGCAGCGGAAAAAGTCAACACTGAGGTCGGCGTTCAGTAAACTGTTTCGACGGAGCAGGAGGAAGAATGGCGGCGGCTCACAATCGGATATGACCGGCCCGTCGAGCCGCGAGTCGCACCTTATGGGCTCCTCGCAGCACCGAAGCGTAAGTGTTATCCTAGTATCATGCCGGCGGAGTGCACGCCATATTTTGAAGCTGACTTCGAATAATGTACAGGATCCCACTGCGCTGGGTAGGGCGACGGATAAGTCACCGAAACGGTCGACTTCGCTCCCTTTGACCGAGTATGACCGCCCGCTTCGGTCGCATTCGGTTGGGCCTGACGATATTCTGGCTATTGAATCGGCGCGCAACTCGCTTCAGGCTGAAGGGTCTGGCGCTGGCATGAACTACGGAGGTCGGCGGCGCGCTGCGACGACAACAAGCCGTTTGCTTTTCCAATCGCGTGCACGAAACCCGGAATGGGGCGCCGGACTCTCGCCACGCCCGGCAAGTACGCACGGGGGACGAGGAAGCCGGCTTGCCACGACCGGCGAGTTTGAAGATCCCGATGAAATCGGTCGCGCCATCACAAGCGACAGTGGCAATGGCAGCGGTAATGGTGCGCGGCGGCGGTCCCGGAGTCTTTCTGGCCTGCAGGATCTTGCTGTGGTACGCCCTGGAGGCCGACGTCGCAGCGACGAGATCCGATTTTGGCGCGAGTCCTACGACCCCGGGTTTATGTCGCCTCTGTCATCAAATGCGCAGGATGACTTGGACATTGACGATACTGGCTTAGTGGAGGCGAGCGCGCCCGAGAGCCCCGCTGTCGCACCTAAGACACCGCCCCAGCCCTTCAACTTTGGCTTGATACCAAACACCATGGTAGGCATGAAGATCACACAGGCGGTAACCCAGGCAGCAAGCATAGAGACCCGCATTGATGGTCTGGAGACTCGCACAGACAAGTTGGAGAGTGTGGTCGGTCAGCTTTGTCACGCTGTGCCAGGTTTCCACCAGCCACGCCCACCTCATGGTGGTTCATCGTTTCTGGCAGATGAACCGGCCACATCGGCCTACACAACCGCTCCTCCTGTCAGGATGCCCCCTATTCCTAAAGCCATGTCAGTGGATCCCCGAGAGACGCCTCGATATGCGAGTTCGCACCGGTCCGTTGAAACTACCGACACACATTCCCAGATCTCATTTGGAGACGCGCCGACCTTTATCGGATCTCTCCATCCGCCTTCCTCATCCGCCACGCAGTACCGGTCACTAACTGCAACCGCAAACCCGCTTACAAGCTCCCTCTATCGTCCTACCTCTAACTCTACCGTACGTGTCGCTTCGAGTCTCCCAACATTGGGTCGCGATGCGAATAGCAGCGATGATGGATACTCGTCCCTCGTCGCACAGCTTGAGGCAGAGCGTGCAGCCCGCCAGGCGCTAGAAGCGCAAGTCAGCAAACTCTCAGAGCGGTTGAACACCCTATCTTCAACAATGTTCGCGATGATTCGAGGTCCGTCAGAGCCACGATCGCAGGAGCGTCTCAATCCTTCAGGTGGCGGACACTCACCGCTACTGCAGCCACCGAAGGCAATCCCTGTTCTGTCATCGACACATGTTCTGAAGTCATTATCAAGCTTCGAGGCAAAGATCGAGCACGCATCCCCGTCGCCAGAGACAAGAGTGATAGCTACAACAGAAGATACGGAGGGGGGAGCCGATGAAGACGACTTCCAAACACCGCGGGAAGAACAGACGCCACTTTTCGGCGCCTTTGGCGAGGAGTTACGAGCCGATGATGATGAGGACGGACGAGGAGGGGATACGGGTGACCAAAAACGAAAGAAGGCCGCCAGAACACTCAGCCTAAGCCAGCTGACCCTGAAGAAAGGCCAGCGAACACAGATATGAGACGGTGCGTTGGGTTGTACCATCAATCTCAAAACACCCTTCAGACGATATAGCCGAGTCACGATTTGGCACCGCTATGCCTGATGCCTTGGATAGCAGCTGTAATATTACTGCATGCGCATATGTTTTTTGTTTTGTCCATACTTCTCATCTTTCCTTGACCTTTTATGTACCTATTTTGTATACTAGATACCCCTGGTTTGAGCATATCGAGCGACTTCATACCTCGACGACTTTCTTATACATCAATTTCACCGAGCTATCTGCCTACGAGCGGGAGTAGCTAGAAACGTGGGGATTTGCTGTTCTGCTTTGCATACGGCGAACTGGGAAGCGAAGTAATATAATACTTTAGAAATGAGTCAACGGAGACATGTGTAATACCGATTGATGCACTTGCACAAGCGATGCGAGTTTTTGGGTTTAAGTTATAGTTTGAAGAGCCCCACAGAGTATTCATGATCATGTTCAGCAACCTTTTCGGTGCCGGTATACGTGCTGTGTGTCTCCGAACAAATGGCTCCTCCGAAACGCCTGTAGGATAAAAGTTTCCCGGCGACAACAAACACATCCAGGCTTTCTTTGCCGTTGGTGCTGAATATAAGATGTGCTAATACAGGATGCAAGATCAACCCCAAAACGCCAAACAAGTGAGATTGCGCCGTACATTACAAAGACAAAAAGCCAAAATGCCATCGTTCACACCTGCTACCTTGATGATCCACCGGCAGTTTCGATTACATCTGAGAATGGGACACTTCAGACTGTCCCATCCTCAGGCAACTCATCTATCACGCGCTCCACAACCTCAATTAGCTCGTCAATATCCGGCCGCTCGCCGGGCTCCACCTTCAGACACTTTCTGACGACCTCGCGGATGGGTTCGCTGATAGCCTCCTCGTCGCTCCCTGCCGACGCAGCGCCGTCGCCCGCAGCGCCGGCAGGAGCCTTGCCCTTATTCTTCTTTTTGGCATTTGGCCCCTCGTCTGGAAAGCGCCAGTCGCCCGATAGAACACAGATACTGAGCGAGCCACCTGTTTCGTCGGAGCGCATCTCGAAGGGGGACTTCCCGACGATGCAGGCATAGAGCGTGCAGCCGAGTGACCAGATGTCGACCTTGGTGTCGATCACGGTGCCAGTCTTGACATCGAACAGCTCAGGGGCACGATACGGCATGGTGCTGTGCTCTGCTGCCACGTCCTGGGTGGCGATGGCCAGAGAACGGCTGGTGATGGGGAGTGGGGATTCGGCAATGGAGCCAAGATCCATGAGGATGGGCTCGTTGCCTGAGTCTGAGATCATGATGTTGCCTTGTATTTGAAGTTAGGGTCAGTCTTTACAGTATGGAATGGGGGGGTTCGCGGGCGGACAAACCTGGTTTGATATCCCGGTGGGCGTAGCTCCGTACTCCTCCACCGGCGGTATGCACACCATCTTCTTCTTCATCCATAAGGGGTCGCTGCTGCTCAGTCTCATCATCCTCGTCCGCCCCTGCCGCGGCATCCGCTCTCCTTTTGCCAGAGCTGCGCTTTGCCGCCTCAGCTCCACCGTTTACCGGCATCTCCATCCTCTCGACAACGGGCCGCCCTCCACTATACTGATGCATGTCCTTCAGCCCACGGCATACCCCAAGAAACAGCTGCATGAGACGCTTCTCAGGGAAGTGCGTGTGGTTGACGAGGTTTGCGTTGATCATGTCCTGAAGATTGCCGCGCCGGTAATAGGGAAGTAGCACGTAGACGGTCTTGCTATGTGGGTCGGCGCCGCCGCCGCGTTCGCTGGCGACGCTGTGGTCGATGCTGTGGATGATGTGCGAGCTGTTTCGGAAGAGCTTGTAGGCTTCAACCTCCTTCATGGCCTGCGCGACGGACTCGGCGCCGAAGGGGCATCGTATCTTTTTCAGGGCGAAGAGCTCTGCGGTAGATGTATCTTGGACGAGGTAGACGTAGGAGAAACCGCCCTAGTAACATGATAATGAGGTTAGAATGGGAAGATTGGCTGAAGATTCAAGGGGAGGCGTACCTCGCCCAGCAACCTGAGGATCTTGAAGCTGCGGCTGTTGATTTTGAGCGTTGGAGAGCTCGGGAAGCAGTTGAGACAGCTCCCTAGAGAGGACAGAATGTCGAAGAAGGCCTGCGCCATGATTGCGATTATTGATGCGAAGTGCCTAAGTGCCTTCGTGGCTCGCCAACGGGATTCAGTTCGCTTTATTGACGAGCATGCGGCAGCCGCAAGCGACCACTGTATTGAAACGAAGCTCTTAAGACTGGAGTTACGCGGGTTTATACAAGCATTTGTCAATTGTGAGGCGGTGTACCAAATTGCGGACAAAGGTTACAAACCAAACAATTGAAGTCTCCGGATCTGATACGGTGATAAAAAGATGTCAAGCTGGCTTCTCAGTGTTGTCAGACTTGCGCCGCGCTGCCACGGGTGGTGCAGGAGCAAGGACCGGGTTCAGCTCTGCGCCACATTATCGAAATGACCCCACGACAGAGGGGCTTCCAAGCTCCCGCGCCCTAGCTGTGGGCTAAATTTGGATGCGAATGAGCTGCAACCCTCCGACGCTAGGGAGTTATTTGTCACGACCAACAACGACAACAAAAAGATGCAAACGGAAGGCAGGTGGCATGAAGTAAACTGGTATCATTCCCCCTTTTCTTCATGCAGTCAATACAACTTCCGGTATGTACATTTCGCGTTCATCCGTGTAATCCAGTCTGTCCATCCGGTCGTATGGTCGTCTTCCTCCAACTCATAAGTCAAATAATACAAGGAGGGAGACAGCAACCCTGACTCCTCCAGGCCCCGCCAGAGAAAGCAGTTAATCCATGAAATTACAAAATGTATGCGCGTGCGACTATTTCAATAGTACCTTCAAAATGCGTCCTCGAATGGGCAGTCTACACTGTCGTGCCCATCTCGCTCACAGAGCGCACACCACTTTCCCGCATCCACCACGCCGCTGTCCTTACCCGCCACAGGGCCTGAGTCCATCGGATTAGGGATAGTCCTAACCGCCGCTGGGGCCGGCATAACTGAAGCCTTGGCCTTGGCAGGGGAAAGGGGTGCCGGCTTGATGCCGTCGTCGTGGGGAACGGTCAAGCTGTCGAGCCGCGGGCGGGCATTGTGTCTCTCAGCCGAAAAGTCGCCATTTGTCGCTTCCTTGCCCTGCTGTCCCTCAGGCCCGAACATATTGGTGCATGTGAGAATATCGTGGCCCGGGCTCTCGCAGATCTCACACCAAAGAGTGCTATTCTCGGTAGCCGTGCTGTATGTGTCGCTTTCGGGCATTGTGTCCAGAGTGTGGCCACGGCTGTGACGTAGACCGGCAACACCCTTATGGGCCGCTTCGGGGCTGCGCGGAGCAAGCACCACAGTACCTCGCGAGTCGCGGAACGAGCTCCTACGCTCGTTGACGCTGCCAATTGTCATGGCGCTGCCCCGATGACCGGCACTACTCGCCCCAACCACGCTACCCCTTCGGAGCATCTCGATTTCACGCTCCAGCTCTTCCTCGCGACTAGTCTTGCTGTCGAGAACGGTTCGCAGTTCGGACAATTCCCTCTCGAGCTTCTCGCGGCTGAGGCGGTCTTCAATCGACTCGCCCTTGTATGAGATAGAGCCATTACGCTGAGTAGGGCTTCTGTCTGAGTTATCCTCCGGCGCGGAGCTGCTGAGTGAGTGGATGATAGCCTTGAGACCTCTAATCTCGTCTTCCTTCTGCTCCAGCTCATTCGATGGAGAAGCACCGTTCGAGGCGCCGTTAGCACCATTCATGGTGACCTGTGCTTTCTCTCGTTCTCTGCGGAGCTCGGTGCGAGTCCTCTCAACTTCTCCGCGCAAAAACTCCACTTCGCCGCGAGCCTCCGCCTCGCCTCGCCTGGCGTCTTCGAGTCCTTCCTCAAGCTCTTGCACAAGCTCTTCCAGCTGTTTCAACTGCGTCGCGACAGTATCGACGTCGGCGGTTCTATCCTGGAGATCCTGTATTTCCTGCATGAGCTCCTCGATTTTCTTCTCGTAAACCCGTTCTGTTTCGGTGCTCGCCATCTCTAGGGTATCGATGGTGCTCCGGAAGTCAGCCCGGTGAGCATCAAATTCGGCTGTCAACATGGCGATTTTCTCGTTCTTCTCTCGGAGCACCGCTCGAAGCTGGGCGGTGTCCTTATCCTCCATGCTACCCCGACGTTGTGGCGGTAGGTTAGGAGGCCCGTCTGAGTTTTCGATCAGCCCCTGAAGCTCCGTCAGGGCACTCTCCATCTCCGTAAGCGAAGACGCCTGGTCCCGGAGCTGCCGATTACGGTCTTCGAGTTGTGACCTGAGCCTTTCGACTTCATCGTCGTTGGTATGGTTGCCCGCTCGAGACGCGGCTCTCGAGCCCGGCCGCACCTTAAGCCCGAAGGACGACACTGAGTTGATGCTGCCATTGGTCTTGTTCCTCTGCACCGGCGTCAACTCGTCGTCGGTAAAGTTTGGACCCGAGGAGGATGAATTCCCGAGGGCCGAGGCGCTGCGCGGCCCGATACTACCTCTCCGCGCATGCGCTGGTGGCCTTTTGCTTGGGTCCCCAGCCGTCCCGCGCACGCTTTGGGCAAACTTATTCGACGTGGGGCTGCCGAACCTTGTTTGCGCCTTTGGGCCAGGCGTGGCGATGGAGGGCCGTGGTGCAGGCGTCATCTGCAGTCTCCTCACAGGCGAATCGGGTCGTGGCAGTGAAGTTCGCGACCGCTTGCCGATGGGACTGGCAGCTCGACCGGGACCGACAGACTGGCTGAATTTTGGCAGCGAAGGGGTAGGTGGTGTGTAATTTGTCGAGTTTTGCGTTCCAATTTTGAGGCCGCCGCTCGCGACAGGGCCGGTTGGAGTGAGAGGGAATCCTGCAGACCCGGGAGTGGCGTCTCGTTTGGTGGCCTTGGATAGGGGTAGGAAAATGCCTGCTCCTGGCTGTGTGGTGGTGAAGTAGAACACACTGTGCGCAAGATGCAAGGTCAGACTCAAGAATATGTAGCAATATTAGGGAGGTTTGAATCTTACCCATCAACATCACCGCTGTTCTTTCCGCGAGCAGCAAACTCGCGGTGCAGCTCAACGCCGGCAAATGTGCCTTTGCGGGCCGCGACGGAGCCCACGAAGCGGACGGTGCCGGACATGTTTCCGGGAACGTCAACCGTGTCGCCAATCGAAATATCGTCGGCAGGGGCCAGGCGGCCCGGGGTTAGGGGGTTCGGCATCTTGTCGTTGGTCAGGACCGAGTTGAAAGCATACGCTTCCGTGTCATCGGGGATCGAGGCGAGGGAAGACTGGGTCAGCGCGGCGAAGGAGGCTT
>Ga0247781_1000795_pt1 | contig 10063 bp, 10 predicted proteins | sample UWRJL184509B5_FD_179922 | JGI IMG/M metagenome (GOLD analysis project Ga0247781, IMG submission 179922) | Plant litter microbial communities from Arlington Agricultural Research Station in Wisconsin, United States - UWRJ-L184-509B-5 | ecosystem: Environmental > Terrestrial > Plant litter >...
TGGCTCCGACCGCCGCCGAGTTCGGTCCCGATCTCGCCGCGGCGGTGGCCGCCGCCCGCGCCGCCGGCCCGGCCGACCTGCCCGCCCCGCTGCTCGAGGCGGCCGCCGCGCTCACCCCCGAGATGGTCACTCCCGAGCTGATCGGCGGCCTGGCCGAGGGGCTGGGCCTGGGCGGGGGCGATTTCACCCGGATGGCCGCGGTCAACTCGCTGCTCGACGCGGCCCCGCCCGCGCTGCGCGAGGCGCTGCTCACGGGTTTCCTCAGCCGGCTGCAGCGACCGGGCCGCCGGCGACCGGTCGCCACCACGAGCAGCCCGGTCACGGAGTAGGTTGACGTCGTGTCCGGTCTGCCAGGAGTGCTCGGGGAACCCATCCGGTTCGTGCTGAACTGGGGGCGGCGTTACTCGCTCTGGGTGTTCAATTTCGGGCTGGCGTGCTGCGCGATCGAGTTCATCGCGTCGAGCATGAGCCGGCACGACTTCATGCGCATGGGCGTCATCCCGTTCGCGCACGGTCCCCGCCAGGCCGACCTGATGGTCGTCTCGGGCACGGTCACCGACAAGATGGCGCCCGCCATCAAGCGGCTCTATGACCAGATGCCCGAGCCGAAATACGTGATCTCCTTCGGCTCCTGCGCAAACTGCGGCGGCCCCTACTGGGACTCCTACTCGGTGACCAAGGGCGTCGACCAGATCATTCCGGTCGACGTCTATGTGCCGGGCTGCCCGCCGCGGCCCGAGGCCCTGCTGCACGGCATCCTGCGCCTCCAGGAGAAGATCGCCGCCGAGCAGTCCGGACCCGGCGGCGTCTCCCGGCCCGACCCGCTCGGCCCGGGCCGCGGCGCCCCGACCGGCCGTGCCGCGGCCGCGCTCACCGCGCCGATCGTGCCCCCACCGGCGGCAAGGGGGGACTAATGTCCGCAGCATGACCGGACAGTCGCGCGCGGGCTTCATCATCGACGTCCTCACCAGGGAGTTCGGCGATCTGATCGCTGTCGATCCGGCCGCCTTCCGGCGCAAGTTCCGCAAGATGGCCGCGTCGCCGTTCGCCTTCTACCGGGGCAGCGCCTCGCTCTTCTACGCCGACCTGACCGCGGGCTACGCCGACGACAGCTTCCTCGACGAGCGGACCAGCCGGGTGTGGATCCACGGCGACCTGCACGCCGAGAACTTCGGCACCTACATGAACTCGTCCGGCCAGCTCGTCTTCAACGTGAACGACTTCGACGAGGCGTATGTCGGGCCCTTCTCCTGGGATCTCAAGCGGTTCGCCGCGAGCGTGGCGCTGATCGGCTACCAGAAAGCCCTCTCCGACGACGACATCACGCAGCTGGTCACCGGGTTCGCCCGGTCCTACCTGACCGAGCTGCGCGCGATCGCGCAGGGCGGCGACGACGCGATCGGCTCGATCACCCTCGAGAACGCCGACGGCGTGCTGCGGCGGGTGCTTCAGGAGGCACGGCTCAACACCCGCATCGACCTGCTCTCGTCGCAGACCATGATCGAGGACTACGAGCGCCGCTTCACCCTCGCCGACGGCGTCTTCGAGGTCGACGAAACCACCGGCGCCTCGGTGCGCGAGGCGTTCGGCCGCTACCTGCGGACACTGCCCGAGAGGACCCGGCCGGTCTCGACCTCCATCAAGGACATCAAGCTGCGTAAGGGCGTGGGCATCGGCTCGGCCGGTCTGCCCTCCTACAACCTGCTGCTCGAGGGGCACACCCAGGCCCTCGAGAACGACGTCATCATCTATCTGAAGCAGGCGCAGGTGCCGGCCGTCGCCCGCTGGATCGACGATGAGCGCGTCCGGTCCTACTTCCACCATCAAGGCCACCGTACGGCCGAGTCGCAGCTCGCGCTCCAGGCGCACGCCGACCCCTGGGTCGGGTACACCACGCTGGACGGCGTCGGTCAGCTGGTCGCCGAGGTCTCGCCCTACGCGTCCGACCTCGACTGGTCCGACGTCAACGAGCGCGACGAGCTGACCGGCGTCATCGCCGACCTGGGCCGCGCCGTGGCCCGCATGCACTCGGTGGCCGACGACGAGTCCAGCCACGACCTGGTCGACTTCTCCACCGAGGAGGCGATCGTCGCGGTGGTCGACAAGGACGAGGCCGGCTTCGTGCGGCACCTCGTCGAGTTCGCCCACCGCTACGGCGACCAGGCCCGCGAGGACCACCAGGACTTCGTCGACGTCTTCCGCAACGGGCGCCTGCCCGGCCTCTGAAGCGTCGGCCGGATCATAGGATGACCCCATGACGCCTGAAGAAGTCGGCGAGCGCCTGGTCGCGCTGCTGACGGACGACTCGCCGGACGCGCCTCCGGGCGAGATCGTCGCCGGTCTCTCGGGCGGTGGCCCCGGCCACGAGCGCGCCGTGCTCGACGTCCCGGTGGCCCGCTGGTGGGAGACTGTGGGGACGGCCAAGCACAACGGCGCGCTCGGCTGCGACTTCTTCGACTGGCTCTCGGCCGTCGACGAGGGTGACGAAGGCTTCCGGGTCGTCGCCCACCTCTACTCCACCCGCCGTCGGCATGCCCTGCTGCTGCGCGCGCTCGTGCCCCGCGACAACCCGGTCGTCGAGTCGGTGGTCGAGCTCTTCCCCGGCGCCGAGTGGCACGAGCGGGAGACCTACGAGATGTTCGGCATCACGTTCGCCCGCCACCCCGATCTGCGGCCGCTGTTGCTGCCGCCCGGCTTCGAGGGCCACCCGCTGCGCAAGGAATTCGTGCTGGCCTCCCGCGTGGCCAAGGCCTGGCCCGGTGCCAAGGAGCCCGGCGAGTCCGAGGCCGGCACGGCGAAACGCGCTCCCATCCGCCCGCCCGGCGTCCCCGACCCGAACGAGTGGGGCCCGAAAGCCGGCCAGGCCGAGCCTGCCCCGGCCCGCCCGGCCCGGCCCGCCCGCCGCACCCCGCCACCGACGTCAGCCGTCCCGGAAAAGTTAGCTGCCCCGCCGACGTCAGCCGCCCCGGCGCCGCCGGCTGCCCCGGCGCCGCCGGCTGCTCCGCCGCCGGCGCCCCCGCGGGCCGACGAGGACGGCGCCTGATGCCGCTCTGGCTCGATCTCGTCGTCCGGGTGGTCGCCGTGGTGGTGGCCTTCCTGGTGCTCCCGCTCGTGGTCGGCCAGGCCGAGCACAAGGTGATGGCCCATATGCAGGGCCGCCTCGGCCCGATGTACGCGGGCGCGTTCCACGGCTGGGCGCAGCTCGTCGCCGACGGCGTGAAGTTCGTCCAGAAGGAGGACATCGCCCCGGGCGACGCCGACCTGCGGGTGTTCCGGCTGGCCCCGATCGTCGCCCTGTTCCCGTACCTGCTGGTCCTGCTCGTCATCCCGCTCGGCCCGAACGGTCTCGTCGCCCAGGGGCTCGACGTGGGCTTGTTCTTCGTGCTCGCCGTGCTCGGCATCGGCGTGCTGGCCGTGCTGATGTCCGCGTGGGCCTCCGCGAACAAGTACAGCCTGCTCGGCGGTCTGCGCGGCGCGGCCCAGCTCCTCGGCTACGAACTGCCGCTGGTGCTCGCCGCGGCCAGCGTCGCGATGGCGGCCGGAACGCTGAGCCTGCCCGGCATCGTCGAGGCGTGGCGCCCGTGGTGGCTGCTCTGGCAGGCCCCGGCCGCGATCGTCTTCTTCGTCGCCGGCCTCGCCGAGATCCGCCGCCCGCCCTTCGACATGCCGATCGCCGACTCCGAGTTGGTCTTCGGCTACATGACCGAATACACCGGTCTGCGTTTCGCGTTCTTCCTGCTCGCCGAGTACGTCGGCATCGTCGTCATCGCTGCCCTGACCACTGTGCTCTTCCTCGGCGGCTGGCACGGCCCGTACGCCGAGCACCTCGGCTGGCTCTGGACGCTGGTGAAGATCTTCGCCGTCTCGTTCGTGATCATCTGGTTCCGCGTGGCCTACCCCCGCCTCCGCGAGGACCAGCTGCAACGTTTGTGCTGGCTGATTTTGGTGCCGGTGGCGCTGGGTCAGCTCGTGCTGACCGCGGTCGTGAAGGTGCTCCTCTAGCGTCAGCGGTTGCGCGGCCGGATGCTCCGCAGCGGAATCTCGATCGGCCACGGCCGGTCGAGCCTGATCGTGTCGTCGCCGGTGCAGGTGCCGGCCGGCTCGTAGATCTTGTCGGTCAGCTCGTAGGCCGTCACCGACAGGTCATTGCTGGTCTCGAGCCGTCACCGACAGGTCATTGCTGGTCTCGATCAGCCAGTAGAACGGGATCCCGGCCTGGGCGTAGAACGCCGGCTTGGTCACCCGGTCGACGCTGGTGGTGCCCGGCGAGACGATCTCGGCCGCGAGCACGACGTCGTCAGCGGCGAACTTGTGGCTCTGTGCCTTCGCGGCTTCGAAGGTCACCACCAGCAGGTCGGGGGCGAAGTGGCGCCGAGGGGGCGAAGTGGCACCGAGGGGGTCATGCCGCTCATGGCAGCGGTCATGTGCGGCCTCCCTGGCGCCGGCTCACTCTCTGTCCACCAAACTACCGGAAGATCTGGTGGGGGTGTGCTCGCATCAAATGGGGCGACGGGGCAGGATATGCGTTTGTGAGTGACGACGGGGAGCGGAGCGTGCCCGGCAAGGGCCTGGTGCAGGGGCTCGCCGTCACCCTCAAGACGATGACCAAACGGTCGACCACCCAGCAGTACCCCGATGTCGAGCCCGAGCTCCCGCCGCGCAGCCGCGGAGTCATCGCGCTCCTGGAGGAGAACTGCACGGTCTGCATGCTCTGCGCCCGGGAGTGTCCCGACTGGTGCATCTATATCGACTCCCACAAGGAAGAGGTCGTCGTCCCGGGCGCTGCGCGGCCCCGGCAGCGCAACATGCTCGACCGCTTCGACATCGACTTCTCGCTCTGCATGTACTGCGGCATCTGCATCGAGGTCTGCCCGTTCGACGCGCTGCACTGGACGCCCGAGTTCGAGTACGCCGAGACCGACGTTCTCGACCTGCTGCACGACAAGAACAGGCTGGGCGAGTGGATGCGGACCGTCCCGCCGCCCCCGGCCCACGACGTGCTCGGCGAGCCCTCGAAGGAGGAGGCCGCCGCGGCCCGCAAGGCAGCCGGTCCGGGTGCGGCCACTGCCGCCAAGACCGCCCCGGCCGTACGTCGCCCGGTCGCCCCGGGAGCCGCCCCGGCCGCCCCGGCTGCTCCGGGAGGCGCTCCGGCCGGTCCCGGAGCCGCTCCGGCCGGTCCCGCCCCGGGGGCCGAAGACCCGGAGCCGGAGCGGTGACCGTCGCGGACGCGCTGATGCTGGCTCTCGGCGCGGTCGCGGTCGGCTCCGCCGCCCACGTCGTCACCAGCACCCACCTGGTCCGCGCCGGGTTCTCTCTGGTGGTCAGCCTGGGCGCGATCGCCGGCCTCTACCTGGTGCTCGGCGCCGAGCTGGTCGCCTGGGTGCAGATCCTGGTCTACGTCGGCGCCGTCGTTGTGCTGCTCCTCTTTGCCGTCATGCTGACCCGCGCCCCGATCGGCCCCGCCAAGGATCTCGACCGCCCCGCGGCTCCCGCCGTCCTGATCGGTGGCGGCATCGGCCTCGGCCTCACTGTTCTCCTGATCGACGCCTTCCGCTGGACCGAGTACGAACTGCCCCCGCCCGGCACCGGCCGGCGTGTCGGCGAGCAGATCTTCGGTGCCTGGGTGCTGCCTTTCGAGGTGCTTTCGATCCTGCTCCTGGCCGCCCTGGTCGGCGCGATCGTCCTGTCCCGTCCCGACATCGGCGCCCGCCCCGACCCGAACGCCGTGGCCGTCCCTCCGGGCCCGCCCCCAGGACCGGTCGGCGAGTCGGACGAGGTGGTCGCCCGCCTGGCCCGGATCGCCGCCCGCCAGGCCGCCGCCCAGCAGCGTGTCCGCGAGCAGAGCGCCGTGGTCGAGGGCGAACTGGTGGAAGGCGACCTGGTCGAGGACGCCCCCGTGCCGGAACCCACCCGCGAGGACCAGCTCAAGGACCAGGCCCGCGACGTCGTCTTCCGCGCCCGGGAAGCCGGCCCCACCCTCGGCGCCCGACCCGAGACCGAGGAGCGCGGCCCGAGGATCGTCGAGAGCACCGTCGGCAGGGATCAGCCCGCGCTTCCCCCGGCCCCGGCGGAGGACTCCTGATGCACGCGGTCATCCCGTACGTCATCGCTGCTCTGCTCTTCGCGCTGGGCGGTTACGGAGTTCTGCGCCGGCGCAACGCCATCCTGGTGCTGATGGCCGTCGAGCTCATGCTCAACGCGGTCAACCTGATCCTGGTCGCCGCCGACTCCACCATCAAGTCGGCGCTCACCGGCGTCCAGCCCGAGGCCTGGGCCTATCCCGTGCCCGAACCGCGAGCCGGTGCGATCTTCGCCCTCTTCGTGATCGTCCTGGCCGCCGCCGAGGTGGGCGTCGGCCTCGCCATCGTCCTGCAGTACTACCGGCTCCGGCGCGACGTCGTGCTCGACGAAGTGATGCTGGACGAGCACGACCAAGAGAACGCGCGGGTGACCGAGTGACCGCCGCTGTGCTGATCCCCGGCGTACCGCTGCTCCTGGGTCTTGTCGGTCTGCTGCTGAACCCGGGCGACGATGCGGAACGTCGACGGCCCGCCGCTACGCTCGGTATTGCCGGAACCGCGATCTCACTGCTCGTGACGCTGGGGTACCTACTCTTCGCCACCAAGCCGATCGAGTGGTCGGCACACTGGGTGAGCATCGGCGACGTCGACCTCACGCTCGGCTTCTCCGCGGGCTACGCCGCCCTCTATGTGGCCGTTGCCGTCACCACGGTCGCGCTCTTCGTGCAGATCTATTCGGTCGCCTATCTGCACGACGATCCGCGCTATGCCCCGTACGCCGCTCAGGTCAGCCTTTTCACCGGCGCGATGCTGTTGGTCGTCACGTCCGGTGACTTGGTCGGCGTCCTGGTCGGTTGGGAGGTCATGGGTGCCTGCTCCTACCTGCTGATCGGCCACGACCGTCGCCTGCCCGAGGCCCCCGCCGCCGCCGTCAAGGCCTTCCTGGTCACCCGGGTCGGCGACATCGGCTTCCTGCTGGGCGTGGCGATCCTGATCGTCGACGCCCACACCTCCCGCATCGCCGACATCCTGGCCGGTTCGCCGCATCCCGCCGCGCTGATCCTGATCCTCGCCGGGGTCGCCGGGAAGAGCGCCCAGTTCCCCCTGCACACCTGGCTGCCCGACGCGATGGCCGGCCCCACCCCCATCTCGGCGCTGATCCACGCGGCCACGATGGTCGCCGCCGGCGTCTACGTCGTCTTCCGCCTCTACCCGCTCTATGACCGGTCGCCCGCCGCCCTGGCCGTGCTCGGCGTCCTCGCCTCGATCACGATCCTGCTCGGCGCGCTCTGCGCGATGGCCCAGGACGACCTGAAACGTGTGCTCGCCTGGTCGACCGTCAGCCAGATCGGCTACCTGACCGGCGCGCTCGCCGTCGGTTCCCCCGCCGCGGCCCTGTTCCACCTGCTCACCCACGCCGCGTTCAAGGCTCTGCTCTTCCTCGCGGCCGGCGCCGTGATCCACGCCGTCGGCACCAACTACCTCTCCCGCATGGGCGGTCTCCGCGAGCACCTGCCGATCACGTTCTGGTCGTTCGTCGCGGGCCTCGGCGCGCTGGCCGGGCTTCCGCCGCTGGCCGGCTTCTGGTCCAAGGAGAACGTGCTGGCCGCGGCCGCGCACGCCACCGAGGGCGGTGGGCCGGCGCCGGTCTGGGTCGGCTGGCTGGTCTGGATCGTCGCGCTCTTCGCCGTCGGCATCACCGCCTGGTACGCGACCCGCCTGCTGCTCTGGGCCTTCCTCGGCGTCTCCCGCGCGCATGGACCCGACGGTCCGGACTGGGAGGTGGGCTTCGACGACGCCCGCTACACCCAGCCCGCGACGCCGCACGACCCGCCGGCCGCCATGCGCTGGCCGATCCTGCTGCTGGCGATCCCGACGGTGCTGCTCGGCCTGGCCGCGTTCGCCCCCGGTTTCCGCACCGCTCTCGAGCTGGATCGGCCGCATCTCGACGTGGCGATCGTCCTGCCGCTCGTGCTGCTCGCCCTCGGTGCCGGGGCCGCGTGGTGGCTGTGGCGCGAGGTGCCCGGAGTCGATCCCGCGGCGGCTCTGGGCCGCGCGCGTCCACTGCTCGCCGCCGGTTTCCGGATCGATGACCTGCAAGACCGACTGGTCGTACGGCCGATTCGCGCGCTGGCCGGGGCCGTGACCACAATCGACGACAAAGTCGTGGACGCCACCGTCGAAGGCACCGGCCGGACCACCTCGACCGTCGGCGCCGCCCTCGCATACGCCCATCGGATTCCGCTGCCCGCGGTCGCCGCGGCCGTTCTCGGTGGCGCCCTGGTGCTCGGTGCCCTCGCCGCACTGTTCGGAGCCACCCCATGACCGTGGCCCTGCTCGCCGTCCTGCTCGTCCCGGCCCTCGGCGCGGGCGTGCTCGCGCTCTTTCCGGTCCGGCTCGACCGCACGGCCCGGCTCATCGGCACGATCTTCGCCGTCGTGACCCTCGTCCCGATCGTGGCGCTGCCCTTCGCCCACGGCCACTCCCCTTCCGTCAACCCCTTGGCCGTACGCCCGTGGGCCGAGTTCGACGTCTCCTGGGTCCCTGCCCTGCACCTCGACTTCCACCTGGGCGTCGACGGCGTCTCCTACCCGCTCGTCGCGCTCACCGGTCTGCTGACCGCGCTCTGCTGCGCGTACACGGTCTGGAAGGTCCCCGGTGGCGGCTCCGGCCGTACGCTCGTCGCCCTTCTGCTCGTTCTCGAGGTCGGCATCCTGGGCACCTTCCTGGCCCTCGACCTGGTGCTGTTCTTCCTGTTCTTCGAGGTCGTCCTGCTCCCCATGTACGCCGTGATCGCGGGCTGGGGCGGCGACGATCGACGGCGGGCCGCCCGCAAATTCGTGCTCTACACCCTCTTCGGCTCGGTCCTGCTGCTGCTCGGCGTCGTCACCGTCACCGTGGCGGCCGGCACCGGCGACCTGACCCAGCTCATCGGCGGCGACGGCTTGAGCCGCTCCACCCAGTACGCCGCGTTCACCCTGTTCGCCATCGCGTTCGCCGTGAAAGCGCCGCTCTGGCCGCTGCACACCTGGCTGCCCGACGCGCACACCCAGGCGCCCACGGTCGGGTCGGTGATCCTGGCCGGCGTGCTGCTCAAGATGGGCACGTACGGCCTGATCCGTGTCGGCGTCGGCGTCGCCCCCCTGGGCGCCGAGTGGGCCGCACCGGTCCTCGGCATCCTCGCGGCCGCCGCGATCATCGCCGGTTCCCTGATCTGCCTGCGCCAGACCGAACTCAAACGGCTGATCGCCTATTCGAGCGTCGGCCACATGGGCTTCGTCCTGCTCGGCATCGCCACGCTGACCGTCACCGGTCTGCAGGCGGCGCTGCTCGGCAACGTCGCCCACGGCCTGATCACCGGCCTGCTCTTCTTCCTGGCCGGCGCGATCAAGGACCGGGCGCACACCGGCGAACTGGCCGACCTGGGCGGCCTGCGGGAGACCGCTCCCCGCCTGGCCGGTGTCTTCGGCTTCGCCGCGATCGCCTCACTGGGCCTGCCCGGCTTGGCCGGCTTCTGGGGCGAGGCGTTCGCCGTCGTGGCCGCCGTCGAGCGCGGTGGCGGCCTCTGGGTGACGCTGGCCGCCGTGGCCTCGATCGGCGGTGCGCTCACCGCCGCGTACTTCCTGCGCCTGCTCAGAAAGGTGACGCAGGGCCCCGCCGTCGGTGCCGCCGTGACGCCCACGATCGCGGGCGCCGAGTGGCTGGCCTGGTCCCCGCTGATCGTTCTGACGCTCCTGGTCGGCCTGGTGCCGGGTCTGGTCCTGACGGAGGCGTTGCGATGAGAGCTCAGGCCGTCGACCAGCTCGCCCTGCTCCCGCTCTATGCCGCGGCCGGCACCGCCGTGCTGGTGCTCCTGGCGGACCTGCTGGTCGCCCGCCGTGCCGTCACCATCGGCACGCTGGCGGCCGGCGGCCTGGCCACCGTGATCTGCGCGATCGTGACCGGGGACCGCACCGGTACCTTCTGCGACCCGAACGGCAGCGCCTGCTCCTGGGTGCCGAGCCCGCTGGCCGCTACCGCCGCCGTGGTCTTCGCCGCGCTCA
>Ga0247781_1000796_pt1 | contig 10042 bp, 7 predicted proteins | sample UWRJL184509B5_FD_179922 | JGI IMG/M metagenome (GOLD analysis project Ga0247781, IMG submission 179922) | Plant litter microbial communities from Arlington Agricultural Research Station in Wisconsin, United States - UWRJ-L184-509B-5 | ecosystem: Environmental > Terrestrial > Plant litter >...
TTCGTGACCCCCCAGTCTAGAACCGTCTCGCTGCAAAGGCACCCTTACACTACATGACTGCATCCTCTCCAGGCTCCCTCACATATAGTGTACAAAGGTCCTGCCCAAGCCTCCCATCTGCCTTCATAGCCAAGCAACTGTCCATCGTTGATATTGGCTCCAAACCTTATATTCACCTCACACAGTGCGGGACACGGACCGGTGGAGGAAACTGCAAGTGTTGCATGGGATCAAATTACTTGACCTCCAACAGGTCGAAAAATAGGGTGTGCAAATGCTTCCCCTATTAGAGCAACATGCCCGACAAGTTGTTGCCCCAACAGGACGTTATGCAAATACAGGCCCTGCTGCCCTGTACAGTTTCCCACTACGGGTATGAATCGACAAAACACCACAGATATGTGAAACCAAGCGAATTTATTCCCTCTTTCCCATTTTCATCCATGCCATGCAGAAAACTTGCGGGTGGAAATTGCGTGACGTGTCTTTCCACGAATTTGAAAGGCATTCAATAATGCATAATAGCTCCTTCCCGGAGCAAGATCATACTTTCTGCGTTTCAGCAGACGATTGTCCACGGAATTCCGTCCTCGGACGGCAGCCTCGTGTTATTAGCATCGCGATGCCACTTCCCACATATTGGACCTTCGCCTTGTACCTGGCAACGACCACTCAGACTTCAGAATCAGCCATTTTGTCGGAACCCTGCCTTTTTCTCTTCCAAGTTGTCTACCGGCTTGGAAGGACACTGATATTGTGCAGATCTTCTCTGTGCATTGAGTTCTTGGAAGAAAGAAAATCAAAATACATTGTTATACGTCACACAAATTCACTGCCATGTCAAGGGAAATGCTGCTTGTATTGATAAAAGTAGTACGCTGTAAGGATTGGAATGGGCGAGTCGTCTACGGACTACTCTGAACAGTCTCTAATTATTGTTCCGAATGCAAATACTCCAATCACCCCGATGTGGTTGATCTCTTGATATGACTGAAACTCCTATATTTCCATGTGTATACATCTTCCCACTGCTTGTACGTTGGAACTCGAGTTCAAGCACCGTTTATCAAATTGTCTATATCCAGTCGTTGCTCATTTATATGCCAGGATGCGTTTTTCTTGATTCTCGTATGGCTGGAGGCTAACGAAATGCATCGGGCTCTCGCAAGAGATTGCGCCCCTTCTTGGCGAGAGCAAATTCGGCGACAGTGGTGCCAGCGGTGCTCCAGTAGGATGCAGTGTAAGAGGCACCGGTCGGGAGTGAGGATGCTCCCTCTTGGAACCGAATGCGGCTGTGTTCATGGTTGTATTTCCAGTTGACACCGTGACCCGTGCGAATGGTGTTTGCTGCGGGGATGCCACCGCTGTGGGAACTGTCGACTGTGGTGTCGATGGACTTGAATCGTCGTGGTTGATTATACTGCTAATTGTAGTCATGTCGGATAGGAGGCAGCCAGCCATGGCATCCAATTACCGAGATCGCGAGGAGCATTGCGGCAGATGAATCCCCTGCGGGCATTTATATGTCAAGAAGATCGTGTCGTATGATGTAACCGGAATCAAAGGATACAATGCCCGAGACGAACAATTATTAGTTATCAAAGACGCCCAACTGAGTACAGTCTCTAGCGAAATCGGCTTCCGCTTTTCTCTTACACATCTTTCTGGCGCACGGACCATTTATGCATCTAACCATATACACCGTGTGCCTTCGCACGCGCTTATGTACCAGGCAGAATAAGTCCAGTGGAGACCGAAATCAGTGTCCATAAATTATTCTGCGCACCGGCAAGTTTCCCTTGGCTGCCGCTGACACAGTTGTGTTGCAAACCCCCTTTGTACAGGTACAGTCAGCTCCAAAACTGGCTGCCAGCTGAAATCTGTGTACAAATGCATGAGCCGAATCGTTAATTTCCTTACCATCTCGAAGCAAGTCGGGGTCCTGTCTGAGTCATCAGCTACGCCACACTGACTGCGGCTGGAGCATGGGCGGGGCTGAAGCACTTGATCCACTCTTGTGTGCGCAGGAGCTTCGGGCAGCAATGTTCAGCCTGGACCACTCCAGTCATGGCGAAACCTCACTGACAGCTTTCCCTTCGGCGAGATGCAACTAACTCAAACGCCAGAGATGTCGCCGCCAATGCAGCCCACATCTTTTGGGTCGATCAACGATCTGCCGCCCGGTAAGATTGGCGCCGCTCAAACTGCCGGATGGCCCCGCTAACCGACCAGAAACACCGCCCGCACCGTCCGCGGTCATCCCCTTGTCGCGCGCGACCTCGACCTCGTTAACCAGGCAGACATTCTCGACAAAATCGACCGATGTTCCAAGCCCGCCCCACCATGTGGCCCTTGCCGGCCTGGGCGGGGCTGGCCAGTCGCAATTGCCCGTCGAACAAGCCCACCGGATCGCCGAAGCACGGGCGCAACCCCGCTATCAGACATGGAGGATCCGCGGCGTGCTAGCAGGCATCGACGAGGAGGAACTTGAAGAAGTTTTGCACCAACACCCCACTTTACAACCACCGCATACCGATTCGGTGGACGATGGACATGATGGAAACCGGATCGGCAACGGCGTCAAGGTTCACACGTTGACACACGACCTCCGGCATGGCCAAGTTGCGACAGTCCGCTTCCAGCGTCTGCCGCACCGACTGCGCACGCTTGCGCGCGGCGACCAATTGACGACCGATGTCGACCTATCCCTGGAGAACATACTAGTTAGCAGCAAAAGAAAACGCGGTTCCATCAGATTTTCTATCGATAGGCACTTCCGTGGGATCACTGTTCTCTCCTCTCCTCCAACTGACAACCATAGCGTCGACGTGCTGGCAGTCCCTGGTTTGGGCGGCCATCCGTATGGCTCGTTTGTGGATAAAGGAGATGGGCATATGTGGTTAAGCGAGAGCCTGCCTCGAGATATGCCTACCGCTCGGGTGATGATTTACGGATATGAGAGCGGGTTACAGGATAGTACTAGTTTTTCTGGACTTGACGATCTTGCTGGCTCGCTACGCGTCGCACTTCGTCAGTTGTTAGGATCCGGAGAGCAGAGACGCCTCATCCTTATCGGGCATAGCCTTGGTGGTCTTCTAATCAAGGAGGCACTAATACAAATGACAGAGTCCAATTCGGAACTGGACCAGGCAAGGCGAATCGTCGGGGTGTTGTTCTTCGGTGTCCCCAACGACGGAATGGATATTACGTCGCTTATTCCCATGGTTAACGATCAGCCGAACCGTGCCCTGCTTGAATCACTAAACGCGATAAACTCTCAGGTCTTACGGTTGCAGGGACGGAGCTTTGCTAAGCTCTTAGACCAGACGGCGCTTAACTTATTCTGCTTCTATGAGACGAAACTATCACCAATAGCAGCCCGGGTAAGTATAGCCCCTAGCATGTAAAGCAACTGAATTAACAGGTGGGGATAGGACTCAGCTGGGATATGGAAAATGAACGGCCCTCATCAATGTCTTGTCACCTATTCTTCCGCTACGAGCTGCCTGCCACCTAGTATTCGCTCGAGCCATTCGGTAGAACTCCCTCGAACACACTCCGAACTTGTCAAGTTTGCATCCCATGACTCCGAGTACGAAAGGGTGAGCGATGTTCTCTGCAGAATGAACAACAGTAAAGGTATATAGAAATGGGACGAACTAGTCTATACTTCTGAGAATACACCAGGCTAAATCTGCTCTATAGACCAGGTACTATCCGAGACCGCGCAAGATTGCCTCAAGTCGCTAGCCTTTCCGCAAATGCAGAACCGTTCCCATGATATCGACAGTGCTATTGAGGGGACATGCGAGTGGCTACTTCAACACAAGACGTACAGCAGCTGGGCCGTTTGCGACCGAGGTCTGCTCTGGATTAAGGGAAAGCCTGGCTCTGGAAAGTCGACACTGCTAAAATATGCTTTCGATAAACACGAAACCAGGGACGGTGCCCTTATTCTCTCGTTCTTCTTCCACGGTCGCGGCGATGAGCTCCAAAGGACGCCGTTTGGCCTCTGGCGGTCTCTCCTTCATCAGGTCCTTCGGCAAGCCCCCGGCGTACTGCAGGATCTCGTCGACAAGTTTGAAACAAAGCGCAAACAGAACGGCAAGCCAGGTGAGGACTGGCACTGGCACGAGGGGGAACTACGAGCCTTCCTCAATTCGTCTCTTCCGAAGGTCCTAAAGAGTCGTCCAGTCTGGTTGTTTATCGACGCCTTAGACGAATGTGGCGAGGACAATGCAGTTAGGCTTGTCGAAATTTTCAAGTCCTTGTTGAAGAGTCTTCCATCCAGGTCTGTAGGCCTCAGACAGTGTCGCATCTGCTTCTCTTGTCGCCACTACCCGATCCTAGATCTGGACGAAAGCATGTTCGACATATGCGTCGAGGATGAAAACCAAGCGGACATTTCGACGTTCGTGAATAACCAGCTTGCCGGGTTTCAGGTGCGAACACCATCCACGATTCCGGCCTGGATTACAAAACGTGCCTCTGGCGTTTTTATGTGGGCGCGTCTCGTTGTGAAGCAAGTTCTGTACTTAGATCGCAAAGGAGACTCATTAAAGAAGATCGAAAGGGAAATCCATTCTATCCCTCCCGACCTTAATAAACTCTACCGAGAACTTATTCAGAGTATGGAACCAACATCCCAAAAACTGGTTCAATGGATTTGCTTTGCCACGCGGCCCTTGTCAATAGACGAGTTGCGATGGGCTATGGTTATCGAGGCTGATTGCCCACACCGGTCATTAGAAGCATGCCGGAGCGCAGAAGACATACCCGACAATACTCAGATGAAGAGGCAAGTTCAGGCGCTCAGCCGCGGTCTTGCCGAAGTTAGCGATACGCAGGTTGTCCAGTTTATCCACCAGTCCGTTAAGGACTTCTTTGTCGAGAAAGGCCTCTCAGCTTTGGATGGTAACGTGACGTCGACTGAGGCGGCGATCAGGGCACACTTTCGGTTCTCCAAGGTTTGCATACGCTACTTGGCGATGGAGGAGATCCGTCGGTCAACACGCTACGACGACTTTACCTTCCTCCATTACGCTACCACCTCGTGGGTGGCTCATGCACAGCAATGCGATGCGAGAAGCGTCCCTCAAGAGGACCTTTTAGCATTGTTTGCTTGGCCATCAAACCATCTCGTGGAGTTATGGGTACGCATTTACCAGGCAATAGATCCATATTCAAATGAATGTCCAGTCAACAGGACTAGCCTGTTACACGTTATATCGAGATATGGGGTCTTTAGGCTGGTAACGACCACTCTGCAAAGTACAGACCGAATTACTACGGTTATTAATGTTATGGATGATGGTGACCGGACGCCGCTGTCGTGGGCTGCCGAAAAGGGCCACGAAGCCGTCGTACGAATACTACTTAATGCCGGCGCTACCATCGATACGGAAGATACTGACGGCCGGACGCCGCTGTTGTGGGCTGCTGAGAGCGGCCACGAGGCCGTCGTACGAATACTACTTGATGCCGGCGCTACCGTCGATACGAAAGATATTTACGGCCAGATGCCGCTGTCGTGGGCGGCCGAGAACGGCCACGAGGCCGTCGTACGAATATTACTTGATGCCGGCGCTACCGTCGATACGAAAGATACCTACGGCGGCCGGATGCCGCTGTCGTGGGCGGCCGGGAACGGCCACGAGGCCGTCGTACGAATACTACTTGATGCCGGCGCTACCGTCGATACGAAAAATACTTACGCCCGGACGCCGCTGTCGTGGGCGGCCGAGAACGGCCACGAGGCCGTCGTACGAATACTACTTGATGCCGGCGCTACCGTCGATACGAAAAATACTTACGGCCAGACGCCGCTGTTGTGGGCGGCCGAGAACGGCCACGAGGCCGTCGTACGAATGCTACTTGATGCCGGCGCTACCGTCGATACCCCAGCCGTATCTACTTGCCTTATAATACCGCACTATGATTCGACACAACCAGCAAGAGAATGAATCTTATTATTTTCTATTCGGATTTTTCTTCCAAGGAAGGGTCTGGGAGTCAATGTTAATATATAGCCTTTTATGACCACGTTCTAATAGTTTCTAGATGATTTGTCAACCGTCGCCGCTTTCTAAGTATTTGTCAATAAGGTATCACGCGATTGAATATGTAGTAATAGCAATAACAGTAGCGACTAAGCTAAATATTTCCTTGGCAAGCTCAGGCATTAACCTCGAAGTATCTCCAGATAATCAGAACAAGTCACAGAGCACATGCACGCAGAGCTGATGCTGTCACATTTAAGTCATTGCACCACTGTACCATAGTATATAGTAATTACGTTTTTGCGTGCTTAGTGCAGTGGAGTAAGCAATGCGGCAGATGCTGCCGACCTGTAGAAAAGTTCTTCATGCCTTCGGCCATTTTCAAGCGTTTGCATTTTATTTTTTTTACGCCGACTTAAATCAGCAAAGGAACAGCTTTAATTACACATATAGTCGCATCGCCCAGTGGGATACTCGAGCACGTGTGAGGGCGCACTGTGTAGATGGCTAAATGCATAAAAAGTCTGTGCGCAGAAAACATTGTGTGAAAGAAAAGCGGAAGCCGATTTCGCTAGTGACTATCATCAGGTCGATTGCGCCTTTTGGCCAAGGTCCGGTTCTTTGTTCCCAGAATTGCCTGACTGGTCATGTCAAAGCCTCGTTTCTCAGCTGACTGGCTGCGATGCTTGTCGTCATCCTCACACTACCACACTCAACTTCAATATGAATAGTTTGACTTTGTCGTTTGTCTGGACGGTCAAAGGATGGAACAGGATTCAGCTCCGACGTCACGGAGCGAATTCCGGGGATGAGTCGGGTTCTTTGTTCCTCGTCGGCCATATTTCCGATTAGGGGCCGTTTTAAAGAAATATTATTGCCGTGGGTACCTGGGAGCTGGATGCCGATGGGACTAGGCGGTGTGTAATTATCGGGAGGTCTATAATAAAGTGCGGAGTGTCATGTCGGGGAATTTTCAAAAGGGGGAACTGAGGCATGTTTGAGGCGTTATTGTTCTCAGGCTCAGATTTCAGATATTGAGTTAAGATGACATACTAATGGAGACTGAAGATGTATTGTCACTTCGTAAATAGATACAGTCCAATACAATGATCCTCGTGATTTAATAGACCCCTGCCATCCCCTTGCCATGAGGGGAAGGCCAGTCTCACGGATGTGTTCATCAGTCATATGAGCACTTGTGATGATAATATGATACTAGTAATACATTGTCCTACCTTGTGATTGAAGTTCCAAAGGATTTTCAATGCCTCGGCAACGGCAGAAATTGTGTTGCCGAAAGTCCGAGGGTTCGAAAAGTAATAATAAGGTAGACAGAGGGGAGAAGAGTCAAGCAAGACATAAATTTACGTGGCATTCAATCTGGACCCAGGGGTGGGGCATGTTGGTGAACAAATGGACAAAGAAACAGAATATTATGACGTCGTTGGCTATTGATCCTCCGAGAGGACCTGCAAATCTCGATATTTAAATCTGAAATAGGAGAACTCCGGCAAGTATGCCTTACTTTGCTCTGGCATGTGTTACGGCCGGTTATGTGTCTCTATCTGGTATGAACTTGGGAATTTGGTCAGAAAGATGTTTTGGCTGAGGACATGTTTTCTTGCGTTGGATCAATGGTAGGGGTTGGTAGACTATCAACGCACCTATCAATGGATGCTGAGTTGTATCTATTACGGGGGTCATTCGACTGAAAAGGCATATCGATGTGGCATTCCCCCAATATCTTCAGCCATCTTCCGGAAAAGTCGTCGCTTGAAGTTGCTTGTTCCAAAATGCAAATGAAATATTTTTGTTTTCAAGGATGGATGTTACATAGCTCGTCCTGCCTGGAGCATCCCACCCTGTCGGCCGACTCTGCGCACCACAATGAGATTCCTTTAGCCAATCGGAGTGCCTCGCAAGATCTGATAAGATCATGTTTTTGTCACTGTGGAGTGAGTGCAACGTCAAATGCTGATCTTGAATGGCACGCGGAACTGAAAGGATTCGGAACGCGTATTACTAACGAACCGGCTCTTAAGACTTGCCCTTTTCGTCATGATTCCACAAGTAATATCAAGGGCCCAGTAACGTGCTTGCCAAGGTCTCCGAAAGCGGTACTAACCTTCCATCTGATAGATTTGCTTGGCATGGAATCTCTGTGTGGAGGGATCGGTAAGATTGATGTCGTCCCACGCCATTATTGCCGGCTCGTCAATGGGCTCAGACCGCCTGGGCAAATTATACGCAATATCAGTGTTCTTTGACTGATGGTCATGTTCAGAATTACTGCCGGTTAGATACAAGATATCTTCCTAGAAAATAGCCATTCTTTTACAATATCAACAACCTCGTCAAAGTTGTGGTTGCTTCAAAGTGCATATCAGTCCCCCTTCTCCCGCCAGGATTTCGAGACCCGAGACAAGGATCAACTCTCTGAACCTTGCAGTGACTCAACTGATCATTCCGGACAACCCCACCATTACAAATCATGAATGTTTGCTCGACTTTTGTTCAAACGGCCGAAAGAAGCGTCGTATGTACGGTGTGGCTGCGGTGGAGCACGAGCGGAGACCGGTGACCTACCTGGCAGTTTCGGCCGACAGTGTCTACTGGCAGCCTATAAGTTCCCTCGCCATACATCCATTTCAATCTGCTTTTCGGACAACCCCCTCCAGTGTCGGGCATCCATCATCGACACTATTGCTTCCGTGCCGTTCGTCGGCCGCCTCTGTGTAACGCCCGAACTTTGGGACTCTCCGTCCAGCCTTATATTGGACATCACCATCTGACGTGGTCTTTGGACGTCTTTCCCAATCGTTTCTGTCGCAAAAGCGAGACACCGCCCAGCTTTCACGAAACAATGGAGGAGGATAAAATCAAGTCCCTGACAGTGGCTGTCGAGCCCATCAGCCCGAGCAGTCTCGAGTCGGGCGACGAGAGTTCGACAGCGGTTAGCGAGACGCAATCCCGTCTCGACAAGCTCAACGGAGAACATGGCGTAAGAGACACCCGTCCAATCCGTCAATTGAAAACCCTCCTAACGATGACCTCTTCAAGGCAACTTGGGAGAGCGCCAACGACCCCAATGACCCCTTCAACTGGTCTTCCCTCCGCAAGAATACAATCGGCGTCATCTACTCCCTGTCGGGACTCGTCACCCTCATGTCGGCCAGCATGATTGCAGCAGCACTGGTCCCTATCTCGGACGACCTCGATATTGACTTGCCCACGGCGCAGCTTATCTTCTCAGTCTACTTCCTTGGCATTGGGCTAGGACCATTCGTCATCGCGGCCCTGTCTGAGATGCACGGACGGAAGAACGTGTGGATCTACTCCAATCTGTTCTATATCCTCTGGAACACAATTAGTCCCGTTGGAAGCAACAAGTGGATGATGATTGTGGGTCGGTTGATGAGCGGACTGGGAGGCAGTGTCGGGGTTACGGTATGTGAACATTGAATTATCCAACTCGCCCATATATCGCCCGATACTAACGTAACGGCCGCCTCCAGCTCCCCGGTCCAGTGATGGGCGACATGTTTTGCAGCAAGAACCGAGGCAAATCCCTTGCCATCGCCTTCTTCCTGCCTTATCTCGGTCCCGCCCTCGGCCCCATCCTAGGCGGAATTATCACTGAGCTGGTCGACTGGCAATGGGTGTTCTGGGTCATGTCCATCATCAACGGAGTCATCACGGTAGTCGGGATAGTCTTCATCCACGAGTCGTACACGCCTGCCCTGCTCCGCCGCAAAGCAGCAGCTCAATCCAAGGCTGCCTCGGACTCGGACAAGACCAACGGCATCATCACCCCAACCGCTTCCATCCCCTCGTTCTGGACCCGGTTGCGCACGGGTCTCGGAAGACCCATCAACCTCCTCCTCTACCGGCCCACCATCCAGATCCTCTCCTTCGCCCTGGGCATCAGCTTTGGAGTCTACTCGCTTCTTCTCTCGACCTTAGCAACTCTGTACATCGACAAGTACAACCAGAACAAGCTACAGGCATCCCTCCATTACATCGCCATCTCCATCGGCGCGACC
>Ga0247781_1000797_pt1 | contig 10035 bp, 10 predicted proteins | sample UWRJL184509B5_FD_179922 | JGI IMG/M metagenome (GOLD analysis project Ga0247781, IMG submission 179922) | Plant litter microbial communities from Arlington Agricultural Research Station in Wisconsin, United States - UWRJ-L184-509B-5 | ecosystem: Environmental > Terrestrial > Plant litter >...
TCTGTCCTCGGGGGGGCGGCCGGGGTTGGCGGAGCGGCGGTGGTGGAAGGTTTCTGGGGTGGTGGTGGCGGGGGGGTGGCTGGTGAGGGTGGTGATGGCGGTTGGTTGGATTGCGTGGGAGGGTGAGGCGGCGGTTAGGTGGGGGAGGATGAGGAGGGCCGCGGCGACGGTTAGGCCGCTGAGGAGGGGGGGAGGGGGGACCATGGTGGTTTGTGTTGATAGAGGTGGTTTACTTGGAGAGATAGGTAAAGAAAGAAGACTAAGATATGGCTTGGGGAGCCTGTAAGTACGTAGAAGAGAGAGTGGCTGTTCCTACAGAAGAGAGGAGGATTTCGAGGGCGGGTGGGAATATATAGGTGGTGAGGGAGAGTGCCCGAACTACCAAATTCAAAGCAATATCTAATGCGCAACATGTGAAGGCGATCTTGAGAAATCTTAACCCCCATCACGCAAGATGATGGTTAAACATGCTCATATTTCTCCTCCTCTCCATCACCCGCCTTCGTCCACCACTCAAACCCAATATCAATAAAATGCCCTCACGGCCGATCACTGGAGCCGTTGGAGTACATGAGAACCTCAAAGATACAACATGTGAATATAGCAGCTATGTTTGAAATATGGAGTAATGTGTTTACAACGGCAGGTACTTGGAGTGACTTATTCCGCTTTCCTAAATGTCTACCACGCGCAAAGATTGAGTTTTTCACTTTGAATCGCGCCACATAGATCCCACTCCCCTTCCCCATCTTCATTAACACGCCCATATATCAAGCTCAACTGCTGCCGTTGAACTAGGTTGTACTCGACGCCGAGTGTATATTCCTAGTACATTGGTTGTGATATCCACTCTCCCTTGTCGCGAAAGGCTAGATATGGCATATCCGCCATCCACGCATGTCTCTTCACTGGCTTGTGACAGTAGCTGCCACCTTTGAATTGGTTTCTCACTCACTGGGACGTACATGATTCTGGATCCTCCATCTTATCCTGGATCACAAGAACACGACAACCGTTGATTCTAGGTTCTGACACTGACCCGAAGAAAGTATATTCGACAACCCATGATCCAGCGTCTCGGTTCCACCAATACGTCTCGATGTATACCAACTAGTTGGATAGTCCCCGCATCGGTTTTCAGTTCTACATGTGGATGGATGGGGAGAGAGAGAATCCCCCCCACACACTACATCACTTGGCCATATCAAACACTCCGCCTGTCACGAGATATAGAATCATGTGGCCACCGTCTACATGCTCTGCCAGTTCTATCCGGAATTGCCATGAATTGACTTTGCCAAGACAATCAAAAGGCATTATCAAGTGTCTGCTTTCAACGTCCGCTGTACATGAACGTAGGAAGACAAGAGAACTAAAAAGAACTTTCGGGGGTCTTTGCAGAATGGCATCATAGGGTCTGCATATTGTCAGCACATACCTATTCATCCTATCCATGGCGGTGGAACAAGATGAATTGACTTTGCCAAGCTATCAAGATCCGATCGTCAACGTCCATTGCTGTCGCACTCAAAGCACATGCTTTAGTTGGGACATCAATGTGCATTCACCAATCTACTGCTCGTAACCTGTCACTGCGTGAACCAACCTTCATAAAAACATGAATATCGATTCCATCGGACTGGGTATCGTGGGATAGTCTCCCAAAACATCATTTTCTCTTCATATGACTATGATATTCTTTGCGCTGACCTGCTCCACCATCATGGCCATTTTCTTACCTGTAGACAACACTATAATTCCCAAACGCCAGGCTTCATAATGCAGATTCCATCACTGCTTCTCCGTGCATCTAAAACATTCCCTACCTACTTTCCTGCTTTGAACTGTAATGCCCTCCCGCCTGACTGTTTCGAGCTTCTCGTCCCTTCAAGCCCCTCATGCTGGCCGCTGCTTATACCTTGACACCCCAAACGCCACGGCCGGCGCTCACGCCTAGCCACTCCCCATGGTCACCGTTGGGGAGATGTGGAACCCAGCCGAGGTTGGCAACCTCGTAGTCGCACTGCCAGCTGGCCACGGGGCTCCGGGCATTGTCCGTCTGCGTAGGGGCGCCATTGATGGCCGACGGGGTCTGGTTTAGCAGGTCCCAGATGAGGACCTGGCAGTCATCGCCACCAGACGCAAGTGTACCTCTTCTCACTGGGGACCACTCAACACAGTTGAGAGCGCCGCCATGGCCTCGCAACTCCAACAAGGCTTGTCCGGGTTGACGGACGTCCAGTATCCTGATGATGTTGGAATCCATGGCGAACGTCGCCAGCAGATGGTGGTCATGCGGGGAGGTCGCTAATCTCAGCAGTGGCGGAGGATGAGACATGGTCTGCTGCGCCAGAGTGGGGCTAATCCGTCCACCGTTGGCATCTATTGATGATTGATTGGTTAGCAAATGATGCCCATGTCAGTCAAGCAACATATGATCTCGTACCTCGTTCTTCTTTGCCCGTAGGCTCGTAGATAATGGTGCTGTGCTCCAAGCTGCGCAGATCAAACATGCGCACGCTGCCATCCTGTCCGCAGCTCACAAATACGTCGACGCTCTGAGCGCAGAACCGCACGTCGTAAACTTCCTTGTCGTGAGCAATCAGCTGCGTCTTGGCCGTGAGCGACGGTATATCCCAGATTGTGCACGTAGTATCGATGCTAGAAGTGATTATGAGACTAGGGGTGACGGTATTCCAGTCCAGAGACGTCAATGGGGCCGTGTGGTCGGGGGTCTTGGAGTTAGACAGAAGCGCCAGCGGTGTTAGTTTCGTGATGGGTTGCTCTCGGCCATTTCTCGACGTTATCGATGAGCTGGGGTTAGCCATCGAAGGATCAGACGGCAGGGACCAGAGACGAAGATGATCGCCCGAGGTCGCCAGGAGATCAGTTGACTGTTTTTGCGTCGAAGGGGGTTCCCATAGCAGCCGGGTGACGGGGTATGAATGGGTTGCTTCGGCGATTCGGGTGAAGTCCATCGTGTACTTTGGCCCACCGGGGACAAAGACGTCGGGGGGCGTTGGGTTCAGCTGTGTATCCAAAATTTGTATCTATGAAGAAAGGCATGCTGTCAGCCATCGAGTCGGCGTGGGAGGCGCGTTGGGTACAGATTGGGTTCTGGGGTACTCACAAAGTTATGTCCATCCTCAAGATAGCTTCCAATGGCTACTTTCCCGGCGCCATTGCCCTGAGGTTGCCACTTGCACCAATCGAAGGCGTAGGAAGCCCAAGGGGCCATATAGCTGCTGGTGCGAGCCTGCGCATTGGCAAACTCATATGATGGAGTCCCAGGTAGGCCGTCCGAGAGATTAGAATCAGCTCGTGGCCGGATGTCGGCGAGACCAAGTGGGGTGTTTGAGATGTTGCGTTGCTGGGGGTTCGACGGGTTGTACTTGTTGTCGGTGGGCGACATGAACTGTGTTGTGCCAGCGCCGCCTCCACCTCCGCCTGGGGTGGTTGGAGTATAGGGAACATAGCTGGATGCACCGTCATAAGGGGCCGCGGGACTCGAGCGCGAGTAGTTGTGGGAGAGATTCAAGGTATTGGGCTTCGAGGGGGTTTGGTAATCTTGCTGCTGCTGGTGATGTTGCTGCATGCTGGACAGGGTTGGCGCGGTATTGGACGACACAGCAGAAGGGCGTGATCCAAGTCCACCAGGTTGCAAGACATTTGGGATGGCACCGGCACTCTGATAGCTTTGCATCTGGGGAGGGCTCTGGGGTTGATCGAGCTTGATGTGCGGAGGGGCGCCAGCGGAGGACATGGAATAATCGCGGGGCGATATCTGGCCCTGACCTTGGCCTTGGCCCTGGTGGCTCAAGCCAGACGACATGTGCAGTTCGTCATTGTGCTGGGAATGCTGGGAAGAGTATGTGCCCGTCCGCCGCGGGGGTTGATACTGCTGTCCCTGTCCCTGGTTCATTGCGTCGGCCGTCGACTGTCGACGGAATGCGAGTAGGATGGGTAGGGTAGGTTTGGATGTGCGACGTAATGTGTGCCCGAGGAAAAGTTATGGGGTATCGGGTCGGCTGGTCGCGCCAAGCGGCGGCGGCGGAGGGGGGATTTGGTAGGACGTCGATGTCAGGAACCGAAATAGCGCGCCTTAGCTCGTGGTTCGCGCTTGTTCGGCGGGCAAAAGACGAGAGCCAGAGAAGACCTAGAGGAATGGCGACGTGGTAAAGCTATCGGGCGCTACAGCCCAGACGCGGTGGTCGAGGAATCGACTCGGAAAACGCAGACTGGACAGGAAGAAAGAGAAAGCCGGGAAAGATGCGAGGTTCAAGTTTGGCAGCAATCGCAGCGGCTAGCGGGCTGGCTGGGTCGAGTTACGGTTACGAAAGAAAGGAGGGCCCGCGCGGCTGTGGTCCTGTCCAGTGTGGGCTGGAGGAGCGATTGGATTGGCTGTTGCGGCTGCTTCAGGGGGGCAGCGAGCCATTCAGAGCATATGGTGGGTCCACGGCGGTCTGTCCCAAGATTTGGTGACTTTGAACTTGGTGTCTATCAAAGCCTGGGGAACGTGCAGATAATGCAGAAAAGAGGATGAGGAAAAAAGAAAAGATTCGAAAGCAGTGTCGATTGTCCAAAAATGTACAAAGAATCCCCCATTGTTCAATGGCTACGAGGGTATTTGACTTTGAACAGAATATTGGAAGCCGATTGAAGCGCCAGTTTGAACAAGCGGAGAGATGAATCCCGCTAGGAAGATACTCAGATCTTGGGCGATTTCCCCGCCTTGGACAAGGTCGTGCCTAACATTTGGGGGAGGTTCGCTCTTCAATGGGACGGAATCTCCACCAGCTCGGGTTGCACAGCACCTGCCCGCAACTGCCCCGCGTTCTTCATTCGGCTCGGGTGGTGGTGAAGTGGAGGCAACACCGAACCAGCTTCAACCTTGGACCTCCCGACTTTCATGTTTCCTTCCATCTTGAATAACAGAGTATAGTCAATAAACATCGGATAAAATCATCAACGACACAAACATAAAGGCGTCACCACAGTCTACAGATAATTACTCATAATGCAGCGAGACAAACTCCCCTCCCTCCTCCTTCTCCCCTCACCCCCTCAACCTTTCACCCAACAGTTGCTAGACGCCGCATATCGGCCCTCAGTTACAGCCACCCTCTCCAAATTAAAGGCCACAAACTCCCAAGTCGAATCGAGATTAATCATTGCAGTTGCTCATCCCATTTTACATGGCCAATATATCCGCTCAAAGTCTCTCTCGTGGTCTGAGTCTCAGTCACTCATCGCTGGCATTTACACCATTGTCGCTGTCGTATGCGGCCAACTATCCATTGCCACCGAGATCAACGGCGGTCCAGGGTCAGTAGACACAACTGTTGTCCTGGTGGATCATGACCGCAACAAGTTCTTCCCTCCCGACTTCCGGCCTGCCATTGAGACAAACAGCACCACGGTGATCGACCTGGCTACCTTCGCATCTGCATATCACCCATGGAACTACATATTTCACGTCCGCAGTGAGCAAGGCCTCCAGCTGAATCAAACCTACCTCAAGTTTGCCGAGGGGAAACAAACCCTCCGCCATGAGCAGCTGGTCCCCGTCGAAGGAGGGTTGACACTGAACAACCCCCAAAAGGATAGCTCGGATCTCTCTCCACAAACCACAGGCTATCCCGTCGTTTGCCTGGGCGGCACATTTGACTACCTTCACCCGGGACACAAACTCCTTCTGACAGCCGGCGCCTTGTTGCTGCAAGTCCCCCACAAGGACTCCTCTCAGTCCTGTCTTTATATCATCGGCATCACAGGAGACGAGCTGCTGAAGAATAAAAAGTACGCAGAGCTGGTCCAGTCATGGGAAGATCGTGCCCGCAACGTCATAATATTCCTCTCGCGTCTGTTCCAGCTCTCGGGCCGAGGCTGGAAGGACAATGCTCCGTTGCAAATTGAGGAAAAGGATGGCGATTTTCAGGCGTCCTTCCGCAACGACACAATTCGCATTCAGTGTGTCAGGATTCAGGATCCGTTCGGCCCAACCATCACGCGGGAAGACATTGATGCTTTGGTTGTTTCTGGCGAGACCAGATCAGGAGGCCAGGCCGTCAACGATCGTCGGGTGGAGAAAGGCTGGAAGACTGTCGAGGTGTTTGAGGTGGATGTTCTTGCCGCCGAGGAGATATCAGATGAAGCTACCAAGACGGAAAACTTTGCTTCCAAGATCAGCAGCTCCGCGATTCGACAGCAACGGGCGCAGGCGAAGCTGTCGTAGTGGATGGAGTTGTGATGCGGCATGACTTGATACCCAATATACTACGTTACTTCAACTGACCCGTTCCGCGTCTATCTTCAAACTTGGTCTTGATGTATGCCGTCTCCTCGAACACTTCCATGAGCTTCTCGAAGTCATTTTCGGAGAGGTGAGGGCAAGGAGGAAATTCGCATTGAAACATTAAAAACTTCCTAGGGCTAAAGATTACCTAACCAAGGTACATGACAGCGAAGACACTGATGACTCCTATAGCTCCGAGGCTTGCAAGGATGAAGTAAGAAAAAGCATCAAATCAAGACCCCGTCCAACAAAACAGCACCTCCGATGCATCTCTCAACTCCGATCTAGGCCCCGGGGACACCGGTCGGCCTAGGCACAATCGCGTACGAAGTCGGGCCCTGGGCGTTCTGTGGCGGCCTCGCTCGGGTGGTGTACGCGTGGACGAACTGAGTAAATGCCTCGACGCTGGGGGCCGGGGCATCCGGAATGTCATTGTACGACGGTTTGGGCGTCGGCTTGGGGGCAGCACCTCTGACGGTCGTGGTGGTTCGGAATGTCGCATAGTCGTGGACATATTCGGGCACGGGCCTGGGAGTCGGCTTCTCGAGCCAGGTAGTCCCCTTGTACTTGAACTGATCCACCCTTCTCTTCTTGGCAATGCCATCATACTGGATCCTTTTGCTTCGGAAGCGGTACTTCTCGCGGTCGCAATGGGCATCCACGGCGTCATAGGTTCCATTTTTGCAGTCATTGCCCTTGCAGAAGTGCTCGAAGCCGTAGAGGAAGCCGGAGCCCTCGGCTGGCTCGAAGTTGACAGCTCCGGTTTTGTAGCCCGCTTCACGCAGCTCCGTGACGGCCTTGGCGATGTTGATGGATGAGCAGCGCTGTTTTCCGTAGGCGTTGCAGATGAAGACCTCTGCGCCCGAGTCGCCCGGGGTTCGGCAGCGGACCTTGCCGCCACTTCTGCGGACGTAGAGGTCGGAATCGCACCAGTCGGCTAAGCATGCCGCTGCGTCTGCGAGTAGCAGGTCGTCCCAGGCGTGGTAGGTCCCTATGGCTTCAATTTTGGGCCAGTTGAGAGCTGCCAGGGTGGAGGCGGTGGTTTGGTTGAGGGCTGCGGTTTGGTTAAGGGCCGTCGCCCCTGCTGCAAAGCCCAGCAGCAGGCTTGGTATAGACCACCCCTTCATTGTGTCAGAAAGGAAACTGATGCAATATAGGATGAAGAAGAAGGAAGAAAAGAAGGAAGAATGGAAAGGAACAACAGGGGCAGTAATATATGTATCAAGCCACAACCCACACAGCTAAATTGGAACGGGAAGGAAAGACGGGCGGAGGAGAGAGTGGGAAACAGGATGATGCCATTGATATATTCTGGAGCAACTCCCCCTCCCTCTTTTTCGTGATACTTCTTTGACAACTGTCATTTAGATTGTCTCATGATTAGTCTTTTTGGTAAGATCCACAGACCTCCGCCATGTCTGTCACAAGCTGAAAGTCAATTCCTGGAGGAGACTCCCGGGGCTGCATGTTACATGATGGCGGCCGAGAGTATATCGCACACACATGAGCATGTGCGCCTCAAAGTGTCAAGATGATTTCGGGGCCGGTGGGTAAAGGTTACCTAGGTATCGAGGATTGCCGAAGAAAGTTGATGGACTTGTCTTTTCGTCTGTTTCCCTCTGTTTAGCACATGTTGTGTGGGGGACGAATATGTGCTCAGTCTTGTGCGTTTTCTATCATATCACACATGATAGACACGAAGGGAAACAGAGACTAGGGGCGTGTTGCTATTTGCTCACATGATCCATACTTGACGTTGACGTCTACTCGGATACAATCACTGCCAGTCAGTCGGCCCATATTGTTCCTAATACAAGTAGTAGAAGAGCTGTTGTTGCCATAATTCGCTGACTGGGTAATCAGGTACCGCGTGTATTGTCCTTCTATTGCAACGACACCAAACGAGAATGAGAGGAATGAACAACACAGCCACCAGGATAAAACAAACAAAGCATGATAGAGACCCGCCCACCCAATACGTAAAGTCTACTCTCGCTACGTCTCCCAGACAACATCACACAGCACTCGGTGAATTCAATCTCCCTCTTCCCCATCTCCCTTAAAGACTCAATTGCCCCTCCTCGGCGGCGGCGGAGGAGGAGGGCGGTTGTGTCCAGTGAACACACCCACCGTCTCTCGGCAAATCAAATTCTGGAGGGCAAGGGAGCCGCTACCATAACAGCGTCAGCCTCACTACATGTCCCAAATACGAAAATAGTGAAGAAAATGGTTGGCTACTCACATGTCCTTCTCGGAATGGCAGAACCGGTTGGCACAGTTCTGGATCTCGGGCGCCAGACCGTCGTATCGGCAGAGACAATCCCAGTCCTCGGCATGGCCACAGCCAGCAGCCTTGTGCTTCGACCTCATACATCTGGCAATGCACTCCGAGGGGCGGCGGTTTTCCACATCAAACGGGGAAACGGGGGTGGGAGGTGGGATGGTTATTCTAGGGCCGTAGCCGTCTCGGGTGTCCTCGGTGTACTCCCAGCCGGGGGGGAGGCCCTTCTTGGGCCAATCTCCCTGTTGGGCGGGGGTGGGATTGGCCATGGCTGTTGCCGCCGTGAGGAGGACGCAGGCGAGGGAGAGCTTCATATTTTCTTTCTTTGCTGGGTGGCGGGTTGGAGGTTGGTGTGGTGGGAGGAGGAGAGTTGGGAAGAGGAAGTTTTGCTCCTTTTCACCTTTTGTCGAGGATGCAAAGCGTCTTCGTTGGTGTTGGACTTGGGGAAAAGGGGAAAGGGGAAACGAAAGGACTTGTTCAGAAACCCCATCAGGTCAAGGAATAGCGCGTGAAGGCTGATGCACTGGATTTGGATTGACCTTTCTTAGCCACCGCAGGTACATGCGATATACCTCGCTGTGAATCTATCGTACCTGCCATGTGCATGAAAGTCAAAAGAGACAAGAATGGGGTCATGGTGGCTCCCGATCCACATACTCGACATCTGATCGTGCCGTCTTGATAGACATGGAGATTTGCTGCATCCACGTGCACTTCCTTTCCATAGGATTCGATGGCAACCTTGACGACACCAGGATCCTTGGTGAGCTCATTGAGGCCAGATATTTCGGCATCAGCATCACATGTGGGTGGGTGGTTGGACGGGTATATCAGATCCCTCCCTAACTTTCTCTTCGATTCCTTTTTTCCTATTTCTCGTCGTACTTTCAAGTTTTCTTCAGCTTCCTTTATTTGAGAGACAGCGAGTCAACGCCCTTCCTCTTCTGTACAGTCTTGTCTTTCACTCGTCTTTTTACTGCCTCGTCTCTGCCTAGAAAATGTTGAATAAGGCTTGGGGCCATGCCCTTGCCTCTGGCTTCTTGGTCACGGCAGCTATGCTCGCAGGGGTGGCAGACTCGCGCATAGTCCTCTCCCCTCGGGCCAAGGCCGTCAGCGACAACCACTGTGTGGATATTGACAGCAACGACCCTCTGCCAATCCGATATGGCTACCCAACGTGGAAGACAGCCGATGACCCAAAGTGCGGGGGTCCAAGATACAACAAAGTGGACAGCGAAGGCCACTGCTTCCATGCCCTCCGCCCCGGGAACAACTGCGACGCCTTCTGCCAGATCAGCAGTGGGTGGTTTTACGGCGCGCCTATCGATGCCATGGACGGGAACTGGTGCGAGAAAGGCCAGGCCTGCTCCAGGACCGTCGCCATCTCCAAAACCCAAGGCGACGGCACCACCTATACATCGGGCAACAACTACCAGGACACGACGGTTCGGTCCAACAC
>Ga0247781_1000798_pt1 | contig 10027 bp, 11 predicted proteins | sample UWRJL184509B5_FD_179922 | JGI IMG/M metagenome (GOLD analysis project Ga0247781, IMG submission 179922) | Plant litter microbial communities from Arlington Agricultural Research Station in Wisconsin, United States - UWRJ-L184-509B-5 | ecosystem: Environmental > Terrestrial > Plant litter >...
CCCAATATACCTACTCGACCCCTCCTCCCAAGAACCCACTACAACCCCCAAATTCATCTCCCTCCGACCCTCCCGCACCTCAGGCTCATCCTACCTCGTCCCAGCCAACTCCCCCTCCACAATCCTCAGCACAACAACCTACCGCTTCGGACCCGGAAAGCCCCCCCGCGTGAGGCTCTTCCACCCTTGCTCTCCCTCCTCCACCGAAGAAGATGACACCTCCTCCTCGTCCTTTGAAATCCTCTCCACCGGCCTCTTCACCCGCGCCGTGCGATTCCAACCGCCAGGGTTACTACCCACTTCCACTCCCACTTCCTCAGCCAGCTCTCACACCGATAACGAAAAATCCTTCTTTACCTGGCGCTACGCCACCAAAAAGGAACGAAAATCCCTCTCAAATACCATCTCCTCCCTCCTCATCCTCGAGATAAAAAAACCCATCCACAACGGGGAAGCAGCAACCATACCCATCGCAAGATTTATTCGAAGTGCAGAGTTCAGAACAAAAGGGAGCAGTGTCTCTTCGGCGGGGAATGGCGGGAGGTTGGAGATTTTGGACTTGGACAAGGCGGGATGGGGTGAGAAAGTGGACAGGGAGACGGCCTTGGTTATGGTTGTTACGACGGGGTTGGTCATGCTTAAGAGGGAGGTTGATCGACGGCGGGCGGGGCAGATTGCTGTTTTGGCGGGGGGTGCTAGTGGGGGGTGATTACTGGAAGGTAAGGGAAGGCAGATTGTGGGAAGGCGGTTGGGGGAGGGTGAGAAGTTGAAGGAAATGGAGGGATGGGGGGTAGATGCTTGTATTGTTAGTGTGTGGTGGGTGGAAGATGGGAGTAAGTGGTATCGGGGGAGTGGGAAATTGCAGTTGAGGTTGGATGTACAGGTAAGACACCTAGACGAACGGATGACTTGGTCTTGGATTGACTTGGGTATCGGGGTTATGGCTTTCTCAGAGTTGGGATTAACTATCCTTTTCCTGTCTTGCTTTGTCGTTCATTCTTTCGTATCCTGGAGATCTCGGTTGCTGAGGGAAGGTTGGAAGGAAGAAGCATGAGCTGGAGAGGGCTAGTTACTCATTGTGGCTGTTATTTTGGAGCTTGCTTCTCGTTTCTTGGACTATCATCTTTCTTATGCCGTCTTGTTATACCGACTTGGTTGTTTATTCAGGGGTAACTTACTCTTGGCGTTACGTAGCTGCTTGTCCGAGTTCTCATCACTGCACTTCTATATAACAGACAGAAGTAGAAACTCTATCCTTCCGGTGTCCATGCAGAAAGGAGGAATAGCAAAAGTACTCATAAAGACTCTCGAACATCGGCCACAAGTGTCACCAACCAGGTCGAAAGGGATATTCGGCTTACTTTGGGGCAATCATGGAATATCACTGTTGAACCGAGGTCGTGAAAAACTTCCGACTTCGAGATGCTTGCACTAATTACCAAGATAGCGTTGCTACTTATATCATGGAGGCTATTGCTCTTCGGACTCGGTAAACTCAAAAGTGTACTCAGTCGCCTGGTCAACCCACCCAGGAAGAGCCATCGAGAAGGGGAAACACGTTGACTTGGGAGAGACACACTACGCGGATATCAAAGCAATGATGGCGGCCAATTACCCACTGCGAGTTCGAGGTTTACAACCGGCGACATAAGATATGCTGTCAGTTAACGGGCGGCTACTACTTCAGGATAAGTCCAGGACTCGGGAGACAGGGGATATATCCCAAAAAGAAGAAAGAAAACAATGACGATACAAGAAGATACAGGAATGTGTAGAGAGCAATAGGATACACAACCCCCAAAAATGTAAGATATAAACAAAACAATAGATTAGATAGGTAGGGGACCAAAAAGTGGTAATACAAGCAGAGTACCCGATATAGAAAACTCAAACCCAAACAAAAGAATACACGTTCGCCTTTCTCCTACTAGATATAGATATCTACATAACTCATTCGTCCACCAACATAAGCCCTCGGTATCTTCATTGACCTCCTACTACACCCGACGCTGAATAAGTATCCACGAATCGACAACAGAACACCCATATCACCAATAGTAAAGGGCACACACGCCCTCACCAGCACAAACTCACGCATTAACCTGCGCAAAAAAGCAGGTAACAAATACATCCCGCACCTCACTCCCGGTACAATGGAGACGGAAGAAATAAATAAATCATCTCCCGCGGTAGACATGCAGCCTATCACCCGCAAGAATAACCGACATCTCCTCCAGGGTGCCTTGATTAATCTCGACTTAGATACCTACATATAACCACCTCTTCCGCTTCCACTTTCCGTCGTGACTGTCCATCCGTCTTTCAGACCAGGATACCACTTCGCATAAAGAACACATCAACACAACTCAACCAGGTGAGAGTGAGTGAGCATGAGAATACCCGATTCGACCCGGTCTTTCCACTGTTTTTGCAGATCCAATCCTGGATTGAGCAACTCAATGTTCATATCCCGCATTATCGATACCGTGCAATAGACAGACTGCCTCCATGCCATTCGGGGAATTATCCGTCTTCCTGCACAACCCAAGAAGCATTCGCTCAATCACTCACTACCACAGCAAAGCAAACCCCCTCCCCAACCATTACACAACTCCTCAATCCAATTATCGAACAACATACCCATGAATACCTAAATTATGTATCACGCCGTGCAACAAAGCACACCCTCGGGTAAAATCTCAACGCATTCTTCGCTCACACCTTTGTGGACAAATATCAACTTCGTGATACACCACACCACGTACCAGCGCATCTCCTCCTCCTAATTGGCTACCTCCCACGCACCGGCAATGATATCACCTTACACCCGCTCAACCCTCATCTTATTTCATCTGCCGTTGTTGTTCAATAATCTGCAAATAGATACCCCATCAGTAAGGTACAGTGCCATCAGTAATAAATGCGCTGACTGTTATTCCGTACGTCGCGCACATTTATTTACCTACCTTCGGTGACACGCGGGACAGACATTGTTGTTTACCACCTAGTCATTAGTTGGCACGCCGGTATTAAAATGAAAAGAGCACAACAGGGTGATTCGTTGGTCATTGTTGTTTGTTGTTGACCAACACAGGGCAAATATGAGGCACGGCACTGGTAACCGACCTGAACCAACCTGGTTTTATTCCTACGAACTTCAGCTGGCCGGAATTTCCTTGATTTAACTGATGTATTGCAGCCGGTTGGGCTGAAAGAAGATCGGCGCTCAAATCGCTAACATCCCTTGGCCGTGTTCCTGACCACCGGTGATAGTGGGGTTGCACACCGTCCTTGGCTCCTTGCGATTGTCTTCAATGTCTCACAAACCAGCGTAGGGAGCGCAAGCTGAGGTGGAAGAGATCAACTTATCACCTCCATTCCACCGTGCACACTCCACGCAGACATGTCTCGAGTTCCCGTGTCTTGACCAGGCGCGCGGTCACTTCGGTTCCAGGCGCCAAATTCTAGGGACTTTGAGCGCGAAAATGCTGGAGCAAGCACCCGAGCCCCCGGCGGCTTGCATGTGCGTGAAACATCTTGTTTCAAAACCCCCCAAAAACGAATAAAACTTTCTTTTGACATCTTTTCCAAGAATTGCCGCGCGGACAGTGGAGTTAAGACGTTGGCGAAGGAGGAAAAAACAAGGTTGGATTAACGCCTTCTCCCCTGTTGACAGTTGAATATTAAGCATCTTTTTGGCTTCGATTCTCGGACAGGGGGCACGTGTAGCTGCCCCGTGGCGGCGGTTGCAATTTCGCTTGCTCGTTTCATCGCCCGTGATGTGCTGTCAAACGCCCGGTTCCAGGAGCGGGGGAACGCTAGCATGACAAGGCGAGAGCTTAATTCCTGACCCTCCACGTGGACAAGAATTGGCCAAAAGAACGAAATATCACAGCATTCTTGGTATGTTGAACGGCACTATCGGCTTGTGTATTGCCGCGACAATAATCAAGACGCTGCCTGCCGTACTTTTCGTGGGTGGGCAGCCTCTCCCGGCTGGGCTCTTGATCGGAGACTTGTCCGACGTCTGGATCTTGGAACCGAGCGCTCAGCCTGCCAAGAACCCAGGCTGTCCCAGAAGCCAAGGCACTTGTGGCGATGTTACGGTAGGGGATGAAGTGGGGAGCCGGTTCGATGGCGGTCTTCTACCGGCTCGGGCCCTAACTTGATTTGGTAAGGGGGCCGCTTCCATCGTCGAGGATTGAGACATCGACACTCGACCGCTCACCAGGGGAGAATCGAAAGAATTTTCCATCAGAGACATTCTGCGCCCCTTTTCTTGCTCTGGCTTGCAGATCTTTTTTGGGTGGTCCGGGTGGAGACGTGGATCGGACTGTGAGTGTGGACTGACTGCAAGGTATTCTGTAGTGTACACTATTCTTGTGTGTGTGCATGCAGGACGCGTTCCTGATTTTGCCAGCGAGAATCCCGTACCTGCATATCAGCCCTCTCTCAATTGGTCAGATGCATGTGGTGAGGGGGAGACCATTTTTTCGACGAAAAACTGCCCAACTGTTCCTGCCCCTCTTCTCTGCTCCCGCAAGATCTCAAGTTGCAACCCATTCGGGCGGCCATCGATACCCCACCACCCGCGTTGGTCGACCTTGGCCTAGGCGCTCTCACTGCGATGAGTGCATAGTTCAGACGGTCCGGCGGTAGTGGAACTTGGTCGGTGATTCAGCGAGGTGCAAGTGGCAGATGGTGATTCGCTCACGTTCCCCACCACTCCAACGACGACTGAGACCATGCTCAGGTTGCGTTCTGCTGTCCGAGCTCTTCACACGAGAACCGAAAACGGGCAAGAAGGCGATCACAGCGCTGAGTGAGCTGTTGGTGTTGGAACTTGGAATCCAGTGCGGCTAGGCTGCCCCTGCCTGTCTTTTAGGAGCTTGGTGCAAAAATGGGTTTGCTCAGCCGTGCTGATGCAGGGCGGACAAGGAGCCGACAAAAAAAGTGGCAGCGACGGCGTAGTGAAGGAGTAGAAGTGGAACTGTCGACAGATTTCTTCCATCGTTCGTAAGCTTCCTTCCAATTTGGGATGCACTTACCCGGGGGCGATGTCATCACCAGCCTCGGATTTGTTTTGCTTTCTCGATCTTATCAAGGACGTTCGGTGATTTGTTTGTTTGATTGCATCATGTTTGGACGGATTGAATTGTCTGATGGTGAGTTGTCACCCCCTGCCTTGGCTGGTGTGTGTGCGGTGATCGATCAGATGGTTCCTGGGAAGAGGTGACCACTGTGGTTGCTGTTCCTGGCTGTTGTTGCGCCCTCCGAGCCCTCCTATTCGTCCGTGTCGTTCAGTGTGGGGCACTTTCTCCTTGATACCCCTGTCGCTCATCCGTTCTTGTTGCTGTTCCTGGATCCATTGTCTCCACTCCCCTTTCGGTTTCCCCTCCTTGCCCTGCTCCCGAATGGGTGCCTCGTGGGACTGGGAGAGTCTGGAAGGTGCAAACCACCCCATCCCAGTCGTTCTTATATTCGTCCAACCCGCGCACCCGTATTCGTCGTTCCTTCCCGGTTTTCTTCCTCCTCATCAGTGGTCCCTTGGCCTTTCTTTCCTTTGGATTTTCCACTCCAGTCTCTCTCTCTTTGCACCTTCACACTCTCTTCTCGTACCACCGTACATTTACCCGGTCGCCAGCTTCGACCTTGGTCTCCTTGTCGCAGTGCGCTCGCCTTGATCTTTGTCACCGTCGGCCAAAAATATACAATAAACAGTATCTTTCAAACTCGCATCACTCCTTTGCGTCTTTGACAGACGACGACGAACAGGCAAATTATCACATCGTCTCCTTCGACAACAATTCATTCCTTTTCTGTGACTTCGGGTTGCGGCTGGTACCTTGCCATTCCTTTCACCACATTCGAGAATTTAAAAACGAAAGTCGACACTTTTGCCGGTCAAATTCTTTGAGAGATATCATCAAAACACGAAACAAAAAACACCACGATCAACAACATGTTCACCAACGCTCTTCTAGCTCTGGCTGCCACCGGCCTGGTCGGACAGGCTGTAGCCGCTGGAGCTCATCACGCACACCAGCACCTCCACGCGAAGAGGGATCTTGTCACCGAGGTGGTTACTGTCACTCAGTGGACCACTGTATACGCAACTGGTACCAAGGTTGTTCAGCACTGGGCACCCACGCGCAAGCCCAGGACCAAGACCACGACCACCACTACCTCCTCTTCTGCTCCTCCACCGCCGCCGCCGCCCCCCCCCCCCCCCCCCCCCCCGGCGGCTGCTCCCACCACATTGGCTACACAGCCAAAGCCGGCTCCCACTGAGGCCCCTGCTCCGGCTCCTGAGGCTCCGGCCCCTGCTCCTCCCCCGCCCGTTGTCAATGCCCCCGCGACCTCGGCAGCTCCGGCTCCGGCTCCGGCCCCTGTTACTCCCCCCAAGGACAATGCTGGTGCGGCTGGCAAGCCCCAACGCGGTCTCCCGTACAACCACGCCGAGTTGCTTCCCGGCTTCCTCGGCTCTGGTTCCAAGATCACTTGGACTTACAACTGGGGCCAATGGGACGACTCCAAGACCGACCGAGAGTTCGTGCCCATGCTTTGGGGAGACACCAAGGGCTTCCCGGACACATGGAACGACGCTGCCCAGAAGGCTATCGATGCCGGATCCAAGTGCCTCCTCAGCTTCAACGAGCCCGATCTTGCTGGCCAGGCCGATATGTCACCGGCTCGCGCCGCCGAAGCCCACAAGAGACTGATGAACCCCTTCGCATCCAAGGCTCGGATTGGTAGCCCTGCTATCACCAGCAGCACATCTAAGAACATGGGCATTGACTGGATGAAGCAGTTCTTGGCTGCCTGCGCCGGAGGCTGCGCCATTGACTTCATTGTGGCTCACTCGTATGGTCACGACGGCCCGGGCTTCCTCAACCACCTTGTCGATGTCCACAACGCGTTTGGCAAGCCCGTCTGGGTCACCGAATTTGCGTTCCCCGGCTCTGACGACGACGTCAACAAGAGCTTGGCCTTTGTCATCAACGAGCTTGAGACCAACCCCAAGTACAACTTCGTCGAGAGATACGCCTACTTCATGGCGGCCCAGGGCATGATGGTTTCGGGCAACGGGCCCAGCAAGTACGGCAATACCTTTGCCTACTACAGCTCTTAAGCTGCTTCGTCCTCTGACGATACAGCATTCAATCTTCGATTCATTGTTACAAGACTTTTGGAGCTCTTTTGTGGCCCTTCCTTTAACGCTGGGCTTGGCTTTGTCTGGGATATGCCTCTTGCTTCTGGGCTAGATTTCTGGAGGGACGAAACAAGGAAGGATAGCACGTGGATGGCTATGATTATGACACATACTTCGATTCGTTTGTACATACACTTTTTTCACTTCTTCACACCCGTTACTTGCCGCATTTCAGGCATTGCAAAAGGGTACTCATTTTGAGCACATTGGCGGGTTTTTTCCTTATTTCACTTTGATGTTTCTATTCTTTGCCCTCGTTTTACGCACCGCGGATGGTCCCGGTGTCATGCATATTGTACGAATTGGTTGGGGTTGGTTTGGTAAATGGATGGATGGGGTTTATACAGGACTGGCGGACAGGCAGGATGCCTTGGTAGATGGACAATCAAAAAGGATTACTGCTTGCGAATGCAAGGCAATACATGGCCATGAATTGATTCATCTCATGAACTACGACGGTCATTTAGATGTGGACGAATTCTATGAACAATGACCTTTGCCCAATACTGGTGACGTGATTGTGTTGTAATTCCTTGATGGTTCCCTTTGTGATTGGTATGACTGTGTCGTCGTACGTAGTTGTCTTTAACTTTGGCCATCCGCCTAAGCTTATTGTTAGGTTTCCTTTCAAGCTTCTTTGACGCGTGCTATTCCTAGCTTTCTTTATACTTTCTATGACTATTGTCTTGGCGGGAGGCGGCCAGCCACCCGCAATGATTTGTGGGCTCTTTATTTGGTGCGCATTTCTAGCCGTTTCTTTGTACACTACGTATGCCATGTGTGAACGGACCGGGGAGAGCATCCACCTACGTAATGGGTGGGCGGGATGATTGCACGTGTAGGTAGGGTTTGGTGTCGATCAAGTCACGGTATCATATATTCTCGTGGTGTTGTGCTGCGCTTCAAGTGGTTGGTGGTGGATGCGGTTATCAACGGAACGAGAACAAGAGTTGCTTTGGAATTATTAGGATCGTCGTTGGATGTCACTTACTCTGAACTTGATTTCCGAGGATGGTTGGCCGGTGGTTTTCGTAAGGTATTTGGGGTTTGATGGGTGGGCGGGTGACTCATATACAGTACAGAGAGTCCGTCCCTCCCTTGGTGTGTTGTACGGGAGGTGTGTATTTAGACGGGCACGTATGTACAACCCACTAGTTTAATGGGAGCCCAGTCTATGTTGATCTTATTTTCCGTGTGTTCGTTGTGGATTCCTGTGTTCTGTCGATGTTGAATTAAGCTTGGATCCTGTGTGCTTGTGTTTATGCTTACCTTATGCTTATCTGTGTGTGTCAAAGCTTGGATACTGCCGTAGCAAGGTCACCGTAGGCCCGGCCCGTAGATCATGCCGAGAGGATGATTATAGTTCGTTGCGTGTCATAACCATAATCCATCGACTTTGGCTTGGTCAGTTGCGGCACGGTTGCGATGGTGAGAACTCTCCGAGTCGGGTTGGGGGCCAGGGGTTGAGGCTCATAAAGGGGTGAGGTTCTGAATTTGTCAAGGAGCAAAATTATTATGTATTAGGGTTTGGTTTTTTGCAAGGTGATTGTGAGGTACAGGCTATATGTAACCGTAAAGAGCAAAAGCCTCCCATCGAGTTTCACCCGGGCCGATACAGTACGCCATCTCTCCCCAATCACAGACACATACATTATACAGGCATCAAAATTGGATATTGTACAGAAAATAAACCTCCAACCTATATATGCTAATCCTTGCAAGATATCAAAACTCCAGACATGTACTGTCATGACAACATATCATCTAACTTTACTTCGGCCCCCACACCCTCACTCAAGCACCTTGACCCGACAAGGGGATAGACTCCTAGGGTCCCCCTTCAACGTTCCTCCACGACTGGGTCCTTGCACGGCGTCCACTATCTGAATTAATGACGATGCTGTTTCCCAACTTTACCCCCTCGCTGACCGGATCATGGCTCAGACTGGAACCATAATCGACATGGACACGCACCTCGGCTGGCGACTGACGGGTTGTAAGACAGGGCGACGGCATCCTTGGCGCACCCTCCTCTGGCTCCTCGGCGATGGTGACGGTAGGTCGTTTGTCGTCGCAAAGAGTATTGGTACTGCACTTGGAGGGGCGGGACAGATCGCCATGGTCATGGCCATCGAGCGAGATATCGGCAACATCATCAACAATTGCCTTTCTGCTGGTGGGGGTCATCATGGGTGAGCCGTTGTCGCTCCGGATGCTATCGGCCACAGCTTCCAGGTCAACCATGTTGGAGTGGCCTCTCGTCCTACGAGGGCTTGTCCCTCCTGTATTGTCCCCTGGGTGGTAACTCCTTGGCTGTGACAGTGATAGAGAATCGTTCGCAGCCGGCGACATGCTATCCCTCGAGGTAATCCACTGGAGGACAGCGGCGCTGAAGAGAACTAGAGCACAAGACGCATCAGCACGAGGGGTTCCAGAAGCGAGTGGAATTGGACTAGAACTCACTATCACTATTACAACACATCAAGCACACCCACCCAGGCTCGCCATCCAGCGCCATAAGCACAGATAAGTTACTATTGTCTCCGTGTTAGAGCTTGCCATATATTCTCAGTCGTTGGGGGCGGGGCCATCCATACACGATGCTGCTGGTTAATGTGCAGATACATCCGATGAAGGTTCTCGTTGCCACGGTTTTTAATCTCCTGCTGCCGCGGGACCTTGACAGGTTCTTGAACGAGTACATGCCTGAAAACGGTTAGGATCGACTAGAAACGCCATAGGATCAGGGGTTGGTTGGCGTACCGTATAGTGGTATCAGGAATAGAATGGTGAGGTAAATCTAGCATCGCGTCA
>Ga0247781_1000800_pt1 | contig 10026 bp, 11 predicted proteins | sample UWRJL184509B5_FD_179922 | JGI IMG/M metagenome (GOLD analysis project Ga0247781, IMG submission 179922) | Plant litter microbial communities from Arlington Agricultural Research Station in Wisconsin, United States - UWRJ-L184-509B-5 | ecosystem: Environmental > Terrestrial > Plant litter >...
CCATAAACGGCCAAGTCCTCATCGCCGGCTGCCGGAACGGCCGCCCAGCATTCAACACCACCCCGGCAAAGATATACTCCAGACAACTGACCAGAAACAACACCGTGTTCTCCGAGTTCTCCACATTCGACTTCTCATGGTCGATAATAGGCGGGATAAACCACTCCTGCTTCCTGACCGCAACGAAAACCGCAGCCTGCACCAAAATACATATACAAATCTGCCCCAACAACGGCGTGAGCACCTTCCTCGAGACAAGGTTAGCAGTAGGCCTCTTCCGACAAAGCTCAGGATATGGCCCCGCCCACCCCATGAAAACAGCAATAGGCAACGTAATCGCAATATCGATAAACAAGAACTGAAAATCCCCCAAATTCGAAGCCGACGCATACAAGAAGCTGACCGACGTGAACTGAATAGCCGAGTACAAACTCATATACTTGAAGCAACTAAAGCTTGTGACCAGCGCAGCCCGTCCCTCGCGAATAACCTCCGGCACACACCGAATATCAAACACCCGCGATGTAAACGGTGCAGCAACCGACGCCTCGGCTTCGGACAACGATATCCCGATATCCGCTGCCTTGAGCGCACCGCAATCATTCGCGCCATCCCCGCAGAATCCGGCGCAATACCCGATGCTCTGCAGCTTCTCAACAAGCTCATGCTTTTCATCAGGCGACATGCGCGCAAACACCTTGCCAGTGACCAGCATTCTCCGCATCACCTCAGGCGGCGCAAAATCCACCACCCATCTAAAGACATCGCCGCTCACAGCGATGGAGTAATTCCTCAGATTGGTGATGTCGTACGGGAGAGACGCGTCTCCCTCCGGAGGCGCCGGCATAGGGAGGAGAGTCTTTTCGTCAAGCTGGTAGATGTTGTTGTCGATACTCTCCCATTGTAACTGTGCGTTCGGGTCGCGGGAATGGCCCTGGACGAATCGCGGGACGAAACAGTGCGCCGTCTTGCTGATCATGTTGCACTCCCTCGCGACGCTGATGGCGGTAAGGATATTATCGCCGGTTACCATGACGGTTCCGATGTTGGATTCGAGGAGTTCGCGTAGCACAGAGGCTGTGACGGGCTTTAGCTTGTTCTCGAAAATGATGAAGCCGACAAAGTCGAGTTCCGATTCAACCACGTGACGCTTCATTTTCTGTGCCTTCACCCAGCTAAGCTTTTTGATGTGTTTGGTCGCACACCCGATGACTCTGTATCCCTTGTGGGTATAGTAAGAGAGCTGCTCGTCGTAGTCAGAGGGGAAGGATTCCGGCCTGCAGATCTCACGCATGCATTCCGGTGCTCCCTTGACATAGATATCTCCACTTTGCCGGCCAAAAGTCCTAACAATGACGCTTGCTCGTCGCAGCTGTGAGACAAACTCGAAGGATTTGAGAACCCCGAGCTCAAATGGGACGTTTGATCCGGGGCCATCGCCATTCGATTGGCTCTTGGCAGTTGGTGGAGGTCGAGCGATAGAAGGGTGAAGATTTCCTTGTTCCTCGTCATCTCCGTGGCTCCCGAGCTGGCCCTGCTCCTCGAAAGACCATCTCGTGAACTCAAACATCTTGAGATCCATGGGATCTCCGATGAGCTCTCCGTCGACGGACCGGAGGGAATGGCAGGTAGCCATCGTGTAAAGCGCCGCCCTGCGTTTGTCTAGTCCATCCTGGTTTCCACTTCCGTGACCCTGGCCGGATAGGAAGGCGTCTGGGTCGGTTAGAATATCGTCGAATCTCTTGGTCGTCGATGAGGCAACTTGTACACCGAGGATATCAAGGCCTTCCTCAGTTAGAGTCCCTGTCTTGTCGAAGCACATTATATCAACCTTTCCGCCGACATTCACTCTCTGCGGGCTGATGCAGAATATCTTCTTCGCCTTCAAACGGCTGAGGGCAAAGTTGGTGCCAATGGTAAGAGTTGCTGGCAAAGCAGGTGGCACCACAATCGTGATGAGATCCAACGCCCGGACGATGATTAGATGCCACGCCATATCAAGCCTGATAAAGTTGATAAATGAGGCAATGAATCCCAGCATCGCCACGCAGGCCATGACTGAGATATAGCGGAATGAGTCTCTGTAGAACTTGAATCCCGAAGGCTTCGGGAAGAGCATAGAGCGGACGAGAGCACCCTTGGTGGTATTGAAGCCGGTTCTCACAACCATGGCGAGCGCCACTGCCTCCTCATCGCGGTCTTCTTGGGGCTTTCGAGCACGGATAATCTTTGTGCCGCAGAATAGGAAATGTCTGGCGACTTCTGGGAGGACTGTTGACGCAGAGAGGTCCAGGCTTCTGAGCGTCTCATCGGTAGCAGGGGTTTTTGATACCGGAACAGATTCGCCAGTGAGCATGCTCTCGTTGACGATGCAGTCTCCGCTGAGGAGGAGACTGTCGGCAGGGAACTGGCCGAGACTCGGATCGCTGACTTCGTAGACGTCGCCAGGTACCAGCTCGTTGGAATCCATGTTACGCCCTGTTCAGTTGTTAGTCTCTGAATTCTGATAGCTGGTTAAATGGTGGAAAGAGGCACGTACAAAAGCCGTTTCTAAGAACTCTGACATCGCACACGAAGCGGGAGATCTCACGGAGGCGTGCCATGGTCTAGGGAAATGTTAGCTGTATTCACGGCATATGTACTTGGAATAGTATGGGGGAAACGAACAGATCGTGTTTCAACAAGGGTTGTCACGATGCTACCAAACGACATGAGGAAGATAGCAACGGCATAATAGTAGTACTCGTCCAGAGACCACAAGATCAGACTGGCGATTTGAAAGACGTAGAATGGATGGAATACCTGAGAGTGTTAGCTTAGATCCGCAAATTCCCGACACTGTCGTCAGTAAATTGCCTACTTCGTCAACCAAAAGTCGAAAGATGGATTTCTGCTCAATATCAACAAGATTGGGACCAAATACCACATCGCGGTGGCTCTTTTCCTCTTGGTCAATACCAGCGCGGATTGTCCGCACATCTGACCACATAGGGTCTTTCCACCCCGTACATAGCTGGAACTTGTCCTTGAGCGGGTGGAAGTAAAACCGAACGTATCGGTAGTTGAGTGTACGGAGGTCTCGGAGGATAGGATCCGGGTCGTCGTCACCAAAGTACGGGTTCATCTTTCCCGGAGCCCCAAACACAGTCGAGAGCACCCTCCCATACGGTTTCGAGTCCACCGTGAGAATGGACATCTCGTTCCACTGGTTCTCGAGAACCACCCATTGGCACTCGTGTAGAGGTACTTGACGGCCCGTCAACTTGACATGCCATTGGGGCATCCAGCGGAAGAGCAGCCATCCTAGACCAAAGGTAGAGAAGCATATAAACAGGTACGCCGCAAGCCCCAGTTTGCTCGTCCTGAACCCGGCGATAGCAATATAAAGGTCCTCGTTCGTCATATGGATCTTTTGGCTCATCCGACCTGCGCCGTGCGCACTCCCAGCCGACACGGTGCTGTCGTGTCGGAGCAACCGAGTATGGCTGTCCTGTCGAGACAATCGACTACGGATAGAAAGTCTGGATATCCTAGACAGCGTGGAAGCCCTTCGATGAAGGACGTAATCGTTCTCGGGGGCAAGGCGCTCGAGGTCGGTCGAGTCCTCCTCGTCTTCGGTTTCGTCTTCGAACGGGAATTCATCTGCGTCTTCCGATCCGGCTCGCGGGCGACCCCGTGCACCTTCGTCCTCCTCTTGATCCTCGTGGTAGAACGAGAAGCTCGCTGTCGAGTCGGCGCGGCGTCGCATGTGGTGGAAGCCGGAAACGCTCGTGGGTAGGGACTCGGCCATGGGGCCGGAGTAGAGCTATCCATGATCCGGTTAGAAATGCGAACGGCGATTCGGGGTCGGATCGCATGTAATGAGCGAGGAGGAACCTACCTCGTCATGCGCCATCTCGACATCTTCAAAGATGCTGGTGCTGCTCTGGTTCGCATGGTTCGCATAAAACCCCCTCCGACGGTCGTTGGCAGCTCTGTCTGGAGATGCGAACTGGTCTTGTTCTTGATACTGCTGCTGCTGGGACCGATCAAGGTCCTCAGCACTTCTTCTGTTGTTGTCCATTTTGCGCGACTGCTTCTCAAAAGCAGGCTATGTCCGTTTCTTAGATTTGGGATATCCCGCGCGCATCTTAGGCAAGACAATTGGCAGCGAGGCGTTGCGCAGGTGTGCAGGCGATGACTGCTCAATTGCTTGTTTCTTGGTTACCCAAGGTCAAATCCACTCTGATAGGGGAGCTACAATCTAGACGCAGTTAAAGGTTGTGGAGATTGTTTCCGATTAGGAACATGACGTCGGTTTCAGTTGGCGAATAGACCCCGGTACATGCATGTTGGAATTTTGGCGTCCGAATCCCCCCTGTGGCCTGTGGTCTGTGGAAAGACGACGCACAGTGCCCGGAAATATGGGAAAGTTTAGACGACGACAAAGTCCCATGTCAATATCGGATATAAATGTTTTTGTGTCCGCCAGAGAGGACCACAGGCAGTCAAATGGGCATCCCACTGTTTGTAGGATTCTGTATTTCGTAGTGACAATCTGTTCTTATCTTCTTTAATCTAGCTTATGCTGGAAGATGTGTACATAGTCTCGATGTTTGAGGAAGAAAGAGTCCCTCACTTCATTAACTTCAATCTGTGGCCCCGCCATTGATGGCAGCTTCTTGGTGCGAACTTGAAGTGGAACCTTTCCCCTGGCATCCCGAGTCTCGCCTTTAGTTTGCCCCTCCAATGCCTGCGCTAGCCGGGTCTTATTCAGAGGGGCAAGCCTTATCAAACGAGCCGTGATCCAGTCGAAGGGACGAATTCTTTGACGTTCTCACCACTGCGTGTCTGTCAGGATAATGCGCTGGCAGCCCATTATGGAGCACATGCCTAGGTGCTTTTCAGCAGACTTTTACTTGCACTACGTGCGGAATACCAAAGCTGGGCAGCCGAGAGATACCTATCTACCTTCCAGGTTGTTGGATGGGACTTCTTAGGCGGGCTAGGCCAATAAGAGCTGACCGCCTCAGAGAAACAAAAATGGACTGTGCGGTGTGTTCACGACTCATCGCCAGTGCCATGCACCTAGCCTTCAAGGTTGCAAACAAGGGAGCCAATCCCACATTTGTCAGGTTTGTGTCCGTTCGACCGGTGGAGGTTGGTGAAAATTTGATACCCGTTGAAGCCTCCCTCAATCAGAAACCCAGCCGGAATGGTTATCAGAGAGGTGGCGATGTGTAGGTGACTTGCAAGAGGTGCATATCTCGATGGCGATATTCGAGGTGAGCAACGGTGAAGCCGACCCCGCTGTGTACTCATATCCGACCCAGTGCACGGAAGCACTCGCACTTTCGCCAAGTACGGATAACTGTCGGCTGTTTGCAGTCATTGAGCACAGTGAAGGTGTCGGATAGACACAGAAGGTTTGTAAATCTCTTTGGATAATGTGGAGATTTCGCCGTCTGATGCCGACAGAGTGGTCAAGTTTGAACCTACTTTGCTGCCAGTGACTGGACGACTGACGGGAGCCAGCGTAAGCCAGTAATGAAGCGTAGTTTGGGCCTGGGGGAGCGGTTGCTGCCCTTTTAGTACGATTCACGCAGAAGAGAATTCGTAAAACCGTCGGGAATGGGGGTTCGCACTGGCCATTGCCCCGCAAATTTTCCAACAGGGCCCATTGACAGCTTTTTCTCCCCTCCCTCAACATTTCCTGGAGCGCCGAGGAAACCACAAGCACAACTCTCTTTTGCATTTTGCAAACCTCCGAATCTCTCCCTCCGCGCACCTAAACCACAATCCGATCTCTCTTCCTTCCGTCAACGCTCTTCGACTCCCTGTTTACAAATTTCTCTCGGTCGCGTCGTCATCACAGCCAAATCCGTCACCATGGCTGAACCCATCAGAAACAAGCGGCCAGACCTCCCCGTCGCCCCGTAAGTCACCATTCCCGTCTCAAGGGATTTGAGGCTGTTGTTTTTACCCCCCGCGATAAGCCATCCACGCTGACACTCAAGGTCCCAAAGTACTCCCCAAAACACACCCGCTACCAATGCTCCCATTTCATCGCACGCCCAGCAGCCCGGAGTTGCTAGCATCAAGGAAGGTATGTAACATTTTTGCCCCCTCTCCGCGTCCTTGCTGCCCAACAACGTTCCCCGCCTTCGTTGTCAACCGTCACATGCTGACACCAGAACTTTTTGTTCAACAGAGGATCTGGATCGTGCCGCTGCCGCCTCGATCTTTGCCCAAAACCCCCAGCTCGTCGATCTGATCCAGGGCCGTCTTGGATCCCTCGTCGGCCGGTCGTCCGGCTATATCGAGTCACTCCCCGTTGAGGTCAAGCGCCGTGTTGCCGGCCTGAAGGGCATCCAAAAGGAGCACTCCAAGCTCGAGGCCGAGTTTCAAGAAGAGGTTCTCCAGCTCGAGAAGAAGTACTTCGCCAAGTTCACCCCTCTCTACGAGCAACGTTCCGCCATTGTAAATGGTGCTACCGAGCCCACCGAGGCGCAGATTGAGGCTGGCGAGGAGGATGATTCAGATGAGGAGGAGGATGGTGAGGGTGAGGACGCCGCCGTGAAGGATGAGAAGCCTGCCGAGGGTGCCGAGAAGATTGGTGGTATCCCCGAGTTCTGGCTTTCCGCCATGAAGAACAACATGTCTCTTGCCGAGATGATCACGGATCGTGACGAGGGTGCCCTCAAGTTCCTTACCGATATTCGCATGGAGTACCTCGACAAGCCCGGTTTCCGTTTGATCTTCGAGTTTTCTGAGAACCCGTTCTTCACCAACAAGACCGTGACCAAGACCTATTTCTACCAGAACGAAAGCGGTTACGGTGGCGACTTCATCTACGACCACGCTGAGGGTGACAAGATCGAGTGGAAGGCTGGTGAGGACTTGACTGTCCGCGTTGAGCAGAAGAAGCAGCGCAACAAGAGTAAGTGGACCAAGTTTTGATAGTTTCGGGTCGAGTCACTAACGCGCAAGTAGCCACAAAACAAACCCGTATCGTCAAGAAGACCGTACCCACCGAGTCCTTCTTCAACTTCTTCTCGCCACCCAAGGCCCCAACTGAGGACGACGACGATGCCGCTTCCGACATCGAGGAGCGTCTCGAGCTCGACTACCAGCTGGGAGAGGATATCAAGGAGAAGCTCATTCCCCGCGCTATCGACTGGTTCACTGGTGAGGCGCTTGCCTTTGAGGAGCTTGATGAGGACGACCTCGAGGGATTCGATGATGAGGATGATGAGGACGATGATGATATCAGCGAGGACCAGGATGATGAGGATGAGTCGGAGGATGACGACGTAAGAAAATTCCTCTTCCAAACCCGACCAGCTGCTTTGCTGGCATTCTTCGAGTCCCTAGTTAACTAACCCTGTGCAGGAGGATGGCACCAAGCCCAAGCAGGAGGCTGCCGAGTGCAAGCAGAGCTAAATGGCTTCGCCACCAACATTCGACATGCTATCCGTTCCTTGTTATTAGGCATGGATAGCCCTTTACACCTTTACTCAGGACCTCACTATATGCTGGTCCATCCAACTTAATCCTCGGTTTACATGAGTGCATCTGGGAAGCTCTCGACTGGAAAAACGAGCAGAGGGGACGAATGAACTTTTTGGCGGGGCTACTTCATACGATGCTTCTAATAGATCATCATAATTGCACAAACGGTCGACAAGGAAGTCTTTCGGGGAACTTCGCTTTTTATATGTCCTTGATTGTTTATGGTTTGGTTGTCTTCTGCGGCTCTTTCCCCCTTCCCTGCCGCTGTGGAGGACTTGTATGCTTGCTTGCTTTCTTCTCCTATTGTAGCAGTGGCATTTAGAAGGACTTGGGAGAGAGACTTTATCGGGCTCAAACCAAAGGGGCAAGACAAGTGTCGCCCCCGTGTGAAAGGATCGGCTTTTTTCAACTGGTACTATCTACGGTTGCCAACTTCCTACCTAGAGACAGCGGGATAGGAGGATCGAGGGAACTTTCGAGTGCACGGGGCGGGAAAATCCAAAAGCGATTCACAAAATTTCTTTACTTGGTTTTGTGGTGATTTTTTGCGTGCGTTCGAGTTCGTAAATATGAAGTTTCTCTACTATTTCATGCTACAGATGTGACTCGACGTGCAATAAGTCCAGACCGGGAGACTACCCAGCCATTTATCGGAGCTGGGCTCGTATATGACTGACACCTAACCCGTACAAGCGCATGTTGTCGAAGTTGAATTCAATATATGACTGGGTCTATATATATTGTGGCTCCTTCTCCAGACCTCGTGCGTGGGTCCGGCCTGTTGGTAATCAGGAACGGTTTCGAGCCACTGGTCCAGGTCGGTTTGCCCCCCACCTCGCCTGTGATTTTTATGACCGACCGCTCCGCTGTGCCTCCTTCATGCAAGCAGAGCGACACCGGGAGCTGCTTGGTGGTCAAGCTTCCGCTTGTCGGGTAATTAAGAAGGGAGGTGGTCTGTACCTTCCTGGATTGTGAATCTTGGTATGGGGTCCAGGGGTAAAGGTGAGGTGAGGTGATATTGGGTGATTGGACCCATTCGACATGGGATATGCACCAGGGATTCATATGGAGGGGCAGTGACGATGGGAAGGGAGGTGAGCTCAATTGGACGTCTTACACTACATATTTGGAGGAACGAATTGGTCAGATTGGCTGTTGGGAGCTTTGAGACTAGAACTTTGTTTCAAGTTTTGAAAAGTTCAAATCAGGTTGGCCATAGGCAACTTCGATATGAACGAAAAACAAGTCTCGACAAAAGTGTGCAGCAGATTGGCTGGTTGTGAAAACTTTTGGTGACCATCCAAACCCCCACAGGACCAATCGATGGATGGCGCATGCCGTCATTGGACCTAGAAAGATTTTCCATGGGCGAAAGATCCCGTCCCCATCATGAAAAGTGACTCAGCCCCGCCATTTGAAGCATCAACCCCGCCATCAAAGCCCGCTCGGAGGTGACTCTAAGAGCACCATACGACGCTCAACTGTCAGCTAGTTCATTACATATAGCTAGAGCTGTCCCGTCTATCCTTTTTACAAACTCAAATAAAGAATCAGATCAAATCAAATTAAAATATTTAAACTTTGGGAATTGTTTCATTTTGAGATAATCCATCTTGACTTTTTCTACGCCGCTGCCAAGAGAGCAACCCACCTTGCACGCAAACCCACACCACACTCCATCATGTCCTCCCCAATAAATATCTCGACATCGGGTGCGGAGAGAAAGGTTTCTTATAGCCTCAGCGTTTCACCAACAACGACGTTTCACTCCCCGCCCACCAGTCAAAGCTTCATGGCGAGTTCACTATCTCACAGGGCAGCGCCCAAGCATCTCAAGCCCTTCAACACTGAGGATATCAAGATCCTGCTCTTGGAAAATGTCAACCAGACTGGCCAGGATATCCTGAAGGGCCAGGGCTACCAGGTCGAATTCCAGAAGGCTTCGCTGCCCGAGGACCAGCTGATTGAGAAGATTCGGTGAGTTTTTCTTTTGCTTGTTTGCTATTGTTCTCGAAGGAGCTGTTTTTGGAGGTGGTTGCGGTGGGACTGGTGACTCCTTTCGGGTTTCCGCATTCGGAGAGCAAGGAAATTTCCTTTCAGCAGACACCCGCGGCCCCTTTTTCAACCTCGTACTCGCTCACCCACAATCACATTGTTCGTATAACTGATATATAGCTCAAAAGAGATGTCCACGTTATCGGCATCCGCTCCAAGACAAAGTTGACGGCCAAGGTCCTGGCGGAGGCTAAGAACCTGCTCGTCGTCGGCTGCTTCTGCATCGGCACCAACCAGGTCGATCTGGACTATGCCGCCAAGCATGGCATTGCCGTCTTCAACTCACCCTTTGCCAACTCCCGCAGTGTTGCTGAGCTGGTGATTGCAGAGATCATCACCCTCGCACGGCAGCTGGGAGACCGCTCCAACGAGATGCACCGTGGCACCTGGAACAAGGTGAGTGCCAAGTGCTGGGAGATCCGCGGCAAGACCCTCGGAATTGTCGGCTACGGGCACATCGGCTCGCAGCTGTCCGTCCTG
>Ga0247781_1000801_pt1 | contig 10024 bp, 3 predicted proteins | sample UWRJL184509B5_FD_179922 | JGI IMG/M metagenome (GOLD analysis project Ga0247781, IMG submission 179922) | Plant litter microbial communities from Arlington Agricultural Research Station in Wisconsin, United States - UWRJ-L184-509B-5 | ecosystem: Environmental > Terrestrial > Plant litter >...
TTGACTACACCCGCCCTTTCGACCGCCGCACTCCTCTATCGATCGCATCAGGGTTTGGCCGTGTAGCTGTGGTCAAGATTCTGCTAGAGGCTGGCGCCAACACCGAGTCAGCGGACAACTTCAAAGTCACGCCCCTTGGGCACGCGGCTAGCAGTGGCCACATGGAAGCTGTGAAACTGCTGCTTCAGAAAGGTGCCCATGTCAAAACAGAGCCCCATCAGTTGTGGTTTGCCACACCCTTGACCCTGGCAGCAGGTAATGGGCACGACGAAATTGTTGCCGAACTGTTACAGCAAATGCCTGGAGAAGCCCCATTCGTCAAGACTCAGGAGTTCGGGATTGCGCTTTCTCAGGCGGCGAGACACGGCCACCCGGCAATAATGACACGGCTGCTCGACTCGGTCCTCTTTGGGACCGAGGAGCTTTGGCGGGCTAGATCACTCGCTTCGATTTGGGGACAGGAGGAGGTTCTCGGGATTTTACAGAGTCATGAAGGTCCGATCGTGGCACCGAGCTCTGACAGTCCAAAAGCGGTTGATGAGACAAGTGATGATGTTGTTCCGGAGATTTAGGGTCCTTTCGACACTGAAACTGAGACTGGCTAGCAAAGCGATGGTGAGTTGGACTTTGCCCAGGGCTGTGATTTTAGTTATTAGTATTTAGTAGTAGCTTTAGTTTTCTTAGTTAGTTTAGTATTAGTTGCCTATTGTACTAAACTAATTTAGTTTTAATATAACTAAAAACTAAACTAAGATTAGTTTAGTAATACTAAACTAAACTAAACTAAACTAAAATACTAAGAGGGTTAGGGTCAACTACGTATAAGATATCATATATGTATTAATAAAATGATTTTCTTTTTATAATGCTTATAGAAGTTATATAATGTAGAATAATCCACTAGATTCCATTAGTTTCTACTAGATTCTACCAGTTTCTATAAGTTTCTACCAGTTTCTATAAGTTTCTACCAGCTTCTACAAGCTTCTACAAGTTTCTACAAGGTTTCATAAGCTTTTATATTATTACTAATTAATATATATGCTAATTTAAGCACTTTTACAGAGCTATATTACATAATGTATTAGAAATTTACCAGTATATTCTAGACCGTTCTAACAATATCTAAAAAGTATACAAATAACAGTTATGTCTCTTTCTTCTTTTCTTATCCTTTTTCCTTTTTACAAACTACTTACCTAACAGTTTACTAAACTGCTATATTAGCCGCTATAATAAACACTATATTAAGCATTATATTAAACACTATATTAAACGTTATACTTACTATATTATAAATGGCTTCCAACGCTTTATGTAGCTAATAAACCTCTCCGGCTGGGTTTATTATACTAAATCACATTACTTAATTAACATAGCAATACAGCCAGCAAAATAGCTAGTAAAATAGTTAGGAAAATAGCCAGCCAAGTAGTTAGCAAAATATAAATTCTAGATATAATAACCTTAACTTTCAACTAAAAGACAATGATATATATATATTGAAAAATGGTTTATTAACGTATATATTACAGCCAATCGATCATACCAAAGAACGCAAGCTACTAATACAGTATACGGAAGTCCATCCCAAAAGTTCTATCCAGGCGCTAATTACACCACCCCCTTTATCTACATACAATAGCCCACTGGTTATCCACATACCCCGCTCCTAGCCGGAAACCCCGCACATCATCTTGTCAACACAACAAAATGCCTCCTAATACCAGTCTCACAACTCGAGCTCTTATTATTACGTTAAAATCTCCAGTTGGTGAGAAGACCTCTGCTTAAATCCATAAAGAAACTGGTATATCTGTTTGACAGATTAATCGTATCTATACTCGAGCTATTAAGTGTAGGTTTAAGCCGAACTTTCGGCCATTTACTCTAAAGGATGAATGGCTTGAAGATGCTCCCCGTTCTGGCCGTCTATTAAAACAAACCCCTAAGAATATTGAGAAAGTTATCACTAAGGTACGAACTAATCAATACGGCCGTGAGAAAACTGCTGTTAATCTAGCTAGTAAGCTCAGCCTCGAAAGGATTAAGATCTTAGCTATAACAGTCTTTCGGATCCTTAAAAAAGCAGGTTTTAAAAAGACTAAACTAACAAGGAAACCTAGATTAACGAAGAAGATAAAGGATAACTGTCTTCAGTGGTGTTTAGCTTATTAAGATTGGACTTTTAAGGATTAGAAACGAGTGATTTAGTCAGATGAAACAGTTATTGTTCTTTTTCATCGTTATAATGGTTATTAAATCTAAAGGATAAAAGATGAACGATTTGTATAAAGTGCTATTCGTAAGTGTTAAAAAGGATATTCTAAGTTTATAATTTTAAGGTTATTTTTCTTATAATAAAAAAGGTCCTTTTCACTATTAGGTTCCAGAAATAAAGTAAGAAAAAGAAGAAGCAGAGAAAGTTATTTAAAAGATAAATGAAAAGTTAGAACCTATCTTTTAAAAGGAATAGGAACTTTAAAATAGAATAAGGAGGTTATCTTTAGCTAATATTCCTAGCCAGAAACTCTAATGGAAATGGAATAAAAAGAATGGGAAGTTAGTTAGAGATTTAAAGGGTGGGATTAACTGGTATCGTTACTAAACGAAAATCCTTCTTTTTAAACTCTTTCCTTTTATAAAAGAGTGTGAAAAGGATTGACTTAGTACAATAGTTTAAGAAGATAACGCTCTAGCACATACTCATCATATCTAAAGTCGGATTTACAACCTTCACAATGTCAAGTAACTCCTTTAGCTAGGTAACTCGCCTAACCTTAATCTAATTAAGCTTTATTAGCCATTTATAAAGAGATGGACTACGAAAAAAGGGGCACCGAAAAGCCAACAGGAGGCTATCAAATCGTAGGAGCATTATTAGAGGAAAGAATTACAGCAAAAACAGATCCAAGCCTAGATTGAAAAGATTCCTTAACATATTAAGCAAATTATTCAGTTAGGGGGAGGGAATGAATATAAAGAGGGTCGGAAGAAGGAGGTGGCTGCTGATATGTAGATAAAGGGGGTAGCGTAATTAGCGCCTGGACAGAACTTTTAGGATAGACATCCGTACAACCTGCTTATATAAAAAGATTAAAAAAGTGGCTGGTTTTCAATCATCAAACTACGTTACTCACTATAAAAGAAAACAGCTAAATACAGCTTATAATAAAGAGTTAAAAAAACTAAGTAACTTAAGCAAAATATACCATCTACTACTATTATTACTACCGATTTTTCTAAAAACGGTTACAAACAAATACTATAGTCGAATTTAACGAAGACAAAGCATATTATAAAATACTAAACTTTATTATCGAAAATAATCTATCGTTTAATATATTAAATTCAAAATCTTTTAAAGATTTACTTAGCTATTACAATAAGTCTACACTTACTATAAATCACTAGAAAATAAAGTAAATATTAAACAATACTTTTAAAACAGCCTTAAATAGCTTTACTTATAAGCTGAAAGAACATTCAAATAATAATAGTTCGCTTTCAGCCACACTTAATATTTAGACTTCAAATTATCAAAAAGCTTACTTTAGCCTAATATTAACCTATATCGACTTAGAATATAAGCTAAATTATAAGCTTACAGAAAGCTATACAGGTCTATATATACACGATAAATTTCTTAAGCTTATTATACTATACGGCGTTAACATTTCTAATATTATATGTATTACTTATAATAACGCTTTTAATAATGATACTTTTATAGAAGTTATTAATAGTAATATCGCAATTAAAAATATTTACAACATTTATTATACAGCTTATACTATAAACCTAATAAATAAAGATATCCCTAAAAAATAGTTACTAAAGTCAGTAGCTGAGGAAGAATTATCTAACTATATAAATACTCTTACTACAGTTACTAATATAAATAGTTATACTAAAGTTAAAGGCCTTATAAATAAAATACGACATAACTATAATTATTAAATATATGTAAGAAGTTTAACAGCTATATAAAGGAGGCCTTGAAAAATATTAAAAAGCTGGTAAAATACTAGCTATATAAAATTGCTGGCGTCGCTTCGTTTGTCATTACGCGACGGCCCTTCGCTACGCTACAGGGCGCTCCATGCCTCACTTTCGCTCTTGGCAATTTTAGTGTGGAGTATTAAGCTTGTTTTAATAAGTATAGCGAACAAAGCGACAGAAACCTGTCCGGAGGCCAATACATCTATTTAAAGAGATAAAAAAAATAAAAAATAAATGCTACTTTTTAAAGCTTTATTTTTAAGATTTAAAGACTTTATTTTATAAAGTTTACAGGCTTTAAGTCAAAGGGGGGGGGAACTAGCCACCCCCCGCACTGGCCACTTCTGTAAGCGAATAAGCGAGACCCTTACCCCCCTCTTAATTTCATGATCTACGGCTAGTTCTAACTACAATACACTCCTCTTCTGAAGAACTAGATTCTTCAGAAGAATCGCTATCTGATGATAACTCTTATAGTGGATGCCCAGCTTGTTTTTTAGCTTCCATAATGTTCTAAATGTTAGAAAAGGTAGTGTTTGGATCCGGTACCACCTTCTTTCTTTTAAGGGGTTTAACAGCATTTAATTAAGCTTATAGGGCCTCGATTATGCGTTTCTAGGTAGTGATAAGGGCATTTTTACTTCTAAAGGCTTTTTCTACCTTACTGAAAAGAAGCCTAATAGTCTTATTGACTTTAATGTTAGATTGTAATTACTAGTTAAGATCTTTAACTCCCTTAGGGGTAAAAATCTTAACATCTACTACCTTATAGTTACTGTAGGTTACTTTTACTAGTGTTAAAAGGGGTTAAGGCTCTGTAAATAACTTTTAAGAGGTAATAAGGGTCTTTTCTCTAATAATATTCCAGCTTATTAGCGGCTTCTTTATATTAACTAGCTATAACTTACTTACCTTCCACCTTACCTTATAATTAAACTTTATAAAAGCTTTAAGTCTAGCTTTATAATAACACTTAAGTATAAGGCGTTTTTTAATAACTGTAGATTCGTAAAGGCTAGTTTAAATATACTAAGAGAGGTATTATCTGTAAGTGTGTTTTAAAGGGCTGAATATAGTTAAATCTAAGGGTTAGAGGATATGAAAAATGTGTGCCGGTAAATATAATAGATAGACTTTATTTTAATAACATTTCTATATAGAATTAACTGTAATATAGCTATTGTGACTATTAAGAATAAGAAGACAGTGTTTAGAAGAGTTACTTAGCTTAATTAAGGGTAAGAAGACTTATTCTAACTATTTTAAACTAATAGCGTTATTAATCCAGCTTTTCTCTATTATAGTGAATTTCCAGTCCCTGTACTTCTTTAAATATTCCTTAAATTACTAGGTGTTAACGTTTTTCCCTTAAAAAATACTAAAGGGAGGGAAAGTTACTCTTGTGGTTAAGATATACTTTATAATGCTAATCTAAGTATAAGATCTAAAGTCCCTTTTTTAAGTTAAACGCTTATTAGTAGCTCTAACCACTAAGCCGTTATTAGTAATGCTTTTTATAATACCTGTCTTGTTAATATTATACTGGTTTTATAAATGAATAGTTAGAATCTAAAGTAACTAAAAATAGTTAAACTAAAGGTAAATAACTTCCTCTGTAGCGTAATTAACTTTTACCGAATCAATTTACTGTACTCTTTAAGTCTTTAAAACTGGGTTTCTTTAAAGAAAAGCGGTACATTAACCCTTACTGATACACTTATCGTCGCCAGATTTAACGCAGATACGTTATGTTAACTCCCTAATCATTCCGTATGTAAGGGGGGCTCTAATAACCACCTGCAGCCGAATAAACTTAGCTAACTTTGTCTTGAGAGTTAGTAATAGCCTTATTTTGTGTGTGTGAGCTGTTAGCCTGGGGAGGAGGCCTTAAAGTTGCCATTATAAGGTAAAGTGTAGAATTCCGTTAAGTCTAGCGATGTGGCTAACGTTGCCGTACCTCCTGGCCGTAAAGTAGGCGTTACGTACGTCATCTTCGGTGTAGGCTATTAGAAGCGATTGATGAAGTAAATTCTAAAGTTTGGAAGAATTTGATGCCATTTTAAAGGAGAAATGGCGGTGTGTTTGGTGTTTAAGAAGATTTAGATCTGTGCTTACAGAAGTGGCCAGTGCGGGGGGTGGCCAGTTCCCCCCCCCTTTAACTTATTCTACAGGGTTTACAGGCTTTATTCTACAGGGTTAACAGGATTTATTTTACAATTTACAATTTACAGTTTGTTTTTCACTTTCACAAATGCAATTCAAACTAGGAACCTCTTTAATTAATATTACGCTATTTACCACTATACTATTTCTATTTCTATCTGTGAAAAACTAAAGGTTTTTTTTAACTTAACTGGGTGAATTAGAGTAATAATTTAATAATTTTTAATTATTAGCTTACACAATCAAATGATACGTTTTAATATGCATCACGTGATGTAGAATCCGATTCTCACTCTATTTTCAGGGTTAGGGTTCAGTAAAAGGAGATATTCAGGTTTAAAGTGAAAAAACCATAACTTTCACAAGTATTATTGTAGTTTATAATATAGGAAAAGGTAGTATTATGCGTAGATTTTAACTGTAATTCTTAATCTAAAGCCCGATTTGGAATAGCTATTAAAACCAGAGAGATATTTGAGTTTATGTTAATATTATTATTAATATTTAGGTTTAAACAGTAATATCTTTGTTATTATAAGCCGTATAGTAAAAAGAGTTCCAGTTCTGTATTCAACATAATGAAATGTATAGGAATCGTAATTATTACTTCTTATTATGCTACTTGTTAACAGGTTATTATTATAATAACTATTATTATCCAACTTTAAATACTAATATCTTTCTCATTTTAAGCAGTATAGTAAAATGAATTCAAGTTCTGCATTCTACGTAATACATCCTATAATAAACGTAAGTAATAGAACTTATTATACTACTTAATAACCAGCTATTATTTAAATACTTATTATTATTAGACTTTAAACAGTAATATCTTTCTTATTTTAAGCAGTATGGTAAAACAGATTCCAGTTCTGAATTCTTCATAAAAAACTACATATAAAACTACCTCATTCGGTTAGATCTGTCCCTGTTCTTAATTTTGAATACTCATTTGTTTAATTTTTTCAAATGCTAATAACTCCTGAACCGTAACCCTAACCCTGAATCTGACTTCAGATTTGGATTCCTGGTCAGGTGACGTATCTGAAAACATATTATATCACGTGATTTGGGGCCCGAGCAGACCCACTTTTGATAGTAAACCGACCAGTCCTAGGTCGAGTTGAATTTCCTTATCAGTTTTGACCGAATTTCCCATAGTAATTTGTTTTTGGACCACCCTTACAACAAATTGTCCTCCGGACAGCATTATACGTTTACTCTATAGGTAAGGACACTTTTAATAACTTTAATGTAAATTTCTCAATCGTGGATAACTTACACTCTTTACGTTTTCCCTGTAAGTTAAGTTAATATAAGGGTTTAGGTTTTTATTTTTCTAATACGGGATGTCCCTTTTAAAAGTTTTGCACAGTGCCAAGCTAGCCACCCCCGTTAATCACATATGCCCTAACCCTAACCCTAATCTCTAAGTTAGTGTAGAGCTAATACGAGAATGGGAGCTATGCTAAAGCAAGATCTTTACATAGCTAAGCGTATCAGAACTCAAACTGAGAGATATTAGAGCATTTATAGCTAGTAATAAAATGCGAAGGAGGCTAGGAACGTATTAACAGTCAAAACAGAGATAGGGTTGAATGTAATAAACGGGTGTGGCTGACTTAGCACTGTGCAAAACTTTTAAAAGGGACATCTGTAATCTTCTTTTAATAAGCTTTTTAGTTAAGCTTTCTATCAAGCTAAACTTTTAAGAACTTAACTAACTTTACTAATATTAGTCTTAAGTAGTCTTCTTTTAAAATCTTTACTTTTTCGGTTTATAAATACCTTACTTATAAGAAATAAATAAGCTTACTCTTCTTTAAGTTAAACGTTATCCCCTTTTCCTTTATTTATTCTTTACAAATCTTATATGCAGTTTTAAGGATCTTACAACATATTAATATATTATATACGAAAGCTCAAAGGTTTATATTATCTATAAAACTTAATATAATTAGGCCTTTAATATGCTTTAGCTTTTCGTATAATATATTAATAAAGAGAATGAAGAGGATTACCGATAAGGGAGATCTTTAGGGAATCCTTTAGGTAATGTCTTATAGTACTGACAGCTTACTATCGAACAGCAGTTAGGCTGCTCTCCTATATATATAGCTAATTAGTTAAAGGATAAGCTTTCTTTCAAACCTTAGGTCTCTTAATATAGCAAATAGCTAATTCTAATCTACTTTATCAAATAGTTTAGTAATATCTAGCTATAATAATAAAGTGTAAGCTTTACGCAACTATACTATGTAAACGTTATTAATAATAACTTAAATAGCTATATCTGTCGCTTTTTTCTTTTTAAAACTAAACTAGAGGTTAGGAAGTATACAGGCTGTTTCCATTATAGTAAAGATCCTCTTTATCAAGATAACTTTAACAACCTTCCTTATTACGTCTAGTAAGGTAACAAGGTAATATGTTTTACTATATTTCTTATTATTAATTAATTTCCTTAATTTTAACAGTACTATAACGTGTATAATGTACTAACACGTTAAGTAATAGCTAAAGTCAAAGCTTATTTATATAATCTTTATTAAGATAGCTAATAGTCTTCTATCCTTATTATAAGCTTTTAAAAGGCTGTTAAAGATCCTATTTAGTTTTAATGCTTTCGATACACTTACTCTCCAAATAACCTCTTTCACGTCAAGTCCTTTACCTTCCAGTCTATCAGTATAGTCTTTAAGAAGGAGTTTACTCTCTAGTTAAAGTCTTTAAGTTTCGAGAGGTCTGCTTCCAGTGCAGGGAAGAAGCGTTCGATAAGTTCTCCTATCTTTTTAATGTAAGTAATAGTTCTTTAAAGTCCATTAGGTGTAGTGTTTTTCATAGCTTATAATGCTGGAATAACTAGTGGTTTAAGGGGTTAGTAGTTACGTAGTCTAACTTAGTGTTCGATATTCTACATTACTTTTAAGTCCTTATTAGTTACTGCCTTATCAAGGGAGCTTTACTAATTACTTTATTTCTATACCTCTTAACCTTCCTTAGCTTCTTCTTTACAGTGCGAGAGCGCTACGTTCTCTATATCCTTTCCACTCTCCTTACGTCTTTTACAGCTCTCTTTATTTCATTATCTTATTATAACGCTATAGTCTTTATATTCGGTTTCCTTTTAGGTACTGTGGTATCTGTGATACGCAGGAGCTTTTTTAACAGTACTTTAGAAACTTCTTCCAGTTTGTAGATATTATTTATACTAATTAATATTATAAGGTGTTTTACCATTACTATAGCTATTACAGTATTTATTATTTTATAACTGTAGTTTTCCTCCCCTTCTTTTTATTTTACTAATATATTATTAATCTTAATTATTTACAGTACGTAGTCTAACCTGTTAGTTTCTAGCCCCAGTGGGTCCACTGGGTCGGCGCACTGCGCTGAATCCTCTAAAACCCCTTGGAATCAGAGGGTTTCACCCCCTGAATTCCACCAGTTTCCACTGGATTCCAGTTGCCACAGCGGAGCTGTGGAAGCCTCTGGAACCCAGTGAGTCATACAAGCACTTACGTAGCCTACGGCCACTATTCCAATTCTGTATAATAGATAGAAGGCTCTGGAAGCCGACCACAGCCTTCAAAGGCCCTCTCCTCTCCTGTATCTAGCCTTCTACAAGCAAGCAATTCACACCACTCATTCAGTCATATACAGAGGCACTGCCTCCGTACCTTAGGCCTTCTTTTGCTTCCTACAGCGCTGGAAGCGCTGTAGTACGGCTTGGAACAGTACCGCTCTACTTCCTCTAAGCAACAGGCCTGTACTACAGGCCTGTGGAACCCTACTGTGCAACACAACCTAACCATACTCTCTACACCTAAGTAGTTAATGGCTAATATACGGGACA
>Ga0247781_1000802_pt1 | contig 10017 bp, 1 predicted proteins | sample UWRJL184509B5_FD_179922 | JGI IMG/M metagenome (GOLD analysis project Ga0247781, IMG submission 179922) | Plant litter microbial communities from Arlington Agricultural Research Station in Wisconsin, United States - UWRJ-L184-509B-5 | ecosystem: Environmental > Terrestrial > Plant litter >...
CAATTTTAAAAACCTACTAAAAACCCCTAACTACAAGCTTAATTTTATATTTAATTATTAAATATTTAATATTAATTTTCTTTTTTAAAATTTAATAAATACTAATAAGCTTTTTTATAATATAATTTTAATTAATAAAATAAAAAGTATAAATTTCTAAAAACTATAAAAACTTTTTGAAAATCGACTAAAATTACTAATTACTATCTATATACTTTAAAATTTCCTTAAAAATAGAAAAATCTACACCTTTAAAGTATTTAGCCTTTTTAACTTTAACTATATTAACTTCCCAAACTTTAGTAGTTTTAATAATTAAAAAAGTTACTAATTTAGAAATATTTATAAAATTTATAAATTTATTATTTACTATTTTAAATTCTTTAAATTATTTAAAAGGCAATTATTTAAGTAGAATTTTAAAAATAAAAGGTAAAATTAAGATTATAAATTCTATAAACTCTATAATAGTAAATAGAAAAAACTAGAAAATAATAAATGTAAATAATAAAATTATTAGTTTAAGAATAAGCTTAGTATTTTCAATAATATAAATAAGTAATTTTAAAGTTTTTAAAGTATTTTTAGGTATTTTAAGATAAATTATAGCATTTTTATATAGCATAATAAATAGTATTTTGATAATTTTTTAATAATTTAACCAAATTAGGTATATTTTATAGCCTAATATAGTCAAAAGTCTACCAAAAGTGCCTCTAAATACTAGTTTATTATTTTAAATTCGATTTTTAAAAATTATAAATACTATATAAATAGTACTTATAATTTTGTAGTTTTCGAAATTAGGGATATTTAGTATTTAAAAAGGAATAAATTTATTGTAAAAAAGTTAGTAAAAAGTAAATTCTTTAATAATATTGGCCATATAATTAATAAATTCGATTATAAAATTTATAATATAATCCTAAAATAATAATACGAATTTTATAATTATAAAAATAATTTATAAATATTCTAAAATTACTTATATAAAATATTTTAAAAGCCTATTTTAATAGTAAATATAAAAAAACGAAGTACTAAAAATAACGCTTTTTTTTTTTAAATAAGATTATAATTTTAGTATTTTAGTACTTTTATTATAATAAAATTCAGCTAAATAGTATTAAAAAATATTATATAGGCTTTTAATTATTAATTTAGTTTTTATAGTAGTTTTATTTTTAGATTTTAAAAATTATAATATACGAAATCAAATCTTTCGATCTACTAATATTAGCTTATAAAATTTGCTATTAAATAATATAGGGTTTATAATTATTATATTATTTTTAATATAATTAAATATATTAATTAAATTAATTATAAGTTTTTTAGAAAATTTATATAAAATTTTAGCTATATTATAGTTTTTATATATAAAATATTTAGGCTAAATTTTTTAAAAATTAGGTATATTTTTAGTAATTAAAGCAGTTTTTTTTAGGAAATTTAGGTTAATATAGCTTAAATAAATATATTAAAAAATAACAATTTTAATTAAAACTTTAGTAGGTTTTTTAAAAGATTTAGAAAATCTAAGGGGTTTAGAAAATTTGATATTATTCTAATTAAAATCTAAAAGGCCAAAATTTAACTTTTTAGGAATTTTAATTCCCTTTAAAGCCTATATAGGCTCTAAAATAGCCATTATAAACTATAAAATTGAAATATAATACTATTATAATTAAATAAAAGTAGCTAAATATATATATAGGAATTTTAGGCTATTTTTTACTATAAAAAAGAAATTTATATTTAAATAGTCGAATAATATTAATAATTTTTATAAAATAGAAAAAAACTTCTATTTAATAAAAATACTTTTAAAATTATAAAATCGAATTTTATTTACTATATTTAATAGGAAATTAAAAATATATAGTATTTTTAGAAAGTCGATTTTATTATATAGTATTTTATTATTTTTATAATTAATAAATTTTTTTTTTTGACTATTCTAATACCCTATAGCCGTATTAGGCTATTATTTATATAAAAATTAGCTAAATTAGTTTTAGTATTTAATTTGTAAAATAGGCTTTTATTAGTATAAATATATATTATAAAGTTTATATTAAATAGCTAAAATTTAATTATAGTAATATAAAAGGCAATTTTAGCCTTTAAATTACTATTTTTAGTAAGTAAATTGCCGTAAATATCGCTTATTTCGAAATTATAGTCTATTATAAAGGCTTTTTTAACTTTTTTAGGCTTTTTAATTTTAAATTTGCCTTTTTATTTAGATTTAGCCTTATCTTTAAACTTATTAGGCTTTTAATTTTTTTATTGTTTTTTTTTATAGGTAATTTAGAAAATTGTAAATTAATTGTAAATACTAAAAATAGTATTCTAGACTTTAATAAGTAGATCTTTTTAGAAATATAAAAAATTATACTTAAATATAATAATATTTATAATATTAATTTATTAATTGTAATAAAATATTATTTTAAAATATTTAATTTATTAGAAAAAATATAACTTTATAATATTAAAATAGAAATTTAGTTAGTTGATTTTTTCTATAATAAAACCTAAATTTTTAAAATAATTAACTAAAATATTAAATTTAGTATTAAAATCTATTAAATTAATATTACTATTATACTAAATTTAGTAGAATTTTTTATATAGTTTAATATATAAAGTAAATTATATAGAAAAGTATTAAATATTTAGGTATATAAAAACAATTTTAGAATTATTTTTGTAAATTATAGTAATTAAAAGGTTTAGTTTTAATATATTATATAAAGTTAAAAGTATTATAATTTTTTATAGTTTAGTAAATTTAGTAGTAATTTTAATAAAATTTGTAATAAAATTGTTAAATTAAAAAGTAGTAAATTGGATTATGATAGCCTAAAACTACTATTAGAAGTTATTTAGGTTTAAAAGTTAATTTTTTTTAAAAATATATAATAATTATTTAGCTAATTTTTTAATAATATAAATACTAATATTAGCTAAAATTGCTATAAATTTTTTAACTTTTTTAAAAGTTTTTATAAGTAATTTTTTAAAAAACTAGATTTATATTTATAGTTAATTATTAAATTAAATAACTTTTTATAATTTAATAATTAAAGTGGCTAATTAAATTTATAAATTAGTAATAAAAAGAATAGAAAATATAAAAAACTTATTAGAATTTTTTATTAGGATATTTTCTGTAAATATAATATATTGTAGTATTAAAGTCGAAAATTAGGCTTAAAATATAGGTTTAAAAAAATCCTAAATAGTATAATATAAAAAAATTATAATAAAAATTTCTAAGTATTATAATAATTCCGGGTTTATAATTTATTAATTTGCAAATTTTAATAAACTTAAAGTAGAGTTTAGAAAAATACTATAGTATTTATATACTATAAATTTAATATAATAGAAAATATAAAACTATTATTATACTAAAATACAATAATTATAAAATTAAAAGAAGAAAAAGGGTAGGAAATAGTAACTATATATTGTAAAATCAAGAATTATAAAAGATTATAGTAAACTAATATACTATAGTTTATAAAATTGAATATTATTTATTAATTTATTTAGAAAAAAAAAAAGAAGATTAGAATATAAAGGAAAAAGTGCCTATATATAAGTATAATTCCGACTTTAGGTACTTTTATAGCCTATATCTACCTACTATAATATACAAAATTATATAATATTGTATATTAGCGCTTACAAAGCCTAAAACCTACTTAGTAGAATAGAAATCTACTATTTAGTTTTTATAGTAGAACTTATAGTATATTGTACTACTATAAGGTTCCTAAGCTAATACTAGCTTCCGAAGTTCTAATTTAGGGTTTATATACTATAATATAGTATACAGTAGGCTATATAGGACCTTGTATAACCGTAAGTACAATATACAGCGTATAAAATGGGTATACAATTTTGGCAGGGCTAGTATAAGCCCCCTAACAGCTACACAGGCTAATAAGCCTATAGTCTATAATAGTAGGGCACTAATCCAGCTATATTTTAACAATATAAAAAAAGAAGTGCCTATATATAAATATAATTCCAACTCTAAATACCTTTATAGCCTATATCCACCCACTATAGTACGCAAAATTACGTAATATTATATATTAGCACCTACAAAGCTTAAAACCTACTTAATAAAGTAAAAATCTACTATTTAGTTTTTGTAGTAGAACTTATAACATATTATACTACTATAAAATTCCTAAACCAATACTAACTTCCGAAACTCTAATTTAGAATTTATATACTATAATACAATATATAGTAGGCTATACAAGGCCCTATATAGCCGTAAGTATAGTATACAATATATAAAATAAGTATACAACTTTAGCAAAACTAATATAAACCCCCTAATAGCCACATAAGCTAATAAGCCTATAGTCTATAATAATAAGGCACTAATCTAGCTATATTTTAACACCCCTTTTATAACTTTTAATACTTTATAGCAATTATAAGCTTTATAAATTCAAAGAGATTTAGCATTTTAATAAATTACTAAAATATAATAAAAATAAAAACCTTAATTAAACCATCAGCAGGCATTTTAACAATAAAAATATAATCTACTAAAATATTACCCACTAATATACTCTTTTTAATATTATAAAATTTAATAAAAGTATATTTAATATAACTATAATATTTAATACTATAAACAATATTTATAGCATTTTAATTATCATTTTTAAATAAAATAGGCTCTAAAATAGGCCTACTAATCTCTTTATACAACCTTCAAAACTATAAAACCTCCTTATTACCTTCTACTAAACCTATAAATTCGGCTTCTAATATAGAAAAAATTACTATAATAGTTTACTTAAACTTCTAATTTACTAAACTACTAACTACTTAAAAAAAATAACTATAAATAAATTTAGCTATTATTTTACAATTTACAAAATCTAAATCAATAAAATTAATAAAATATAAATCAATATACTACCTATTGTAAAATATAACTAAATTAATAACTTTTAAATAATTTGGAATTTTTTTAATTATATTTATATACACTAATATAAAACTCTAAAATTACTAAAAAAACTATTAAATAGTAAAAACTATATCAAATTTAATTTAAATTATAATATATATAATAATATTTACAAATTGCTAATATAAGTGTTTTTTAATAATATTAATAAATTTAAATATAAATTTAAAACTTATAAATTTTAAAAATAAAAATACTTTAAATTTTATAATATTTATATTGAAATATTTAATAGCTATTTTAATATAAGTAATTTAGTAGATTTAAAAAAGCTTTTTAGCCCTATTCTTTTCAATTTATATACTTAAAAAAAACTTAATAAAGTTAAAATTTTCTATATTATAAGTATTAATTAACTATTATTTTAGTATATTAATTTTAAAAATATTAATATTTATAAGTAAATAATTATTAATATAATTTATAACAAAAATTTGCTTTTTTTTATTATAATAAATAATTATATTAAAAATTAAAACCTTATAATTATAAATTTTTAGAAATTTTAAAATTTTTTATTACTAAAAATAAAAAACCTACTTTAAATTATATAAAGACTTTTTTAATAATATAATTTATTTTTTATTAGAATTTTAATTATATATTTATAATAGTTTTATAATAATTTGACTATTAAAGTTGAATTTATATAAGCTATTAAAAAGCTCAATATAAATATTTTTATTAAAATTAGAATTTAAAAACGTTTTTACAAAGTCAATTTGTTTAATTTTTAAGTTTAATATAATAATTAAAATTAGTAGAATTTGCTAAATAAATAGTATAAAAATACTTATATAAATTTTTATAAAACCAATTTTAAAAACTTATTAAAAACCCCTAATTATAAGCCTAATTTTATATTTAATTATTAAATATTTAATATTGGTTTTTTAAAAAAAAATTTAATAAATATTAATAGGCTTTTTTATAGTATAATTTTAATTAATAAAATAGAAAATATAAGTTTTTAAAAATTGTAAAAAAAATTTAAAAATTAACTAAAACTATTAATTATTATTTATATATTTTAAAAAGATTTTAAAAATAAAAAAGTTTAAATTTTTAAAATATTTAGCTTTTTTTAATTTTAATTGTATTAATTTTCTAAACTTTAATAATTTTAATAACTAAAAAAGTTACTAATTTAGAAATATTTGTAAGGTTTATAAGTTTATTATTTACTATTTTGAATTTTTTAAATTATTTAAAAAACAATTATTTAAATAGAATTTCAAAAACAAAAAGTAAAATTAAAATTATAAATTTTATAAATTTTATAATAATAAGTAGAAAAAGTTAGAAAATAGTAAGTAATAAAATTACTAGTTTAAAAGTAGATTTAGTATTTTTAATAGTATAAATAGGCAGTTTTAGGGTTTTTAAAGTATTTTTAAGTACTTTAAAATAGATTATAGTATTTTTATATAATATAATAAATAATATTTTAACAATTTTTTAATAATTTAGTTAAATTAGGTATATTTTATAGCCTAATATGGCCAAAAGCTTGCCAAAAGTACCTTTAAATACTAGTTTATTACCCTAAATTCGATTTTTAAAGGCTATAAATATTATATAAGTAGTATTTATAGTTTTGTAGTTTTTGAAATTAAAAATGTTTAATATTTAAAAAGGAATGAATTTATTGTAGAAAAGTTAGTAAGAAATAAACTTTTTAATAGTATTAGCTATATAATTAATAAATTCGACTATAAAATTTATAATATAGTTTTAAAATAATAGTACAAATTTTATAATTATAAAAATAGCCTATAAATATTTTAAAATTATTTGTATAAAATATTTTGGAAGTTTGTTTTAATAGTAAATATAAGGGGACGAAGTGTTAAAAATAATGCCTTTTTTTTTTAAGTAAAGTTGTAATTTTAGTATTTTAGTACTTTTATTATAGTAGAATTTGGCTAAATAGTACTAAAAAGTATTATATAAATTTTTAATTACTAATTTAGCTTTTATAGTAGCTTTGTTTTTAAATTTTAAAAGTTATAATATATAAAATCGAGTTTTTCGATTTACTAATATTAGCCTATAGGGTTTATTATTAAATAATATAGAATTTATAATTACTATATTGCTTTTAATATAGTTAAATATATTAGTTAAATTAATTATAGGTTTTTTAAAAAATTTGTATAAAATTTTAATTATATTATAGTTTTTATATATAAAGTATTTAAATTGAATTTTTTAAAAATTAGGTATATTTTTAGTAATTAAAATAGTTTTTTTTAAAAAGTTCAAGCTAATATAGTTTAGACGAATATATTAGAAAATAGTAATTTTAATTAGAATTTTAGTAGGTTTTTTAGAAAATCTAAAAAGTTTAGGGGGTTTAGAGGATTTAGTATTGTTTTAATTAAAATTTAAAAGGCCAAAGTCTGATTTTTTAGAAATTTTAATTCTTTTTAAAGCCTATATAAGTTCTAAAATAGCCATTATAGACTATAGGGTTAAAGCGTGGTATTATTATAATTGGGCAAAAGTAGCTAAATGTATATATAGGGGTTTTAGGCTATTTTTTACTATAAAAAAAAAGCCTATATTTAAATAGTCAAATAGTATTAATAGTTTTTATAAAGTAGAAAAAAACTTCTATTTAATAAAAATATTTTTAAAATTATAAAGTTGAATTTTATTTATTATATTTAGTAAAAAATTAAAAATATATAGTATTTTTAAAAAGTTGATTTTATTATATAATATTTTGTTATTTTTATAATTAATAAAAAAAAAACTATAATTATTTTAATATTTTATAATTATATTAAACTATTATTTATATAAAAATTAGTTAAATTAGTTTTAATATTTAATTTGTAAAATAGGTTTTTATTAGTGTAAATATATATTATAAAGTTTATATTAAATAGCTAAAATTTAGTTATAGTAATATAGAAGGCAGCTTTAGCTTTTAAATTGCTATTTTTAATAAATATATTGTTATAAATATTACCTATTTTGAAATTATAGTCTATTATAAAGGTTTTTTTGGCTTTTTTGGGCTTTTTAGTTTTGGATTTGCCTTTTTATTTGGATTTGGTTTTGTTTTTAGGCTTATTAGGCTTTTGATTTTTTTATTGTTTTTTTTTATAAATAATTTAGAAAGTTGTAAATTAGTTATAAATATTAAAAACGGCGTTTTAGGTTTTAATAAATAGGTTTTTTTAAAAATATAAAAAGTTATATTTAAATATAGTAGTATTTATAATATTAGTTTACTAATTATAACAAAATGTTATTCTAAAATATTCGGTTTATTAAAAAAAGTATAATTTTATAATATTGAAATAGAAATTTAATTGGTCAATTTCTTTTATAATAGAGCCTAAGTTTTTAAAGTAATTGGCTAGGGTATTGAATTTAATATTAAAGTTTATTAAGCTGGTACTATTATTGTACTAAATTTGGTAAAATTCTTTATATAATTTAGTATATAGAATAGACTATATAAAAAAGTATTGGGTATTTAAGTATATAAAGACGATTTTAGGGTTGTTTTTGTAAATTATAGTAATTAGGGGGTCTGGTTTTAGTATATTATATAGAATTAGAAGTATTGCAATTTTTTGTAATTTAGTAAACTTAGTAGTAATTTTAATAAAATTTATAATAAAATTATCAAATTAAAAAGTAATAAATTGGATTATAATAGCCTAAAATTACTATTGGAAATTGTTTAAGCCTAAAAGTCGATTTTTTTAATAATATAAGTATTAATATTAGTTAAAATTACTATAAGCTTTTTAGCTTTTTTAAAAAAATTTATAAATAGTTTTTTAAAAAGTTAAATCTACGCCTATAGTTGATTATTAAATTGAATAATTTTCTATAATTTAGTAATTAAAGTAGCTAATTAAATTTGTAAATTAGTAATAAAAAGAATAGGGGGTATAAAAAACTCGTTAGAGCCTTTTATTAGGATATTTTTTGTAAATATAGTATATTGTAATATTAAAGTCGAAAATTAGGCCTAAAATGTAAATTTGAAAAAATCCTAAATAATATAGTATAAAAGAAATATAGTAAAAATCCCCAAATATTATAATAATTCCGGGCTTATAACCTATTAAATTGCAAATTCTAATAAGTTCGAAGTAGAATTTAGAAAAATACTATAATATATTTGTATAGTAGATGATACAATATAGTAGATAACGCACTTTCCACCTTATTACCACTTTTCACCTTTACTACTATTTTACTAGTACTATTAATTAATTTAAATTATACAAAATCCTCATTTTTAAAAATCTCCTAAATTACTTAATAAGTTTGTATATTATATTCAATTATACCGCAATTTTTACAATGCCAAATGCGCAATTTAGCCCCTTTTATATAACCACTTTTTCTACGCGTATTATTATTTATTTTAATTATAAAATTCTTTTTTTCCTAAATTTGTTCGGCTTTTTATTGCAAAAATAATTTTCTTTATTTTATATATATTTTTTTAATTTTTTAGTATTTTTTAAATAGTTTATTTATTATATAAAAGTTGAAATTTTTTTACTCTATTAAATCTATTTTTTGTATAATTTTAATTATACTTTTTATTAAAGTATTTAAATATTTATAAATATTTATTAGAAAATTATTTTAATAATATATAATTTTATTTTTAATTAATATAATTTGTAAAATAGTTTTAATTGGGTTATTTAATATTTACCCAATTTAAATAAAAGCTATTTTAAAATAAAAATTTTAAAATATTAGTATATAAAATATAAAATTTAAATAAAAAAGTACTTTATTAAAGTTAAAAAGAATAAAACCAATTATTTAGAAGCTAATTTGGGCATTTTATATAATTATAAAATTATTATATATTTTTTTAAATATAAGAAAAAAGTCGTTTTTTATAATATAGGTAATTTATATTTGTATTATTTGTTCAATTGTTTAGTTATATAAGTTTTTTAATATATTAAAATAGCCTATATTAAAAAGCTAAAATTAATAAAAAAAATAAAAAAATA
>Ga0247781_1000803_pt1 | contig 10000 bp, 4 predicted proteins | sample UWRJL184509B5_FD_179922 | JGI IMG/M metagenome (GOLD analysis project Ga0247781, IMG submission 179922) | Plant litter microbial communities from Arlington Agricultural Research Station in Wisconsin, United States - UWRJ-L184-509B-5 | ecosystem: Environmental > Terrestrial > Plant litter >...
CTTTGCGACGAGGCTGCAAGATACACCCATCCGGCTGTGAGTGCACGATTCTGAGAGAGGGGAATTTACATACTCGGACGGGACAAACTCAATCCTTCCCGCCTTTTTATTTGAGAGCATCTCACCAGACCTCGACTGTTCCCGGGGCCGTTACACCGCCACAACGCTTCTGCAGACCCAGCAACAGTACATGATGCCGAACTATCTACCTAGGTACACGGTACATCCAGAATCTAGCCTCCTATACCCCCTCCAAATCCTCCCTCAACAGCCCAAACATCAAAATATCCACAATCCCGCCATCCCACCTCTTCACACCCGCCTTCCTCCTTGTCCCTTCATGCACAAACCCCGCCTTGGTCACCACCCGCCGACTCGCCTCGTTGCTCGAAAACACGTTCGCCTCCAACCGCAACACTTCATCGGCCGGAAAGTTCTCCAGCACCCATCTCGCAAAGCCCGACGCCGCATCGCTCATGATACCCCGGCCCCAGTACTCCTCGCCGAGCCAGTAGCCAAATTCAACGGTGAGCGTCTCGTCGGCGCCAAGGGGGCGGATGCCGATTGAGCCGACGAGGGTGTTGGTTTCGGGATCGCAGATTGCACTGGGTGTTATTAGCATCGACGACTGGACATGGGGGAAAGGAGGTCGTACTAGCTAAGGGCTTTTCCACATTTGCCCTCTAGCGAGCAGGCGTGTTTGACCCATGCTTCGGCATCGGCGAGGGTGTATGGAGAGGGGAAATGCGGGCGGAGACGACCGGCGACGTTGGGGTTGTTGGCGTGGTGGGCGACGCCCGGGACGTCCGAGGGGTGGTAGCGACGGAGGATGCATCGAGGCGTCACCAAGATGGGTGTCGGGATGGGAATTTCCGTAGTTGTCGGAGCCGAGGGCTCAGTGGTGGGGCTTGTTGAAGCCATTATTGTTGTTTTGTCTTTGGTGGGAAGAAAAATGTTGACAATGGCTTGGACTGTTCCTCTTTTGTACCTGTTTGGCGTTTCATAGGGCTGAGTCAATTCCTCGGGTGAGTCAGGAAAGTGAGGTTGAGATAAGCATCCCTCCCGAAATGGTCAAAAACGGGCCAAAGTTGCACCCGTTGCCCCGCCTTCTGATAGCGGTGGGGAAGATGGAGGCTGTGCCCTTGAAATTGCAAATTGATCGATCCCTTTTTGAACGGCAGGTGGTCGCAACACCTTTGATTTCTGGGGCAGGAGCCATGGGTTTTGTGATATCAGCGCAATGAATTTGTTGAGCATCTGGCATCTGCTCCTGCGTCGGGATAGTTGTATGTTGCGCGGAACTTTTTGGGATCCCCTCTCGTGACTGCCCGCTTTGTTCGATGCAGACTCTCAAGGTCACGGCCGCCCTGCAGTGATGCCAGCAGGCTCCACCTTCTGAAAACCGACCTGGGAGCGGTGACCTGCTCGAATTCTCACTTTTGCCTTCTGTTTGGCCTGGCCTGGACACGACTTGCTGTTTGAGGTGGTCAACCGCAGCCACTTCACACATAGCACAGCTGAAGGGCTTGGCTGCAGAGGTTCTCTAAATCACGTGTGAGCTGCAGATGGGCAGATGGGGTTGATTGGGCTACATGCAGGCCAAGCACCTCTAGGCAACATTAGAACCAAACCTCAGGTCTGACCATCACGGCACTCAAATTTCACATCGATTCCCTGGAGAATACCCCGCCACCATGAGATTGCTCAATACGAAGACGTATCAGCTCAAGAGCTTTTCTGACAAAAGAAACCGGCCGCCGTAATTATGCGATCCTCTCTCACGCCTGGGGCCCCGAAGGCACCGAACTCCTGTACGAAGATGTGCAAAATACCTCTGCTGAAAATCTGAGACGCCGCATCAAAGAGCCCGGTGTGGCCAAGGTGCTTGGTGTCTGCGATCTCGCCAAGTCGGACGGTTTCGAGTACGTCTGGATCGATTCGTGCTGCATTGACAAATCCAGCAGCGCCGAGCTATCCGAAGCCATAAACAGCATGTTTGAGTGGTACAGCGAGTCTGTATTATGCTATGCCTATCTCATCGACGTCGAAAGACGCGATAGGGCGGAATACTTCAAGGCTAGCCGTTGGTTTAAGCGCGGATGAAGTAACATATTATTTTCTGATTTACCTGTTAAGAAGAACTCTTATATTAAGGCAGACTATTAAGATTACTATTATAACGTTTTTAACTGATTTTAAGATTATAAAGCTAACAGTGTTTTCGCTTCTAACTTAAATAGCTAACGTTAAGTTAGATTTAGGCTATAGTTATGTAACAGCTGTTAATTTCTTTAATCTTTAATTTTAATTTCTTAGATCTGTTTAATTAAAAGAACGACGTTATTGAAGGATTTTAACAGTGAAAAACAGAATGTATTTTAATATTAGAAATAAGTAATTATTTTTAATGTTTAATTATAACTTTATAATTTCACTATGTTCTTAGCTTAATAAAATCTTCTTAAACATTAAGAATATACTTTACCCACTTCTAAAAGATTAAGTTAGTTTAATTAAAGAAGGTAATAATAAAGCACATCCTTATAGTAAGTAGATACTAGGGATTTAAATATTTTATTATTATTATTACTATTAGTGGTGGCTATGTAAGGTTAAACCTGTAACGCTTTGATTTTAATAAGATATTAAGCATCACTTAATGTTAACGTTTCCTTTAATTAACGATATAGTAGTTATATTTAAGGAGCTTTTAAACCAGTTTAGCCTAGCTGCTAAGCAGCTCCTTAACAAAGCCCTTATTTAAATTAGTGTAATAGTATAACAGAGAAGAAACTATAAAGAGAACTACACTTACAGAACGTTATTATCGGCTTAAAAGACTAACTCCTAAACTACTAATCCTCCGATTAGAGGGATATAAATGTAACTGATGTAGAAAACCAGATACGTACTTAATATAGAACAGAACTTAATATGTAACGGTAGTCAATATGGAACGGAGCTTAACATAGAATAATAAAGGAAACGTAACTGTAGATCAGGTTATCTTCCTTCGATCGAAGGGTTAGAATGTCACCAGGCTTTTAATAGGAGGTCTTCGTGGTGAAAATCGTTGGATTGATAATTAATTAAAGAAGCACGGTTTAAAGAACTGCGTAGCGTAGCCCCTTTTTAACGGTAACATGCGTTAGAGAACGCATCGCTATGTATATAAATGGTTACAGTAATATTACACACAGAGCCTAAAAAGAACGATAGGGTCGGCCTGAACAAACGCCCCAAGTCACCAGATAGCTAAATGGCCTCCAGCCGCTTTATAGCTAAGATTTACCTTCACTGCTAAAATCATACCATTAATTAATAAACTTCCCCTTCAGCTCTTAGTTCTTATAAGCTGAAAAGACTACTTATAAAGCTATACATAGATGCAGTTGTGCAGTAAGGTAGATAAGTAATAAAAGCACTAAATCTTAAACTGTATATAGGTTTACACTTATAAATATAACTTAAATAGCACCTTTAAAGGGTGTAAGGCTAGAATCGTTATTAGAGGTAATTAGTAAAAGCTTACTATATAAGAAACTTACGCAGCTACCCTTATAGCTAGATCTTTTTACATAGTTATAGCTATTACGGCTCGATTTAACCTTAAATTATTCTAGTACGATGTAGTTAACGCCTTTATTAATGCTACCCTTTAAGAACTTATCTATATATAAATGCTTGTAAGTTACCAGAGCCTTAAAAAGGTTCTACAGTTAAAGAAAGCCTTATATAGCTTATAGCAATCTCCACTGCTTTAGTAAAAGGAGCCCATAATAACCTTACAAGCTTTAGGATTCTAAACTATTCTACATAAGCCCTATATTCTAATTCGGAACTGTATCCTCGTTTTCTTTTACGTTAATAACATTATTTTCAGTTACTGTAAAAAGGATACAGCTACAGCTTAGGTACTGGCATTACAATTACAGCAAAAATACTAACTAACTGGTGGAAATAACTTACAGTAGTTTTTAGGTATTAAGGTTCTAAGAGATGGAACTAAAAGCCTAATTTAGCTTTCCCAGACAGCTTATTTTAATAAGATTATCATACTGGTTACTACGCAGGCGACCACTAAGGCTAAGATTCTAATGGTTACGGTTGAATTATTACTGTTGGGCTTTCACAACCCTAACCCGGCCAGTGTGGCTGGAACAGTGTGGCTAGATCCACGCAGCCGCTCTGCGGCTGGCTCCGTGGATCTGCACAGCTAAGAACGCCAGACTCCACTGCTAACCTCGTATTCAGTTAGCTAACCTCGCTTTACAGAAGCGATTGTGGCTAATGCACTTCGTGCACTGGCCATCCTCACGGCTATAATACCACGGCTTCCGCTCTTGAAGATAGAAATAATTAATCACCTTTAACACACACTGTTTTCTAATGCCTTAACTCCTTTTGCATCTTAACAATTATATTACGACCTGCACCCGACACAGGCCTTGAGAGGACTGGCGCGGGTTAAGACAGAATGTATGGCAGGACGCTAACAGGTAAGGGGCGTTCCGAAGACGGCTTGTTAGGTTAGCACTCCTAGACGGGGGGTTTAATGTCACTGTAGGTTGCTGTCACTATAATGCATAGAGGTGAGTCTGAACAGTAGGACATAAATGAATAATTGAATACTAGTGTAAGGAACTAAAGTCCCTTACGGTAGTTGTGGGCATAATTATAACTATCTATATTAACCAGCTAGAGGTACTTTATACCTTACTTAGTAGCCTGTTATTTAGTAAGGAACTGAGCGACTTACTGTTAAGTACCTCCTGCTTAAAGGTCTTACAGATGTTTAGTAAGTAAGTACCTTTGCTAAGATTAAGTAACTGCTAGTTAGTTATAGGGGCTTTGGGTCTTTACACCCCTGGCTTAGTATGTAATACTGTATATATTATTTTCTTACACTATTCTTTATGTGGGGGATCTGTCGGGCTGCTCCGGCTTAAGTGACGGTTTGTAAGGTTATTACATAATTCCCCCTTTTTAATATTCTTTTCCTATAAAGAATTTTAGTAAGAGTGTTCTTTCCTTTTTAACGTAATTATACCTGTTAACTGTGTGTAAAAGCGCACTTTTAAGAACAGTATCTCTTGTTGCTGTAACCTTGCGGACTTTATTTTGACTTTTAGATTGTAAATGTCGCCTTATGGTCGTCATTCTTTAAAATTACTTTTTTATCTCGTTACTGTATAATTAGATAGTTACTCTAAATGTTTATTAGTAAGGGCTTTGTTTTTATGTAACGTGTTTGGTTATAGTAACACTTTCCTTTAACGGCTTCTTTCTGAGAAGCGTTATTTTAACGTTAAGTATAACACTGCCGTGTGGAATTTAAAGTTAAAAACTTAAGAGCTTTGCGAAGCTGCTGCCCGTTTTAACTGGATTAAAGTTTAGCACTGTAAGATAGAAGAGCGAGTTTTTTCTGTATTTGGCTGGGAGGTAGAGGTCCTCCGTTTTTAAAAGCAGGAGGAGACTTATTTAATTACTCCTCCTAAAGCTAGTAAGTCCTTCGATTAGGGAGGTTTTTTAGCAGGGACACCTGCTAGTTCTTTCTCTAGGGGGTTACCTTAGCTGATAACCTCTTCCTAACTTAATTTATAGTTCTCTTAATAAGGGTTTGTGGGTTTAAGTTTTATAGGGGTTTTTTATTACTCTAAGCCCTTGCTTTTCAGGGCTAAAGGGTTTAAGTTGACTTTTTGCTTGTTTTTTTTTACTAACCTTTTTTCTCAATAATACTTATTCTTATACAGAGCTTACCGGGAGCTCCGGAGGCCTGGCCTCCTTATTAGGTCTGAGGTCCTTATAACTTTAATTAAGGGTTCTGACAAATGTCCTTCTGTACTTATTAAAGAGTTTCTTACCGTTTCTTAGGCTTTAAGTCTTACAGTAGTTTTACTTTTTAGTATAGTAATTTAGATATTAGATTTTATTTTATTTCTGGTTCTTGTTGTTAGCTTTGGTTAGTCTGGATTTTTTCGGTAGAATTCCGTAATTAGGTTTAGGCATTTGAGATTTTTAACTGGCTCCCACGACTTACTTTTAGGGCTGTAGTCTAATTACTTAATGAGATATTCAAATGTGTTCTTTCCCTTTTGTAAATTTATAACTTTTTTAACGTTATACTTGTTTTTGTTAACGTTAATCTTAATCTTCTTTTTTAGTAGAACTCCCTTTAATGTAGGTTTTAGAAGTGAGATGTGAAAAACCTTAATCCACACCTTTATACTAGTAGGTAAGTTTAGTTTATAATTAGAGGTAACGACTTTTTTTTTAATTTAAAACAGTTTATACCTTTTAAAGTTAAGCTTTTTACTAAGCTATTTTAAATGTAGGTTTTGTGAAAAAAGGTAGACGTAATCCCCTTCCTGAAGAGTCAGTCCCTTAACTTACTTACTATTATAATAGAGTCCTTTTTTAAGCACTAATTGCTTAGTTTAATGTTTATTAGTAAACTTTTTTATTCGCTTACGTGTAAACTTAAGTTTAGCTTGTAAGTAGTTATACAGTTCTTATATTTGGTTTATATAAATTATAGTTTAAGGGGTGCTGGTAGGTAGGCCTTGATGGAGCTTAGGCTCCTTACTGTAGTTAGTGAAGAACGGTAATATACCTGTTAACTTAATTAGTGTTATATTATAAACTATCTGTGCTGTTAGTAATAACTTAAGTTAATTATCTTATTTAAAGTTAACGTAAGCTTAGAGGTACGTTATAAATATCTAATTAACTTGTTCCGTTTAGTTATCTATCTGTAAGTGGAAGGTTGTTAAAAGCTTACTCTTTATACTTATTCTTTATATTAGTCTTTATTAGAACTTTAATACGATTAGCTTATCTTGATTTATAACGATATTATCTGGTTAAAAGTGTTGTGAAATTACCTTTTTCTTAAAGATATAAATAAGTTACTCTGCTATTATGTCCTTTAAAGTTAGTAGAAAGTAGGTTTATTTTATTAATCTGTTAATTATTATAAGGATCTGGTTATAAGTAACTCTTGTAACAGGGTCCTTAAACTCTAGAACTCTGGTAATAAAGTTAAGTGAGATAGAACTTTACAGCACTTATAGTACAGGGAGTGGTTTAAGAAGTTTATAAAGCTTATAATGCTAATTCTGCTTTTAGTAACAGATATTACAGTTATTAACTACTTACTTAACTAGTTTCTTTATTTTTAAGAAGGTGTACGTTTATTAAGCCTGTGTAAGAGTTTTAGCTTAGCTTATATATCCTTTAAGTCGAGACTTGTAAACTTATTATACGTACTCCTTTTATTTATTTAAGTTGTGAATGTATAGTTTCTTTTAATATTAAAGTCTTACTCCTAATTTAAGCGCGTTATTTACGCTATTTAGTAGCTGTTTTAGTTAATATTTAGTTTTATTATAGTTTAAGTGCTTTAGGTGCTTTTTCCTATAATCTTACATATACCTTAAAAAGTCTCCTAAAGGGCATTTATACTTATAAGTGCTTTTTATTAACCTTTTTACTTAAAAGTCCTATTATTATTAATAGATGTTATACTTTATTTATAAGTTTATATAAACGTTAATAGTTTATTTTAATGTTTAGTTATCTGACACTTATAACGTGTGTTTTAACGTGCTGTTCTTAGCTTTATTAAATATAGTAATAGGGATTAGGACTAGATTAGTATCCTTATAGTCCTGTCTCTGACTAAAAGTATTAGCTTACCTATTATCTTTTCCTTTAATGTAGTAAATCTAGAAATGGAATAGGGCTATTAACTTAGCTTACTGTGCTTACTGTAAACTGAGTTCTTTTATTAAGAAGTATTAAAGGTTATTATAATCTGAAAAGACCTAAACTGGTTTTTCCGTACTATTTAGATACAGTACTTATTCTGTAAAGTATTAAATAATCGTTATTAGTTCCTTATTATAGATTAAGTATTATAAGACTAGGCTATAGATCTCTTTTAATAAAAAGGTAATTAAGTAACGTTTTTTATCGTCTTGGACTTAGTTAAGTTCTTTACCGATTATAAATTTTAAAAAGTCTATCTTGACTTAAAAGGGCTTTAAGAAATTAGGGAGAGTTAAGACTAATATTATAATAAAAGCGTACTTAAGGTCCTTAAACGCTTTTTACTATTTATTAGTTTACTTAAACAGTTTACCCTTTCCTGTAAGTTTATATAGTGGTTTTATAATCTTTATAAAGTACTTAATAAAGTATTAATAAAAGTTTATAAAGCTAATAAAGGCTTATAACTCTTTTTAATTCTTTAAAGTAAGTTAATCCTTAACTGCTTTTATCTTCTCTAATTATATTTTAAGTTTTCTAAGGGTTACCCTAAACTTTAAATAATTTAGTTCTTAAACGTAAAAGTGGCTCTTCTTTAAATTTACTATTAGCTTTACCTTTTTAAAAGCTGTTAAAACTTATTGTATATATTTTCAGTGTTCTTTTAAAGTTTTAGAATAGATTAAAACGTTATCTAAATATATAAAGATAAACTTATTAAGGAAAGGGCAGAGAATATTATTAATAAGGCTTTAAAAGGTTATAGGGGCGTTTATTAATCCTATTAATATAACATAATACTGGTAATACCTATTATAAGTTTAAAAGGCTATTTTATATTTATCCTTTTCCTTCACTTTAACGTAGTTAAATCTTATAGGGAAATCGAGGCTAAAGAACTAATTTGCTTTAATAATCTGTTCTTACATTTCTATAATAAGTGGTAATAAGTAACGGTTCTTAATTATATCTTTATTTAACATTTAATAATTAATAACTATATATAGCTTACTATCTCCTTTCTTTAAGACGAATAATATTAGGTACCCTGCTGGGGACTGGGATTTTATGATAAACCTGTTCTTTAAGTTCTTATTAATATATTTCTTTAAAGCTTTAGTTTATTAAGAGTTTAAGTAGTAAGGTTAAAAGTTACAGAGTTTTACTCCTAGCTTTAGCTTAATTTTATAATCTTATAGTCTGTAATCTAGTAGTTACAGTATCTTTTTTTAAAACAGGGTAAACTTCTTATACTTTACAGGTACTTTAAATAAGTTAGCTTCTTCGCTTATTTGTAAATTAGCTTCTTACTTTTTCCTACCTTTTAAGTCGTTACTTAAGTAATACGGTAAACTCTTTAATCCTTTAACCGTCTTTATAAACCTAATTTAAACCGTGTTTAGTTTTAAGGGTTTAGCGTGTTTCTAAGTGCTTTATATATCTTTAAAGCAGTTCGTTACCTTCTTAGCTTTCTCTAAACAGTAATTACAGTTAGGGGACTTACTAAAAGTAAGGTAGCTACTCCTTTAGTTAATCATAAGGTTATACTTTTCCAGCTAAAGTAGACTTAAGATTATATTATAACCTGTAATTAGTGTAACGTTAAAGTCTATTTGTTATTTATCCTTATTTACTTTAATTAAAAGTAGTAAGTGGTAGGTAACTTTACTGTTATTATACTAGTATAAACCTCCTTCTCTATTTCGTATGGGAATAGCCTCTTTATACTCTTCGTTAAGGAGTTTCCTTCAGTTAATTAATAAGGGATATATTAAGTTAGAAGCACTCCTACTATTAATTACTACTCTTACCCTAAACAGCCTCCCTCTTCCGTCTGTCAAGTTAACACTAACAGAGTAATACTTATACTCCTTTAATATCTAAGTTATAATAATTACCTATCCTTAAGGTCTTATCCGGCCTAACCTTTAAGTACCTCTCCTTCTTCTTAAGGTTTTTATTAACTAGCAAACTACTGGTTTCCGGCCCTTCTGGAGGGCCCGTAGCCTTTTCTTAATTCCTTCTGGAAAAACAAGCAGCTTTAATAAACCTAATAATTCATTTTTCCCAGGTTTTCACGCCTTAACGTCCAGTTAACTTTTGTTGCACAGTAGGGTTCTACAGGCCTGTAGTACAGGCCTGTTGCTCAGAGGAAGTAGAGCGGTACTGTTCCAAACCGACTACAGCGCTGGAAGCGCTGTAGGAAGCAAAAGAAGGCCTGAGGTACAGA
>Ga0247781_1000805_pt1 | contig 9995 bp, 7 predicted proteins | sample UWRJL184509B5_FD_179922 | JGI IMG/M metagenome (GOLD analysis project Ga0247781, IMG submission 179922) | Plant litter microbial communities from Arlington Agricultural Research Station in Wisconsin, United States - UWRJ-L184-509B-5 | ecosystem: Environmental > Terrestrial > Plant litter >...
CGCACCTGCTGGACCACGGTTTTCCGTAGGCGCTCGAATTCCACCTCTTCGTTGAAGTCAAAGTCGCTGTCATTGAGCAGATGGACGAAATTCTTGACGGCATTGACGGGCGGGTTCTTTCCCGACGTAAGACTCTTGTAAGCCCCTCCTTGGAGTTTGCCGCGCACGAAGCTCTGAATCTTGACGACTTTCTGCATGTTTTCATGGAAGAACTTCTTCTTCTCCTCAAACTTGGCTCGGACAACGAACGCTTTTGCTGCAGCCTGGATTTCACCAACCGATTCCTCCTGTTCCTCGAGCTCTTCGAGGACATTTGCAACATTGTATCGGAGCAACATCGCACGGGCAAGGGACTGCAATGAAACGGCCTCGTCCACGTTTTCCTCGAGCTCACCAAGCAATTTCTCGTGCTTCTTTCGGTAAAGGAACCCACGGATATGTGACTGGAGCTTGGTGATGTTGTCGGTTTGTTGTTCGAGAGCGTCCATATCGTCGGACAGCGCAGTTCGCAAAAGCATACCCCTGATCATAGCCTGAAGGTCCAGAACCGAGTCCTCTGTCTCACCAAGGCTCTCTAGGGTCTCTGATACCTCCCTCCGCGCTGCACTGGCTCTGATATGGGATTGTAGAAGACCTATGCTCGTCGCGTTGGTTCGAAGCTCTGCCTTGAGCACCTGGACGTTGGATCTAGCAAAGTTTCCGCGGAAGACAGCTTGGATGGCTTCCCATTGCGGCGAAAAGCCTTCCAGGGCCTCCATTTGCGCCGAGACCTGATCTCTTGTCAGCATGGCCCTCATGGCCGCCTGCAGACCAGTGACGGCCTCGGCATGTTCTTGCAAATTTCTTTGATCCTCTGCCAATTTTTGCCTCAACAACATGCCACGAATTGCAGTCTGGAGGCCGGAGATTGGGCCGGCCATGCTATTCGTCTCTTGCTGTTGAGCCTGCATACGTTCCCGGACCAAAAACCCACGGAACGTCGCTTGAATATCTCGAATAGGGCCGGACGATAGGAGTAATTGAGATTTCTGCTCTCGTACCTCGCCGCGGACTTTCCTCGCCCGCAATAGACTTTGTAGATCCAAGACATCCCCCTCAATACTCTTCCAAAAGCGTTGTTTCTGTTCTTGACGACGACGAACGAGGAATCCGCGGGCGGCACTCTGGATGCCTGTTGCGAAGCGTTGCCTCTGGAGCCTGTATTCCATGACTTGCCGCGTGAAATCTCCGCGAATGCGAGCCTGAAGGTCAACAAGCCAGTCTTCCGAGTCCCATATTTGCTGCATCGTCTCGCCGAGTTGCATGCGTAGAAGGGCTCCACGCATCTGCGCCTGGAGATCGACCACGCTCGCTTCGTTTTCCGCAAGTTCTCTTTCGATTCTCTCTTCTTCGGTTTCGGCGGGCTCTTCGGGCTCCGGGGTGGCTTCAACACCAAAGTCGGCGCCCATATTGCCGAAGGCGGGCATGCTAACCCCAAGCTTATCGAGACCTTTTTGCATCGCTTCCAGCTCATGGTGCTCAAACTCCAGTTGACCGACAAGATTACCAATACGGAAATCTACGATCCCCTTTCGGTAGAGAAGCCAACTGAGAGCGTGGATGCAATATATGACCTTTGGGATATTTTTCTTTTCGTAGAGGTCAATAAGCTCGAAGCGGAAAAGATCGGGAAGCTCGACTTCGTCTAGATATCGGAAGAATATGGCGATGTTGTCGGAATGTCGATATTGGAGGCGCGCATGGCGGAAGATTTTATGCCGTCGATGTGGGTTCAGCGCCTCAACCACCTCAGCCAAGGTAACGCCATCTCTCAAGGCCTCCTCCAGCTCCACGATGGCAGGTATTTGACGGTGAATGATATCCTCGATCCACTCTTTTGCCTCGCCGATATGGCAAAGATATTCGTAGGCTTGGAGAAACTGTCTCTGCTTGTCCATCCAGTTCCGACCCTCCCACCCGTAGCCGCTGCTTCGTTGAGTAGTACGACCCGGACCAGGTGCATCGGTCCTTTGAAGCCGACGTCGACCCCGGAGACCTATGACTTCTTGGGAGGGAAGCGCGAAGTCTTCGGCAGAACCAGATTGCGCCAGTCGCGACAGAGTCCGTAGCTGATTAGTCGAGGAACGGCCAAGCCGCTCGAGATCGGGGGTCTCAAGGGGAGCAGTGTGTGCGTGAACTAGGGCTGGTCGAGGGGCTTCGTTCCCACGAAAAACAGAATCTGACCGGGTCAAGAGCATCGAGTTGGGACGGACGGCAGTCGATCGTGGAGACGTCGCAGGGGAGGTTTGTACGGGCTTCGCATTGATTGTGCTTGATATTGACAGTTTGCTGATGTCAAGACTTTGGCCACGATCATGTCGATTTGCAGAGGTCCGTGGGGGCGTCCGAGGCGGCGTGCTCGATATGGGAGATATGGGAGAAGCCTGGGGCACCTGGGCCGCCTGAGGCACCTGGGGGAGAGGTCGAAGAGATTGCCTCGCGACATTGTAAATGTTTTCCTTTTCTTTCATGACCGACTGATAACTTTGCGATGTGTGGAGTGAGGGAGGAAGTCGACTGGCTTCGCTCTGTCCTCGTTTGTGCCCGTGGTTCGAATAGGTGCTGGAGGGAGAAGAAGACCCTCCACCTGGTGTCCTGCTGCCTACGTCAAACAAGCCAGACGAGTTGGAATAGCCGGACGAGGCTGATGAAGATGCATTGGATGGCTGGCGGAGGACTGCATAGTCGACAGTATGCGACTGGCGAAGTGGGTGTGGCTTGTACGACGACATGTTTGACGGTTACCGGATGAACGAAAACATCAGGTCGCGAACGGTGATACAATGTGTTTGTTTCCTCGTGCGGATGTTGACAGCCCGCGGGCCTGAGCAACTCTTTGGGAGGTCTGAGTTGCTAAGCGGGCGGCTGTGACGGAGTGGAGAGCGAGAAGAGAGTTCGGATATCGTTTGGACGAAGGACGGGATCCTCTATATTGTGTCGTAATGTGTTCCTGAAAACTTGTTGTAGCAAATCGGATGGGCGCGGGTTTGCATGGCGCGCTGAAAGGGCGAACGGGGAAGTAATCAGGTCGTCAGGTGTCGCAAAAACACAATATTTGGGCCTAGAAAATCACAAAAGGGCGCCGCGCACAGCGCAAAAGAGAATAAGATCGGGGATTCGATGGGATTGGCGGCAAAATAAGTGTATGCGTAGGGAATATGCTGCTCACAAAGCGAGGAAAAAATAGCAAGATGGGAATTTTGGCGATATCTTCATTCCGCTCCGACTTCAATCGTGAGCCGCCTCGAATCAAATGGAATAATCTGAAAGGCTGGATGTTGAAAATGACCGGGGTAATGCGGCCTGAAGTGAAGGCGTGTGTGGACTGTGCTGTGTGTGGCATCACACAAGCCGCTGTTTACTTTTTTTGCGCCCGACTGCCGTAGCAACCAAGCGCGGGCAGGCGGCACTCTCCTGCGGGTGACCTCATTTACGGGCTTGGCATCCAGCCCTCGGAACCCCTCATGCACTCAGGCGCACCCAAAAGGTGTGTGGCGGCACGATAAAAACGGGTTCAAATCCACCAGCCACACCCCGTGCTTCAAACAGTTGGTCCTCGAGTCGCTAGCATCAGCCAATCGCATGATGGTTTCAGGCAGTAAAACGGAATGATTGGGTGTCTGTTATGCAACAAAGCGGCCTGTCCCGTATTCAATTTCATTGTGCACCGATGCTAACCATTTCAACACATGATCGTAGCAAAAATACTTCAATAAATAAAAATGTCACTCACAGAGAAACACTTGTGATTTTCCGAGACCGGAGAAGGCAAAAAGGCACAGCAGCTGCGCATTTGAAGAGGCTCATGGCTTGGCCCCAGCGTCTGTCCACTTGAAAAGCTTGACCGTTCTGGAAGGTGGGTTCCTCACAGCGTGTCTGCCAGTCTGATCTCTCACCGCCCGCAACGGCCCCGCATTGAGGGCCCTTGTCCAACTTAAAAGAAAAATTTCAGAGCCGATCTAACTTTTTCTCTTTCTCCTTCTTTTCTTGGGGGGGAACAGTTGGTCGACCTCGCCAAAAGATTGACACTGCCCTCCCCCAAAAGAATCATCTTTTGTTCTTTTTTAAACACATCATCTTTTTATCTGGCCGAGTTGCCCCTTTCCGCAAATTGTTCGAAAGTACAAAATGCCGGCTCCCAATGGCTCTTCCGCCCCGGCGGCGTCCAAGAAGGTCCTCGACTTCAAGATGGCCGAGGAAGTCCTCCAGGAGTACCAGAGCCGTGATGGACTCAACGTCCAGGAGCTCATGGACTCCAAGACCCAGGGCGGACTCACCTACAATGATTTCCTCATGCTTCCTGGCTACATCGGCTTTCCCGCCTCCGCAGTCCAGCTGGACTCTCCCATCACCAAGCGCATCACCCTGAAGACACCCTTTGTGTCTTCGCCTATGGACACCGTCACCGAGCATGACATGGCGATTCACATGGCCCTTCAGGGTGGCCTTGGTGTCATTCACCACAACTGCTCCCCTGAGGAGCAGGCCGACATGGTCCGCAAGGTCAAGCGTTACGAGAACGGCTTCATTCTCGACCCCGTTGTCATCAAGCGCGACACCACCGTCGGTGAGGCCATGGCCTTGAAGGAGAAGTGGGGATTCGGAGGTTTCCCAGTAACAGGTTCGTAAAAGCTTTTCTCTTCTCGTCTTTTCCTTCCCAGGGCTTCCATGATTACAAAACTTTATAACATAACTTTCGTTCCACCTATCGACCTATGTGTCATGAGGAGACAATACACTGAAAATTATGAGCGAAGCCCATCATGTCAAGACTTTTCAAGCAGCTTTTATATATGCCTTTGCAGCGCGCTGACCTTTGTTGACTTGCAGAATCCGGAAAGCTTGGATCCAAGCTTCTTGGTATCGTTACCAACCGCGACATCCAGTTCGAGGACAACCACGAACAACCTGTCTCCAATGTCATGGTTACCGATCTTATTACTGCCCAGTCGGGCGTCACACTCGCTGAGGCAAACAAGATCTTGGCCAAGTCTAAGAAGGGCAAACTGCCCATTGTGGACAAGGACGGAAACCTCATCTCTATGATTTCCCGCTCCGATTTGACCAAGAACCTCCACTTCCCCAATGCCTCCAAGCTCCCAGACTCCAAGCAACTCCTCTGCGCCGCTGCTATTGGCACTCGCCCCGAGGACAAGCTCCGTCTTGCCAAGCTTGTTGAGGCCGGTCTGGACATTGTTATCTTGGACAGCAGCCAAGGTAACAGCATGTACCAAATTGAGATGATCAAGTGGATCAAGAACGAGTTCCCCGACCTGGATGTCATTGGTGGCAATGTGGTGACCAGAGAGCAAGCTGCTGCTCTGATCGCTGCTGGTGTTGATGGCCTCCGTATTGGTATGGGCAGCGGAAGCGCCTGCATCACTCAGGAAGTCATGGCCGTTGGTCGTCCTCAGGCGACTTCCGTCTACAATGTCAGCTCTTTCGCGGCGCGTTTCGGCGTTCCTTGCATCGCCGACGGTGGTATCCAGAACGTTGGTCACATTGTCAAGGGTCTTGCACTCGGCGCCTCGACTGTCATGATGGGTGGTCTCTTGGCTGGTACCACAGAGTCTCCCGGAACTTCTTTCGTCTCCCGGGAAGGCAAGCTTGTCAAGGCTTACCGTGGTATGGGTAGCATCGACGCCATGCAGGATAAGAAGGCTGGCGGCGGTGGTAAGGATAGCCAGAAGAGCAATGCCGGCACTGCTCGCTACTTCTCCGAGGGCGACAGCGTCTTGGTAGCTCAAGGCGTGTCTGGCGCTGTTGCGCACAGAGGGTTAGTGACCACATGATTCTCAATGTCTTTGACCTATATGCTGACTCAACACCCCAGATCCATCTCCAAGTTCGTGCCCTACCTCGCGGCCGGGTTGAAACACTCGCTGCAGGACAGTGGTATGACGAGCCTCCAGGAGCTCCACGAGAGCGTCGCCAACGGCATTGTGAGATTTGAGATCCGCACTGCCAGCGCTCAGCTCGAGGGCGGAGTCAACATGGAGTCGTATGAGAAGAAGCTTTACGCTTGAAGAAAGTAAATGCCCACAGCGCGTGTAGCTGGTTAATGAAATGACAAAAGCAAAGACGAAGGATCTTTAGGAATTTGGACGGTTTGGGTTGCTTTTGAACTGGAGTTGGGTGGCTTTTTTAAAAATGCAATCATCTGGGTGGCTTTGCTTAGGCTTTTGCGTATGAAGCTTTTCTTCTCTACTGCTACGTCTCATGAAATATCAATGATTCCTCCTGAGATCATGTTTGAATCTCTCCAAGCCTTTTTTGTCCACCGTTCTTTGTGAAGTTCTCTGTTCTGCCTCATGTTCCCATTGACACGTTGAATCTGATGAGGTATTCAACCCAAATCGGATAAGAAACGCTGTATTTATTCATATCTATCAAATGATACGTCTATCTGATACTCTCAAAACTCTTGCTGCGTTTTAGAATTCCATCGCTTGTCTAACATTGGAAAAGACTGGTCTTTTTTGCTCCTTTTTGGTGTATTTTCCCTCCGCCTTATTTAGTGCTTAGTTATTACCTTCACCACAATGAAAATAACAACCAAGCCCCCAACAACCAAGCTCGAAGCGGTTGCCGCAATGCGTGGAAATAAATTTCTGTTCGCTCTGATTTCTTCTTCAAATTGCGCGTCAAGGCGTCTCCTTGCTCCGGTCTCTTGTTCCAATTCTGTGCGAAGGTGTCTCCGTCTTCCGCTCTCTTCCTCCAAATCCGCGCGAATGCGTCTCGTCTCTCTGTCCGTTTCTTGTATTGAGGCGCGGAGTGTTTCCAGTGATTCCAGGTCCGGAGTCACGTGACGGGACTCATTGTTGCTGCGCTGTTGAGCCCTCTAGTTCTCCAGAGCGCTCGGGGGTAGGGTCGCAACCTTCTCGTCGAAGAGGTTCTTGGCCCTGGACCAGACAGGGGCGTTTTGCCAGTCGTTGAGGGTCAAAAGGGAGGGGAGGAGATCGCCTAGTTTTGTTAGGTTTGATAGAAAGACTGGAAAGAGTCTTGACTTACGGCTGAATGCCTCAGATGCCTCGCGGGGGAGTAGAGAGGGGAGGTGGTCGATTGAAATAACAGAGCAGGCTGGCTCGTTGGTGAGACCATCGACCTTGACGGTGGGGCTATCGAAGGTGGTTGCCACTGTGTAGATGGGAACGGGGTTGTAGGGGGAGGTGGTGTCCTTTGCACATGGAACATCACGTGTTAGTCATTTAAGTTATAATAGGACATTGGCGGAGAAGTTGGGAAGGGGATGTGGTAACATACGGCTGAGACATCACAGACAACAGAGAGCTTGCGGTCTGGGTTGTTGTTCATCGACTCCAGATTGACTGGAATTTCACTGTCAGCGGTTTTCTCGGACATCAGATCGGATGGATGCAGGCAATAAAAACATACCGAAATGGGGTGTCTTGCTAGAGAGGTAGATGCAGTTGATGAAAATATCCGAGTCGGAAATCTCCTCTGTGAGTGCGAGTATCAGTAACCGTGTTTTATTCGTGACATATTGGTTGATCTGGACACGTACTGAAGGGACCACCGGGAGCGGTCTCAGCCATATCCCACTTGAGAATCTTCTCCTCTGGGACTCCAGCCTTCTGGAGAGCAGCAACAGCTCCGGAGCCGCACCGGCCGAGGGCACCAATGACGATCACCTGTGGCATACGGCCGGCCTTCTTGGCACCCTCGTCGAGAGCGGACTTGACATGAGTAATCAAGGCATCCTCGTTGGGATAGCTCTTGACACCCGGGAAGGGCTCGTTGTGGTTCAATTGCCAGGCCCAGACCTCGACAGCAAGGGCTGCTCCAGCAAAGCCAGCGTGGAATCCAAACGCCTAAGTTTGCTTGTTAGTCACTGAGAGCTCACCGAACAGCGACCGTTATATGGCTAATGACTTACAGCTACACGACGGTTATTCTCATCAGTGAGGAACTCCAGGTCGAGAAGAGTACCGCCACCCCTAGGGAATCTGGCCAGTACGTTTTCCCAACCGGCTTGCTGCTTGTCTGTTGAAGTTGACGATTTAGTGACATGACCACTTATAAATGGAGATGAGCCTGATGAGGGACATATGTGGCCCTTGGCAAACACCTACAGCAATGGGCAAACTGAACATGCACGTGCTTGAGAGGAACTGGTCCGAGTTAATAGTTGGTAATTGTTGATCTGAACAGCACATCTGGGAGATGCTGCTACGTACATGTCTCCTCCAGAAGCTCCTTAAGACCGACGATGATGTGCTCCTTGGGCACGTCAACCCAGCTGCCCTCTGGCACAAGGGTGGCACCGACAGCCTCGAACTCGGCATCATCGAATATCCTCTCAGGAGAACGCTCAACATTGACGACATAGCCAGCCTTGATCAGCTCAGCGGTAGTGGTAGGGGTCAGAGCAGACCTGTGCTCGAGCGGCTTGGTCTCGCTGCGGAGATGGAGAACGGTAGGAGCCATTGTGAATTATGTGCTGGGTTAACGAGTTAATCCTATGCGTATGATATGCAGGATTTGTTGTTCCAACGGGATTGGTGGCTCTGCTTTGTTGAGAATATTTGGCTTGCTTTTGAGGAGGATCAAAACTGTCATGAATTGAGTCACCAAGATGAACGAACGGCTCGCTCCATTCACAACGGCCGACTACGGTGGTGGTGACGGTGAAAACCCTGCAAGTGGCACCAGGGGGTCCCTGCTGCAGGTACGTTCGTGCACTGGGGCGAGACCCCGCCGTTCCTTTACACCTGTCTCCATTGGTTCAAAATGATCACTCTCTCCCCCACCCAGTTTCCCTACCGTGCACTGGGCAATCGCAATCTACCGTTACCTTCGATTGGAAGATTTGCGTCCTCCCTGCTTCCGTCCCGTAATGGATGGGTGATGTGTTATTGTCGTTATGAGTGTTGCGCATAATAAGGAAGGCTCTGGTGAGTAGGACCTGGAACCAAATAAACAACATGAAACGAGAGATAAGGAAGGCTCTGGGAGTCTGATTTCGGGCTTGCGCTGGTTTTAGTATTTTACGCTCGTGTGACTGACGGTCCAGCCCGGACCATCTTTTCTTTTCTTGGACATTACCATATGTCATGAGATCGGCAACTTCCGCAGGGGTTTTACGTGTATACGGAATAAGGGTTCTTTTTATTATCAAATAATAATACGCGGCACCTATTGCATGGAGGCAACCCTTGGGACAAGAACAAAGAGCTGAATCCTGTCAACCAGATTTGCTCAGTTGGCCGGAAGGAACTCCGACGCCTGTAGCAGCCCAGCCGACATTTGCAGAAAAGTTCAGTCGCGAAGGACTGAGATCCAAAGCAGACTAGCCACAAACGGCGCGGCGGCGACACTGATTTAGCTCTGACAGTAGAAGGGAGCTGTGTGTAGTTCACGGGGCCTCGATCGACAAGTGAGTGTAACACACCTTTTCATCAATGCTTCCCATCCCCGCCTGTGCTGTTCTCAAGATTCCTGGATCAGGCAATTGGAACTCGGGAGTCGGGAATTTTCTGACAGATCTTTTACGATAAACTACAGAGAACATTGCACCCATACCCGAATCACACCAACCAGACACGTCCATGTTGCACAAGGGCATCGGGCGGCGAATGAAGGCCTGAAATTGAGACGGAGAGTCTTCCGACGTCTGCACGAAGACCTTACGAGGACCAAGCAAGCAAGGGTGGTTTTTGGTGCTGCGGCTTTCCTTCAATTCGCAGCTTCCAGCTTCCAGGTTGATCCTCTTGGGCTTGGCAACTCAAACACCTCGATTTCTCGACGTTTCTCCGTGCATTGCATCGGTGAGCGGGGGCCTTTTTTTTCTATTTGCCTGTCTGCAGTCCTGTCGCGTGTTGCGCTGTAAAGGGAAAGGGAAAGGAACAGGGAAAGGGAAAGGAACAGGGAAAGAGAAAGGAGCAGGAGAAGGAGGGAAGTGCCATCCATCATGTTGTTGCCGCCCAAACGATATC
>Ga0247781_1000806_pt1 | contig 9987 bp, 4 predicted proteins | sample UWRJL184509B5_FD_179922 | JGI IMG/M metagenome (GOLD analysis project Ga0247781, IMG submission 179922) | Plant litter microbial communities from Arlington Agricultural Research Station in Wisconsin, United States - UWRJ-L184-509B-5 | ecosystem: Environmental > Terrestrial > Plant litter >...
TGGATTGCTGTCGGTGGCTTCGACTTTAGCGATGCAAACCAAGCGACACATGGAACATGGTAAGTTCGAAGTTCGCTGTCAACAAATATCTTTTTCATGTTTCCGTCTGCTAATCTTGCCTCAACAATTTCAGGAGCAAAATGGCCTCCACCGCCAGCGGACGCGCAGCCTTCATCAGCTCCCTCAGGACCTTCATGACAACATACGGGTTCCAGGGCGTGGATCTAGACTGGGAATACCCAGTTGCCAAGGAGCGCGGGGGTAACCCAGCCGACACGGCAAACCTGGTCCTCCTTGTCAAGGAGATGCGCGCTTCTTTCGGCAGCGCATTTGGCATCAGCATGGCGCTCGCTCCCGACTACTGGTATATGCGCCATTTTGATGCCAAGGCCATGGAGAGCTCGGTCGACTTTTTCGGCTTCATGGCATATGGTGAGTAATTACCTTGTTGATTTTTGCTTGCTTTTGAAAAGGAAAATATTGGCTGACGACAAAACAGACCTACACGGTTATTGGGACGCCGACGTCAAGACCCTAGGTTCCCTTGTTCGCGGCCAGGCAGACATCCGCGAAATCGCAAACAACAGCCTGCCCCTTTGGTTTGCCGAGCTGAACCCCGCCAAGATCAACTTTGGGCTGGCGCTCTACGGCCGCGGCTACACCCTGAAGGACAAGACCTGCAACAAATCGCTCTGCCCCTTCTCCGGGCCCAGCAATCCAGGCCCCTGCACCAACAACGAAGGCGTTATGTCGCTGGTGGAGATCCAGCAGCTCATCAAGCAGAAGAACCTGACGCCGAAGTACAACGCTGACTCTATGATGAAGGAGCTGACTTGGGACGACCAGTGGATCGGCTACGACGACGCTGACACCATCAAGGCCAAGAAGGAGTGGGCCAACAACCAATGCTTTGGAGGCACTATGGCCTGGAGTATTGATTTCAACTCGGGCGTTGGAGAGTATGTGTTCCCTTTCCCTCTCATCTTTCTTCCGAACCATTTTTGCTAACACGAACTCCCCTTCTCCAGCGGTCTGGAACCAACACCAACCACCGATGGCAGCTGCGGAAAAGCCAACAAAAACACAATCTGCAAAGGCTGGCCAAATGGCAACTGCTGCTCTGCGTAAGTCGTCAATCCCTTGACAAAGTCCACAAAGTGTGTGTATCAATGCTGACAACTGATAACAACAACAGTTCCGGCTGGTGTGGCGATAGCAAAGACCACTGCGGCAGCGGGTGCCAGTCCGGCGACTGCATTCGCGGCGCCGAGACGACAGACGGCACTTGCGGAAAGGCCCACAAGGACTCGGTGTGCGGCAAGTGGCCCCAGGGCTCGTGCTGCAGCCCCTCGGGCTTCTGTGGTGCCACGCAGGCCCACTGCGGTGTGGGCTGCCAGTCTGGCCCGTGCGGATGGAGAACGTTTGGCAACGAGGAGCGGTTTGGTAGTGTGAATAACAAAGAGGAATGGCTTTAGTTAAGTTAGAGCCTATTATAGTTACTGTAAATACAAATTTGGTGTCCTGCTTGAGACAGTCGTGATGACATCAGTCGGTGCCTACCCAGGCTAGAACATGAAACCGCGCACAAAAATGGAAATTATGAGCAATTTATCGACATGACCATAACAAAACCACCATTTCGGGTCCCATTCAAGTTACATACACTCCTTGTCCAACAACACACGACTACTCCTCGACTCCAGGCTGTACATTTCGGTACTCTGACCCACGGGACGATCATCGCGGATATTGTCGGCAATTTTGGACTTTTCCTAGGCCTCGTCGTCCTGCTGGTACACTGACCGGATGATGCTGAGTCTGTATGCGTAATCCTCCCGCGCGGCTGGTTTGGAGAAGGTCAGGCGCAGCTCCATGCAGGTGACATTGTCGACACCGACATTGCCAACACCGATATTGTCCTTGAGGCCCGAGGAAGCCGTCTGCCGCTGCTGCTGCTGCTGCCAGCCGACAGATCCCAACGCTGCCTCTGGATCTCAAACCGCTTCTTAACCAAGTTTTTTTTTTAACTTGGCGACTTACCGCGGAATGCTGAGTATGCCATAATTCCGTATTTTTACCAGACAGGTGCTGATGGCGGCATATCAGCCCAATATACAACCCGAATCTCATCATTGAAGGCTTCCTCTTTTATAGGTGGGCCGGTGCTGCTGCTGCTTTAACTTGTATAGAGGGTGTGCAAAGGGTGTATAGGGTATACTAACTGTGGCGATATTTGGGAGCCTCATTCTACTACTTTAATTAGAGTTGCTTTGAATTTAAAATTGGAACTAAATTGTAGGGATGCTTTTCTAAACCCTATATATAATATGCTTAAATTCTCCTTCTATTTTCAATTTTCGGTTGTTACAAAATTAATTTCCTCTTTTTTTTGGTATTAATATTCTAAATGCAGTTTTCGAACTTATCTAATTCGAGGAAAGTATATTATACAAAATACTAAAATAATGACGATATTTTTAAAAAGACTAGTAAATTGTACTACATTATAATAATAATAAGGTATACTAATGTAATTAATACAGCTTTAGCTAAAATATACGCTTTTAAATTTATAAAGAATATGGTAAAAGGATATAATTGTAATTAACTTTGTATAAATACATTTTAAAAGATATAGCAAAATAGAATAAGGTATGTAGAATAAGTAGCTAGTTTTTTAGTATTAATTTGCAAAAGTATATAGTTGTTTAATTAATTTTTTAATAATAATATAGTATAAGCCAGAACAACTTCAGTAGTTAAAACTTATAAATTTAAGCTTATAAAGAAGAAAAATGGAGAAAAGGCGGCAAATTCGAAATTACTTAGTCTAATTTTAATAATAATATTCCCGCCTATATTAATACAAAATAAAGTTACAAATATAAAAATAACTTCTTTTTCAACTAATAAAATAGGGAACATATGCGTTAATAATATAATATATAAACGTATAAATACAATATATTATATTATAAATTTATAGTAAAATTGAAAGTAGAGAAAAAAAGAAGGTATGAAGTTCAAAGTATATTTTAAAAAGTTGAAAAAAGCATTTAACTTTAAAGTCAAAAATGCGTATAAATTATATTTAAAAAAAAACGCTTAGGCTATAGTTAATATATACTTTTACAACTATACTTATTTTAAAGGCTATTAATTTTATATAATATAAAAGGCTTTATAATACCTATTCTAATATAACTAATACAAATTAAAAAGGTATTTTACTAACTTAAATTTACTAAAATACAATTAAATATAGCAAATCCATTTATTGTATAATTCGACAAATTTATAATAATTTAAAAGCTAAATATAAATATTAAAGCTAGAATATTAAGAAGTAGGGTTTTAAGTAATTAGCATTTATAATTAATTTATTTATACAAATTATTTAAAACCAATTTTCAAATAACTTTTATCTTCTTACTCTATAAAAAACTAAAAACCAAATTTTATTCTTTCTTCTTATCCTTCTTTTTCCTATTTGTTATTTTTTATACTGGGTATTTTATCCTTTTTCTGCCTTGCTTATAAATAACAAATAATTAGTAATATTGAAAAAATAGTATAAAATAATTAATTATATAGTCTATAATATTATCTAAAAAGCTAGAACTTTAGTTAGTATAGTATGGCTATGCTGATTTGAAAGTAAAAACCCAAAAGCTATATAAAAAATTTGATTAAATACAATTTTTTTATATATAATATTTTAATAAAGAAGTTATTAAAAAAATAAAAAAAATTCTAATTGTTAAATAAACTACAAATCCAATATATAAAAAAATACAAATTCAGATTTTATTTATATTTATTATAAATAGGCAAAATCAAAGTACAATAGGAAAACTACAACCTTAATTATAAAACGCCAATTTGGCAGCTTCTTATAAGAAAATACTATTATTTATATTTATTTTCTAAAAAACTTACAAAATAGACTTGAAAAAAGCTTGGCTTTAAATAGCCAAAAACTTTTAGTAGATTACCAGCTCAATTAGATATAAAATTCTATAAAAAAAGGAGCTTTAAATAGTAAAATCGTTTTGCCAAATCTGGAACTTCACCAACAATAGCTCTAGGCTTTGCCTATCTTAAATATAATCTTTTCTTACTTATATTCCCTTTTCAAAATTAACTTAAATAATCTACTCGCCTTAAATTCACTTTACTTTATATATTCATTATTAAATAATAATTAGAAAATAAATATATAAATAAACTACAATATATTATCTAGCCAAAAAAGACCTTTTAATAACAACGCCTAAATATATACTACTATTTACACACTATTGTAAATAGCCTTTAAAAATTATATAAATAATTTTTCCTATTTAATTTTACTTTTAAAATAATAATTACTATCTTTATTCGCTTTTATTTTATTCAAATACCTACTATTACCAAAATAAACTTCCAAAATTCTTATATAGAGAAATTTCTACTATATTTAATATTCTATTAAATTATTATTTGGATAATTAGAACTTTTATTTCTAAACCTTAGGTATTAGGTGTTGGTTTTTATTTACTAATTAATAAAAGTAAATTACATTAATTTGTTTTTCCATTTTGTCAATTTATAGTAATTAATATTTTAGCTAATTTATAATTATAGTAGTTAATAGCTAGTTGAATAAGTAGCTGGTTAAATAAGTAGCTGGTTAGATGAGTGGCTGGTTGGATGAGTGGCTGGTTAGATAAGTAGCTGGTTGGATGAGTGGCTGGTTGGATGAGTGGCTGGTTGGATGAGTGGCTGGTTGGATGAGTGGCTGGTTGGATGAGTGGCTGGTTGGATGAGTGGCTGGTTTGCTGGTAGCGAAGGGCGGAAAATTCCGCACGGCCCAAAATGCTACAAAATACAACAACTTTTTTCAATCCTAACTATTCTTCCTACCTCGAACATCATATCTACTATAGCAGATTAAGCGTAGTTGGAAATCCTCAAAAACAATTCTATTAGGAAAAGCCTAAATGCTTTTTGCTTTTTATTCAAATTAATTTATAAAAACCAAATCATTTCCTCCACTCTAAATTCGCTATGCAAATTTGGCCATAATAGTAAACAGCCCGGCTCTATTAATATATACTACTAACTATTTTGCAGACCTTCAGAATCTCACACTCCTTCTTCTTCCCTCTTTACAAAGCCTTCCAACTGCAAGCCTGCTCCTTTCGAAAACAGGTCGTAATATATCAGATGTAGCCGCAAACGGTTGTCAACTGCAGCCACAAACGGAAGAAATAGATTACAAAAAGAGACTACAATAAAGAAAATAAAGAAGTTAAATAGGAGTAAAAACTACCTTTTTTTTTCCTCTAAAATTAAGTAATTTAATTAGTTTTTTCCATTTATAATTCTGCTTATATATTGTAATAGTACTTTTAACAATTAAAAGTCTTATTTATTCGTTCAAATACTATTAATTTAAACCTAGAAAAAAAAGCATTTATTAATAATATTTCCCTATTTTATAATATTTTTATTAATTAATTAAATTACTAATTTAAATAATTAGGAAATTTGGAAAATTTGGAATTTTCAATTCAAAATTTAAATTATTATAGCAAATTTATAATTATATATTATAAATATAGAATCTTTTTTCAAAAAGTTTAAAATATTTGTATTTAGTTAATATAAATAAATACTAAATAAATTTAATAATTTTAATATTATTATAATAAAAAGAACTATTTTAAATAATAATAATAATATAGAAATTACTATTATAAATTTTACTTTTAATAGTTTTAAAAACTTTTAATTTAAATAAACTATATATTAATTAATATAAAAATAATATAAATATTAATTAAAAAAATTAAAAAAATTAAAATAATAAATAATTAAAATTATTAATTTATATTTGCACTTTATAATTTGTAATTTTAATTAGTTTATTATTTTATAATATAAAATTTTAAAAACCGAAATTAGTATTTTTAATTTATAAACTAAAGTAAATATTCGAAAAAAATATAAAAAAATTATTAAATTTATTACTAAAATGCTAAAAAATGTACTTAAATAAATTGAAGTTTAAAAGTAGACTATAGCTATTATATATAAAAAAAGAGTTTTTAAAATTAAAAAGATTTTTTCCTAATTTTTTAATTTTATTAATATAATTAAACTATTTATAAATTATTAAATAGTTTTTTATAAAATAATATAGTATTTAAAAATAGAATATTCGATTTTAAAATATTAAAAAGTAGTTAACAATTTTTATAAAAAAATAAAATAATTGACGAAAAATTGTATATTAAATAATAATTATATATTAAAAAGCGTATTTAGTTTTTTTTTTGCTAAAAAAACTATTAAAAAAGATATTTTAATAAATAATAAAATTAATATTGAAATTTATAAAAAGATATTGAAGTTTAATAAATACTATAAAAATTTTATAAATAAAAAATCCGAAAAAATAGGAATTTATAATATATATAGTTAATTTTATTTACTTTTATATTATTTTTATGCTTTTTTAAAAAAAGTTTTTAAAAAATTTATTAAAAAAGAATATATTTATTAAAAAGTAAATAAAGATTTAAAAAAAAATTAAAAATTATAAAAAAAAATTAAAAAATTATATACTAAATAAATTAAAAATATATTAAAAAATAATTAACTAAAATATTAAATTAGTTAATATTTAGCTAGTTTTTTCATTTAAAAAGCAACTTTTAAATTTGTAGAATATTTTTTAAAATATTTAGCTATTTTAGATTTTAAAACTATTATTTACATTTTTAATGAAATTCTTTGTTTTTTAAAATTTAAATTAGTTTTATATAAAGACTTTATTTAGGTTAGTAAATAATAAATTTTAATTTTTAAATATAAAAAAATTAATATTTAATTATAAAAATTTAATAATAATATTTTTATATACTTTAAAAATGTAGTTTTTTGTTTAAAATTTATATATAATTTAGTTTTTTTATAAAATTTTTAGAAAAAAAGCTTATAGTAGAATAATAAATTAGGAAATAACTGCTTAAAAAAAAGCAATAAATTAGTATTATATTTACTAATTAACAAATATAATTAATTTATTTGGGAAAATTATATAGGTTTTTTATTTATTATATATTTTTTTATATATTAAAATAAAATTAATTTATATATTAAAAAACAAATATAATTAATATTAGCTAAAATCTAGTATTTATAATTAAATTATTTTAGTTTATAAATATTAGAATATTTAGTTAATTGTTTATAAAATATATAAATTAGAAGAATATTAATAGTTAAATACAATAATTATAATATAATTAAAAAAAAAAGACAAATTTATTAAAAACTAAAATTATTAAAAAAAGGATTAATATTATATTTAGTAATTGACTTTTATAATTTTAAAGAAGATTTTAAAAATTATAGTTTTTTAATATTAGTTATAAACTAATAATTTAGACTAATATAAAACTATTATTTTTAAAATAAATTTATAAAATTAATTATTAAAGTATTTACTAACTTATTAGGTACTTTAAAAAAATTCTAATTGAAATTTCAAATAGTAAAAGCCGATAATAAGATTTATATTTAGAAAAAAAAAATCAAAAACTTCTTAAAAAGACAATTTATTCGAATTGAATTTTTAGTTTTTTATATACAATTATAAAATAGTAAAGTTAAATATTTGGAAAATATAGTTAAAAATAAAATAAAAGTAATATAAATAAAAGCAAAATTTCCAATTAAATTATAAGTAGAAATTACTAAAATAATAATTTATTTTTTTAATTATATACTAAAATATATATATTATTAAAAAACCCCTTATAATTGATTTTATATATATTTAGTATTTTAAAATAATATTATAATAGATTATTATAAACTAAATTAAGCTTATTTGTAAATTTTTAGTTATAAAGTTTTTATATTAATTATAGAAATATTTATAAAGTTTAATTATTTATAATAATTAAATTCTAAATTATAAATTAAATATTTTATTAATTATAATTTATTAAATATTTACTAAATTTAGAACCTTTTAACTAATAAAATTATTAGAATTTAAAATATTATATTTAATAAAAAGAAAATTATTAATAAATTAATTTAGTTAATTAAAGATAATATAATAAATATTAATTTTTAAAATTTTTAAAATTTATTTATTTAAGTAGAAATTCCAAATTTAGAAAAAAAAGTATAAAAGTTATAAATTAAAAATAATAAAAAGCTTTATATTTTTAATAATAATAAAGAAGATAAAAAAGAACCGTCAAATATTAGCTATTAACTTTTTTATACAAATATTAGATTTAAATTATACCCAATTCTAAATACAAATCTACTAGCTATTTTACTAGTGGTTACTATATAATAATATAATAGTTAAATAAAAATAGACTTTATTATACTATTTAAACTATAGTAGGTAGTATTTTTTGTAAAATAGTTAATTCAAAAAACTTAAATTTACTAATTTTAAAAATAGCCTAATATATTTAAATTAAATATTAATAATATACCTTTATTTTTAAAAAAATATAAAAATTTATAAAATTATTTTTTAAATAATTAGTTTTTATAAGTTGAAAAAGATTATTTTATAAACTATAAAAAAATAAAATTATAAATTGAGTTTTTTAAAAAAGACTTTTAAATAAAAAGATATTAAATTTTCAATTATATATAAGTATATATTTATAAATTCGATAAATGAAGTGAATTTAAAAAATATAAAATTAGATTTATTATATAAAAAATTAATAAAAAAGACAATTATAAAAAAAAATTTACATAGTAATTTTTATAGTATAATTTTTCCAAATTTTTATAATTATTATAGTTAAATTTAATTTCGAATTTATTTAATATAATATAGTTAATGCTTTTATTAATATTGTATTTAATAATATAGTATTTATAAAGATATTTTATAATTATTAAAAAATTAGAATAATATTATATTTAAATAAAAAAATTTATAATTTACAATAGTTTTCTTTATTTTAATAATAAAAACTTAATATTATATTTAAAAGCCTAAACTTTAATATAGTTTTATAAAAATTTTGTATTATAATTTGAAATAGAATTTCCGTTTTTTTTTATATTAATAATATTGTTTTTATATATAAAAAGAAAAATAAAGCTTTTATATAAAAAATTATACAATAGTTAAAATAATATTATTAGTTTATTAGAAAAGAGAATTTTAAATAGTTTTTTAAAATTAAAATATTCTAAAATGGATTTTAAAAGTTAATATAATTATTATAATAAACTTATATTAAAAAAATCGTTAAATTAGTTAATATAGAATATTTACAAACTAAAGTATTAATAAATACAATAGAATTTTTTCTATTTAAAGAATAAACTAAAGTTTATTTAATTAATAAATACTAAAAAAAAATAGGCTTTTTATTTTATATAGTAATAATTATATAGCTAAATATTATATTTACAATTTTTTAATTGGCTAGATTTAATAGCAATTTAAACTTAATATATTACTAAATAGTAGATTAAACCTTTTACTATTTTTATAATATTAAAAGATTAGTTTTTTAATTTAAATAAAAAGATTATTTTTAAATTATAAATAATGTATTTTTCGGAAATAATATAATAGATTGAAAAAGCTTATAAATATATATTATAAAATTATTTAGCAGTTTTATTAGTTAAAAAGTAAATAAATAGAATATAATTATTATATTAATTACTAAAGCAAAACTTCTAGTTTTTAACTAAATAATTAAGAAATTCCTCTTTATAAACTAACTATTTTAAATTTTAATTATATAATTAAACAATTATTAAATTATTATTTAATATAATAATAAATAAATTTTTTGATTAATATAAGCTAAAATAGTAATATTGTAAATTCGGCTTTATTATATTAATATTTACAATTATTAATTATAATAAGAAATTTAAAATAAAAAAATTAATATAATTTATATTTTATTAGAAAAAATAATTATAAATAGACT
>Ga0247781_1000807_pt1 | contig 9986 bp, 9 predicted proteins | sample UWRJL184509B5_FD_179922 | JGI IMG/M metagenome (GOLD analysis project Ga0247781, IMG submission 179922) | Plant litter microbial communities from Arlington Agricultural Research Station in Wisconsin, United States - UWRJ-L184-509B-5 | ecosystem: Environmental > Terrestrial > Plant litter >...
ACACGTGCCCTGCTGCATCTGTTCCCACCCCGGAAAGCTGCTGTCTTTCTCGTCTTTTCAGTGGGTTTCTGTCTGATTGCTCTCTCGGGGGTTGATCGGAGCTTTGTAAGTGTGCCTCTCTACTCCCTTCCCAAATGAATATCCGCATTAGGTTGTTAACAACCTATTCATTCATCCGAACCAGGGAAACAGCCAACTTCCAGTTATATCACTACCCTCGTCAAAGGTTGTGGACAACTCCCGGTCATCATCCAACCCATGGAGAGGCAATGGCAACAATAAGAAGGACAAGCTCGCTCCGCCCTCTAATGAACTCGGCGATTTTCATATTTACAACAAGACCAAAACATGGCCACGTCCACACTTTCATGTCCTGGTTGACGCCCGCCGACACCAAGAGGACCCTGCAAACCTTTGTCGAACTGTGCTTTCAGCAGTGGCCCAGGGGTACCCACCGCCCATTCTAGTAGGATACAGAGCCGAGAACGAGGAGCTGACAAACAACCAAGTATCATCAACAGAGTCTTTCCTCAACGCAGCTCTTGACGCCATCCGCCTAACCAAAAACCCACAACAACCGCCAAACAAATTACGGCCACCTGCCAAAGACCAAGAATCCGTTATCCTCTTCCTTGGACAAAACCAATGGATCCAAATGCCTGCCGAAGTAACAGCTAGACGTTTCCTCCAGCATAAGGATGCTTTGTCGCAAAGATGGAAAAGGAAGTACGCTTTGTTGTCATCGCCAGCCCCCGACTCTTCCGGATTCAATTTCACACAAAAAGGGCAAACCCAAACCCAAACCCAGCATAACAAAAACACATACAAGCTAGGCGTCCTCTTCCCAGCATCCAAAAGAAGGAGGTGCCGACGCGGTCAACAATGTAAAGTTGGGAATAGTCCAAAGGACAACACCGAGAACAAAGAGAAGAAAACAGACAGGAACCAAAAGCCTACAAGTTCACAAGAAGACTCAGACGATATGCTACCTGAATCCTCCCTTCCAGAGGATGTGTATGGGGTATTTCCCGACTCTGAAACTTCAAGATGGTGGAGGAAGAAAGGACATGGCAACGACGAGGTAGTGATACCGATCCGATACCAACGTCCGCGGTATCTCGGTGGGGGATCGTTTATGGGGGAGGTTGGGGATGTTGAAAGGCTGCTTAAGGGGGCGGTGGAGAGGCTTGGGTGGTTGGGTGATAATGAGGGAAAACAAGAAGGAAGTGCACACGATGGGGGTGGTGAGTTGACTTACTTATTCAGCGAGATGTTTTATGAGCAGGAGATTGAGCGGCGGAGACTGAAGGAGGTATTCGTGGAGCGAAATAACGGAGGTAGAGCAAATCTGGAAGAAAATACAGGGTGGTTGTCTGGACTATGGGGTTTGATGGGTTGGAAAGGAGATCATAATGGGATAGACGATGGTGATCAAACCGACGATTTTGATGGTGGCGAAGGTGCCGCCAACCCCGACGAATACGAATTCAGCATCGGACTAGACTACGAAAGTAGAATATTCCAGGAAATGGCCGGGTATCAAGACTCCGACAACACAACCACCCCCCTAACCACCGACATCCGCTTCCTAACTTTCACCCGTCCAAACCTCGTCAAATCCCCCTCAAGAACCGCATCCCATCTCTACCGCGACCCGCTACGACTACCGCCAGAACTCCTCCACCCATTCAGTCCAGGCGGGAGGAGTTCACCATTTGGGCTGGTAACAACCAGGTATAACCTCTCAGAAATCCTGAAAGCGGCATCGCAGGCGGTAGGTGAAGAACTGCCAAGAGAAGGGGAAGACTACAGAAGCGAGATGATCATGGTATCCTGGCCGAAGCTCGAATTCGCTACAAACGTCGTCGTTCCAAGGGGGAGTGTCCCTTCTGTGCTGGACATGGGGCGGTTTGCTGGTCTCGATACAAATGTACAGGCAGATTCTGAATTGGATAAATACTGGGGTAGAATGTGGTTCAACCAGAAGCAAGACAATCACGACGGTGACAGCACCAAAGAGCAAAGTTACACCCCGGTCAAGGATCTACTAAATGAGTACCTCCACCCAAACCGCTACATCTACGCACTGGAAGCCGCAGAGGGAGGCAGGACCTGGTGGAATCTGAGGGGAGGACGGGGCGGGCTTTGGACGGATCAAGGTGTGTGTGTTTACTTCCGGGTCACAGTCTTACATGGACCCCTTTTTTCTATTTGATTATCTTCGTATCTGCTTCATTTTTCCACGTCCTACTTCTTACCTGTCTAATTACCCGCATTTCGTTCTTCTCTTTCTCTCCTAGGTTTGGGTTTCCTCCTCGATGCTGCTGTTCATGCGCCTTTGTCGATTCTTTGCTTCACACATTATTCAGTGCTTTGTTTTACCAGACTACGCAAAAGAACTACCTACCTGATAACTGACTAGCAACAACACACGAATTAACAGGGGGCTGGATACCGTGGTCTCAACTATGCGGCGAGCTCAGACTCGACTGAGCGATGGTTTCTTTTTGGGCGATGAATGGCTGTGTCTTATTGTCGCTCCCGTCACGGGACATGACAAAGACACCAGAGACAATACGTACCTTATACACCACTCCAGTTATCAAGTAGAGCATTTTCCAGCATATTCCAGCCCTGATATCAAAAAGGGTCCAGTCCGATCCAATCCCATCCCATTCCATCGATCCATAATCCAAGAGTTCCGGGAGCGGGGAAATGCTGCATATGCATCCCAGTGACCTAGACCCGTCGACCGGTCCAGACTGGCTTGGCTTGGTACCCTGCGGGATATGTACATTTCCCTCCTTACACTACATTTGTTGGAGATGGCAGTCACCGAGTCCACGGACGGTTGGTCGCATCTAAATTAATTTGAGACCTCCCGGCTGTGTGGAAGCCTGGTTGTTGGTATCTCGAGTTGACACCTCTTTTCGTTTCTTCAATCCTCCTTATGAAGCAGCGCTGTGCTACCGGTAGCCTTGGGATCGACGACCTTGCAGATAAGGCTGACCGAGTTGACAGCGTGAAAAAGTCGCCGATCATGGCATGTTCATACCATAGCAGGTATTACAACGTGCCAATATCATCCTGCCAAGCCTCAAGTCGGACTTCCGTGCTGTACCCAGGCTTACATGATAACCCAGATAGTGACTATCCATTCGAATAAGGGAGGTGCCAAGATGGGTGAATTGCAAGTACTAAAGTAGATAAGCAAGCACCTCACATATTTGTGATCCGGCTGGTTTAGTGTCTGGTTGGGTAGGTTGGTATGTGTGCATGTGGTCAGGAGTGCTCGATAACGGGCTTGGCGTCGTTAGTATAAGCTACAAGTACAAGAAGGAGGGGGAGGGGAGGGGAGGATGAACCCCTCCGAGAGTTCGTTTTTGCTCTTTTCTTTTTTGAACTGGCTGTGAGATTTCATCGTCTGAATACCCACTACCTTGTTTTTGGGTTTTCTTGCAACTGGATGTGAGAATATTCCCTTTGGCCGTATAAGAACCACTATCGAAAGTTAACACCGCCTGTCGTCTTATTCGCACCACCACGCACTCCAAAGAAAAGAAAGAAGATATACACCACGGCTCGATAACACATACCTCCCCCTCCACCTTCCATCTTACCAATAAACCCATCGCCCATAATGGCCGGCTCATCAATGTGCCCCTGCTCAGCATGCTACAACACCAAACCAGCTCACCAGCCACTTCGCCCGGAGCACGAGAAACCAACCCCACAGCTCAGGTGGAAGAAGGACAAGAACATCTTCTCCGGACGGCTGAGGAGGACCCGAAGCTCCGAGACCATGGCCTCCGACTTGGTTGTGCTTAGTTCTTCGGCGCAGCCCATGGCCGGACTAGGCGAGGAGAAGTAACCGGTATGATGGCATTATTGTGAATGAGATGGTGTTATTTGACACGGTTTCTTTTTTGATGATTTATGAAGAAAGCTCAATTAAAGGGAAGAGGATATCACGACGGAGGCGGCTCCTTGGCGGCGGAATTATAGTCTGCCGAGGACTAGGTTCATCTGCTGCTTTTTTGGGGAATTACACATGGATGCAAGGAACCACATTCTAGAGGGATGGCAAGATTTCCAATTCTTGATTCATTGCGGCTCGTCATGATGTGGAATAGAAAGAAAAGACAAGAAACACTGTAATCTATCGCAGCGCACAAACTGTATTAAAGTACACAAAGAGATGGAGACGCACAGAGATATTATAAAAAACCCAAGCCCAGTGTTTAAACAACCCCCCCTCCCTCCGCAATAAAAGTAGTCTATACACACATACACGCACGCTTCCAATGCTGTTTCGCTTGTTCTTGCTTCTCGTCCATTGTCTGTCCTGTCACGGTTCACGCTTTACCGTCCCTTCTCACGCCTCCTCGTACTTAGATTCCGAGGGTGAACTCAACACCGACATCGATATCACGGGCTGTAGAGACCTGGTTAGCGGGTCAATCTTTTATAAAGAAGTTGGTAAATTAGGGGGAAAGTCTAAACATACCCATCTTGACGACCTTGGAAAGCTGGACAGCCTTCTCGGCAGCGCTCTGCAGATCATCAATGGAGAAAATCTTCATGCCAGACTCGTTGATGATCTGGTGGGCCTGCTCCACGTTGGTGCCCTGCAGACGGGCGATGATGGGGATCTTGAGGTTGAGGTCCTTGACAGTGTTGATCAGACCGGTGGCGATGGCGTCGCACCGTACGATACCACCAAAGATGTTGACGAAGACGGCAGTCACCTTCTGGTCGCTGGTGATGAGCTCAAAGGCCTCCTTGATGGCGGCGGGGGTGGCACCTCCACCGACGTCGAGGAAGTTGGCGGGCTGGCCGCCGTTGAGCTTGATGATGTCCATGGTGGCCATGGCGAGACCGGCGCCGTTGACAAGGCAGCCAATGTCACCCTCGAGCTTGATGAAGTTGAGGCCGGACTGAGCAGCGCGAACCTCCTCGGCGTCCTCCTGCGTAGTATCGCGCCAGCTAAAGATCTCCTTCTGCCTGTAGTCGGCGTTGTCGTCGAAGCCGAACTTGGCGTCCATGCACAGAACCTTGTGGTCCGAGGTCTCGGAGAGGGGGTTGATCTCGATCTGAGTGGCGTCCTTCTCGAGGAAGATCTTGTACAGCTTCTGGATGGTGTCCTTGGCGTCCTCGATGCACTGCTCGCTGAAGCCCAGCTTGGTGGCGACCTCGCGGGCAATCTCGTCTGTTACGCCGACGTTGATGTCAATGTAGGTTGTGATGATGGCTTCGGGGTTCTCCTTGGCGACACCCTCGATATCGACACCACCCTGGGAGGACGAGACGATAACGGGGCCTTGCGAGGCGCGGTCCATGAGGATAGCGAGGTAGAACTCGCGGCGGGCGAACTTGCGCTCGCAGATGTAGACGGAGCTGCAGAGACGGCCCTCGGCGCCAGTCTGCTTGGTGACAAGCTTGTGGCCGATCATCTGGTCGGCGAACATCTTGGCCTCGGTGGGCGAGTAGATGACGCGAACTCCGCCCTTGAGGCCGTTATCGAAGGTGCCCTTGCCACGGCCGCCAGCCAAAACCTGCGCCTTGATCACCATATCGTCGGTTCCGATCGATCTCGCGACCGCCTCGGCCTCGGCGGCCGTCTTTGCGACAGCGCCCTTGGGCACTCCGATGCCATACTACGTGTTCGACGAGTGGAGTCAGCGACTGACTAGCAGTTGAGGAAAAGGAGCTTGGAACGCGCAATTGAGGTGAGAATAACTTACTTGGCGGAGGAGGTCAGAAGAGAGATACTCGTGGATGCTCAGCGCTCTCCTTTGTTGGGCGAAGCCTGGTAGTCTGACGGAAGGAGAGATCTGTTGGTTGAAGAACAAGAGTCAGATTGCTGCAGACGACGATGTCATGATGCAGCATGGCCAGGACAGGGACAGACCTTGGGGGCAAAGGCCGAAGCCAATGCTCTGTTGCGACCGAGCTTAAACATGATGAAGGAGTGTCTCCCTGCTGCTGTGCAAAGAGATTTGATGGGATTGGTGATGTGATGATCGAGGTTGATTTGGCAGCGCGGCGTGTTGAACAGACCAAATATGTACGGGTTCGATTTCTCTCGCGAAATGACGCTCTGGCTGGTTTGGTCGCTACCAAGCCAACTAGCCAGGGTGTTACAGCACCTGTTGCAGGGTTGGACAGGGGCTCGGCGGAGATTTCCGGGCCAATGGTTTGGTGGCAGGCCTAACTTTTGGGCACTGCTCCCGAAAGCTCGACGATACGGGCTGGCAAAGAGCCAAACAACCACCGCTTTTTGGCCCGCTCTTGACAGACTCTAGACCGGACGGGCAACAACGGATGAAGCATCGGGAGTTCTTAGCGCGAATTTGTCTCTTGTTTCTTGGCTTGACATCCCTTCCCTTCCGAATTCCAATTCAGCCACCTGCCCAAAATACTTGAACTGGCTCCATCCCGGCCTCGGGGCCAGAAAGATTTCTTTATGAGCTCCATCCAGGCTCTTTTCACGATTCAATTGATATCTGGCCCAGGGATCGTGATGGAATGGGCTCTTGGATTGATCGGGTTCGAAAGGCGAGTCTTTTGTCTGACAAGACTGATTTCTGCCATCTTTTCATATTTATTGTGCTCTCATGGGTATCATTTTCGAGCTCTCCCCTTTGAATTCAAGGTCCCAAATAAAGGGGCTGGTCGGATATATATGTCGGTTGTTTGGTAAACAATCTTGAAATGGCAGAAATGGCAGAACGACAGTACAGTCACCAAGAATGGAATTCACATGTGCACATTCCGTATTCTGGCATTCGCCGAGCTTTGTCCATGTGCAGCGTATTAACTGGATATGGCACGGTCTTGCGAGCTTGAGCGGAGAAGCTCCCGAGCAGATCGCCTGCATCATACAAACGTATTCGCATCGCCGTCGCACCTTACCACGTTTGCACTCGCTAAGCGTGATCCTTCACTGCCTCTCACAAGCTATTCTTGAATCAGCTGTGAAAGGAATTGGCTTTCCGGTATCCCGTAAGATGCAAAGGCTATATATATACTTGAAGCAAAGCCAATGGGCTTTACCTAGCCAGCTTCACCTAGCCAGCTTCACCTTTGATCCTTGATAGACAAATCTCAATGTCCGGACTGGATAGCAACGTTCAAGATGCTTGATATTATTCTGTCCTTACATCCCCTGTATTTGCTGGCCACAGTACTTGGCTCTATTCTGGTTTACTTTCCAATCAAGAAGCTTCATGTTGACTACAGGATTCGCAAGTTGGGGGGTGTGAGGTCTGGAATTATCGCGACGAATCCCTTCTCAGGTAAGTAAATGAAGTGGCATGAACGGCGCCAAAAGAACTCTTTCTAACGTCCAACCTATAGGCATACCCTTTTTCATCGACGCTGGGTTGAGCCAGTCCAGCAACCAATTCCTCAAGTTTTACAATGCCATCTTTAGATATGGCACCCCAGAGTGCCCCAACACTGTCGAGATATCTTCGTTCGGGATAGGCCGCTTCATGTTCACTCGTGACCCAGAGCACATCAAGACAATTCTCACCACCAGATTTGGCGAGTACGGGAAGGGCCCACGGTTTCACGAGATCTGGAAGCCCTTTCTCGGGGACAGCATCTTCACCACCGACAAGCAGAAATGGTCTGATAGCAGGGCCATGATTCGGCCCATGTTTATGAAGGACAGGGTGAGGGACTTGGAAATCTTTGAGAAGTGGACTGCCAAACTCATGAGCAAACTCCCTCCTTCTGGCCAGACAGTGGATATGATGGACCTGTTTTACCGAATGACGCTCGATGTCACTACCGACTTTCTCCTCGGCCACAGCGTCGAGAGCTTGGATAAGTGAGTTCGCGTAGCCCAGTACTTGCTCTCTAGAAAAACCATACTGACTTTCACAAGTCCCACCCATCAGTTTGTCGACGCCTTCCAGGAAGTTCAGAGAATCCAAATGATGCTCACAATCCTATCGTCCGTCCCGCCCCTTCCTCTGCCCTCTACCCAACAGCTAACACATCCACCCAGACCATTCCGAGCATTCATCCCCAAAGGCCGCTACCACAAAGGCATCCGCGTCCTAGAACGCTTCGTCGAGCCCTACATTGCACGCACCCTAGCGCTCACCCCCGAAGAGCTCGAGAAGCTCTCCAAATCAGACAAGGACTTCTCCTTCCTACACATGGTGGCCCGTTCCACCCGCGACGCCAAAGAAATCCGTGACCAGCTAATGGCGGTGCTCATTGCCGGCCGGGACACCACCGCCGCGACCCTCTCATGGACCATCTACGAACTCGCAAACTACCCGGCCACCTACCGCAAACTCCGCGATGAGGTCCTCGCCACCGTAGGACCCAGCCGCGCCCCGACATACGAGGACCTTAAAAGCATGACATACCTCACCCATACCCTCAACGAGACCCTCCGTCTGTACCCAGCCGTTCCTTTCAACACGCGCTCAGCACTGCAGGACACACGTCTGCCCGGGAAACCCGGCCAGCCTGATATCATCGTCCTCGAGGGTGACACAGTCACGTACAGCACAATGGCGATGCAGCGACGGGCGGATTTATACCCACCAGTCTCGGAGAAGTTCGCCGACCCGGGGCTATTCAGTCCAGATAGGTGGGACCACTGGACGCCCAAGGCGTGGAATTATCTCCCGTTTAATGGGGGGCCGAGGATCTGCGTGGGGCAGAACTTTGCCATGACTGAGATGGCCTTGACTCTTGTGCGACTGCTTCAAAAGTACGGCCGGCTCGAGTATAGGGGGGACTGGCATGCCCAGTATCACAAGGCGGAGATTGTTGGAGCCCCGGGGCATGGTGCTCCTGTGGCCTTTTTTGAGGCGGTGGACGGGGATGTTGCGTGATGGGTGGGTTGTAGGTGTGTGTGCTGGAGGGGGGACAACGATTGTGCATTGAATGATGAGAGGGATAGGAAGTTCAGGGAGAATTTATTTGGAGCTACAGTCACCACGGGCGCCCCTGAGACGATACCACGATAAGTACATATATTGGTATCAAGGAATATGCACATACAAATATTCCCTCCAAAGCCGTGTTGCTACGGACAGCAAAGCGAGAGAACCGTTGAGATATGAAGCAAACCTTCCCCCTATTCCTCCTCCTTCAGCACTTTGGTCTGACAACATACCACTGGCTTGCCCCGACCTAGCAAGTAACCACATCTTGCAAATCACCTACCGAGGAACTCATCTTTCATACCTCTGCTTCTCAATTGTTCCCTATCTCAACTTCCTACCACCTATCCAACACAACAACTAGGAACAGCCCGCGATCGATACCGCGACTCCCAAGCCACGAAGACGGCTGACCGCCTACCTGGTTTTTGCCCAGCTGATCGGTTTGCAAGAGGAAAAAGGACAGCCAATGAAACTAATCATCACAATACATGCAATACACCTTGGAAATGTAAGGTTCACGTTCAGACACAAGTACTCTTGCCTCAACTTCAAATGCCCAATACATCATAGACAGCACGCACCGAGCCACTCACCGCCTGATTTGATTCAACCCTTAAACAAACCTGCCTCCAAGCAAAGGGATCTTCCTTGTTCTTGTCCAGTCTGCTGAGTCCCGCAAACAAATACGACGAACATCCATCATATTCTATCTATGGCAACGCATGACGATAACCCGTCTCGTTTCTTGTTTCTCCATTCTTCATACCAAGGTCGATCATATCATATCAGATTCTAGGGCCGAGTCCACCACCAAATCAGATCCCGGCAAATATAGTATGAAAGTCGACTGACCCGACCGCAGATCGATCTGCCCTCACCCAAACACGCCTGATGCGGCGGAGTGTCTAAAAATAAAAGAGAGCAGGCCGCCCTGGTGTACGGGTTGGCCATATATTATATCTTATAGGGGCAAGTACGATGAACATCCGTGATAGAACCTATCAGTTGGGTTAACAAGATTTATCCACTGGTGAGGAAGGACACCCGGTCTGGCACGGGAATGAAGACCAG
>Ga0247781_1000809_pt1 | contig 9981 bp, 7 predicted proteins | sample UWRJL184509B5_FD_179922 | JGI IMG/M metagenome (GOLD analysis project Ga0247781, IMG submission 179922) | Plant litter microbial communities from Arlington Agricultural Research Station in Wisconsin, United States - UWRJ-L184-509B-5 | ecosystem: Environmental > Terrestrial > Plant litter >...
GCCTGATGAGGATGGGGGAGATTCTGGCGAGGATGGGAGGTCTAAAAGTCTAGGGGTGGAGGTGGAGGTGGAGGAGAGGTATGTGGCTGATGATGTTGAGAGACAATATCTTGGGAAGTTTGCCGCTTGAGTATGGGGTTGGACTGGGTGATTGAATGTGAAATGAGCCACGAAGTGTTATTTTATCTAGAGACTATTTACTTGTATGATTGGGGGACATTGGGGGCAAAACGCTACACCGAGTAGTGGAACTGGCCAGGCCCTTACCTGGTCGTCCTCGCTTTTGTACTTCCCTTTTTCACTGCTAAATACCAAGATTTTAAAGACAATTACCAACACTTGGAATTATAGAGGGTAGTGAGGATAATTATGGTCGTTGGTAAATATGGATGCCCCTTAAATACACCACCATTTCAGAATGTTTCCCAGGTCAAGGCAGAGGGTACTTTGGTCAATACACTACCTACCAATCATGTCTCGCTGTCGTGACACCGACTTCCCCGCACTGTGTGCGTGGTGAATTCTTTTGAGGCTCCACGAGTTCACGACCTCGTTTCCATTTGTCTTCATCATTTCAACGACTACCTGTTACGGTGTCCGCGCGACTGCTCCGTAACTTTCATGTCGCGTCATCGGCAGCCACGCAATGGAACCGTCCCCCTTATCATCAGAGGCCGTCTCCACTACCTGCGAGGGCAGTAACCTCGATTCCAGCCATGGCCTCAGCTCGGCATCAACCATAGGAGTCTTGCCCGGCGGCGGGTCGCAAATCTCCACCGGGTCGGACGCCGAAAAACCTTGCTCCCTTACGGGGTCTACAGAGCCCGAGAGTCTCGTTTCCGATGACAAGTCCCAAAGCGGGATAATATTACCCTCGTCGAGTCTGATGTGCGTGTCCAAGGGAACAACCGTGACCCGACATGCCGTGAAACCGGATGCCCATGAGCATCGCCTTGTGCTCCTGGTGGGAGACCTCAAACCATGAGGTCTGTTGGTTTTGGGTGCATACCTCGATATGGACCCGAGAGTCTTCGAACGATATCTCAGTGACGGTCGAGAGTTCGCCAATACCTTGCCAGGCGTTGCTACTCTGGGATACGTCCAGGGCTACACCATCCGAAGGACCGATGGTTCGATATTGAAGGAAGGGGAGTTTGTCTTGGAACAAAGCTTCTCCTTGAACCGGCGACGTGGCAAGGGGAAAGAGAAAAGAGCGACGATAAAGATACAACAAAGGTAGTCTGAGCTATAGGAGGCTGTAATAATGCTTTAATATATTTTAAATATTAATAGGTTTGGAAAGAATAGCTCTCCCTAATTATTAAAATACTTGAGGTTTTAGGATAATGCTCTTAGTGGACGTAGTCTAATAGTGCGGGCACCAAACACAAAGCCCGAACTGCTTAAAACGGCGCTAAAACCCACCGAATTTGGCGGGTTAGACTGCAATACTCAGCTTTATCTTATAATAATATGTCGGGGAAAGTATTATGTTGCTGGAAGCGAATGCATGCATCGCTGCGGTTGCAACCTGAACTCCGCAACTCCGACCTCATAAAGATAGGACGTGCCGTCCTGCAGGGACAGCATCGTTGTTGATAGGCTCGAGGATCATCTCTGCATGCCAAGAGGCTTGAAACACCATATGCCGTTTTCCAAATACGGTATAGCGCAAAGTCGCTTATTCAACATCTGCAACCCCATTGGCCAACGAAGACGATCCCGCACTCGTCCATCCGAGACTGAGTCCGAGAGAAGGACGACGACGACAGCGATTGCAAACGGAATCTACGATTTCTAATAACTCTGGGCGATTACTAAGGGCCAAATGTGCATATCTTTCTCGCTGTTAGTTGCCGGATCCGGAGTTAAACGCTGAAAGTCGAGTATAAGTACCCGGAGGCGGGGCTAGCAGGAATCTCGTCCGAATTCCCATCTCTCATCAGTCTGCTGTCACCACAGTCAACCACTGCCGTCAAACTTACCATAACATTCTCAAAATGTCTCCACCACGCCGCGCTATCATCGCCGTGACTTCGGCAAGTGCCCCCCTTTTCGAGGGCACCCACACCACAGGCCTCTTCATCAGCGAGGCCCTCCACCCCTTCAAAGTCCTCACCGCTGCCGGGATCGAAGTCGACTTTACCTCTGAAAAAGGCATCTACACCGCCGACTGGCTCTCCTTGACGCCCGACTTTTTGCAAGGCGAGGACCGCGAGATCTGGGACAACCCCAACTCGGCCTTCCGCAAGAAGCTCGACAACATGCCCAAGGCTGCTGACGTCGACCCCAGCAAATACGGCATTTTCTTCGCCTCGGCCGGCCACGCCGCCTTGATCGACTACCCCACTGCCGGGAACCTCAAGAAGATCGCCGCTAGCGTGTGGGACGACGGTGGCATTGTCTCGAGCGTCTGCCATGGCCCGGCCGTGTTTCACAACCTCATAGACCCGGCGACCAGCGAACCCCTGATTAAGGGAAAGACAATAACTGGCTTTACGACCGAGGCGGAGAGCGTCATGCATATTGCGGATGAACTCAAGGCCTGGAACACGCCGCTTGTAGAGGAGACTGCAGCGCAGATGGGCGCTACATGTAGGTGGTTTCTCGAAGTCTTGGCGAATCTCGCGAGTTAAACTAATCATTTTGTTGTCGTGCAGACAAGCGAGGGACTGGCGTGTGGGATGACTACCATATTGTCGATGGCCGTCTCGTTACCGGCCAGAACCCACAAAGTGCTACGTCTACAGCCAAGGCAGTTGTGGCGGCGTTCGAGAAGCTCTAATTCGTGAGGTTGATTGGGGCTGTGTGAAGGGAGAGTGTGGTGAAGGAGAGCTGGCGAGAGTAGCGTAGTGCAGTAGATTTCAATACACTCACCCACAACAGATAGGAGGTTGGCGGGCCGGCCCATCAAATACATCGGATGACGGTGACGATCCCTTCTTGTTTAACAGCAATATCTGCCACAGAATAATTCTTTCCTGAAAAAGGGCGAAGCATGGGCTGCATGAGAATGACCAAGACGGAGCCAACATAAGGGCCTCACACATGCCTTGTCTAAAGTATATCCCTCCCTCGTTCTGCTGTGGTGCCTACCCAATTGATGGTAAATGATAAGTACTTGAAAGATCAAGGAAAGGGACTTTTGGACTCACATAGCACTCGATAGGGTTTAAAACTGATGAGCATAAGGACGATGGATTCCCAACTAATTACCTTCAATACAGTCAAGTTGCGCAACCGCAACCGCAAAAGTTCAAATCACAACCATTCGCCGCTTCTTTCCTCCCGTTGTTCGCTCCTTCCTCGTTTATCCTCTCCTCAACCCAACCCAGCTGGACCCACTCGCCACAGAACAACCCTTATTCCACAGGCAGGTAGATAAGTGCCAATCCCGCACACAATCAGCATCACATTAACCGAACCCATTGGGCATAACGGGGACGCCTGTAGCTCAGCGGTAGTAGGCTAGGCCGGTTCTAGTCGGTTGGGGCGGGGACGCTTTACGACAAGCCTTGTATTCCGGTGCGCCGAGATTCAACCCTCACTTTTGGCGTTTTTTTTTTTTACATTCATTCATATTTCTTTTTGCACCTCTAACAGATTCGCCGAATTCTCTGCAAATGGATCAGATGAATGTCGCACCTTAACTGCTTTCGCAATTCAGATGCATATAGATGGTACGCATGAGAAAAAAGACAGCTATAACAAGCTGCAGCCCAGATATCGCAAGGCCGTCGCATCCGCAACACACCTCCAGAACGCTATGTCGATTCTGATTACGCAACTGGACACTGGGGGCTCTATGTTTACTCCAATGGACAGGGAATGATCATAGAGAAAGTACCCGCAAATATCAATCCTTTCTCGATCAAGCAATGTCTGCTACCAGTCATCACCATGGGGTTTACGCACGAACCGCAGGACTGTCCGGTTCTAATACGACGATTTAATTCTCACAATAGAATCATCGTGTACGCCGATGACGAAGCATGGGGGCACATGGCGGAACCTTATGGACTTATGTTTGGAGGTGTGGTGTTCCAGGATGATACAGCTTGTTGGATTGAGGGAAATTTGAACACCAGACTGCGAGACGTCACCAGCTTCATTCCCGAAAAGCTCGCTTGCCTCAGACAACTAAATTTTAACGGTTGTCACGAAGTCAGTTGATGCTACTGGAATAGGATTCACCCTTCCCGTCAAAGGTTCCCTCCCCCTCTTGTTGGAGGAGCACAGGCCGGCCTTCATTCCCCAGTACAACCCCTCTAAACCCGGATATATATCCTCTTCAATACCTCAAGGTAGTAAAGAAAACATGATTTGTAACGAGACATGAAAAGAGCAATGCAATAGTATGGGAGACATGTTTCAGAATGAAATATAATAGAGAGGGACTGAGACTATGTAAATGTCTTGATATACGACTTTAAGCTGCTCATCTCTGGTAAGGTTAAAGTCGTTTCAAGTTCGATACTCGAACAGGAACATAAACCGGAACCCATTCCCCTGCATGGCCGAATTCCAAGACAGACGGCTGCCGTAATATGGTCAGAGGTCTTTTCAGCCGAATTCATTCGTTTGCTAGAGTCCAGCGCCATGTCAGGTGGTGGGTCCGGCAATGGGCAAGTGACGTCCACGGATACAACTGTGTCATGGAAGGCACGACTGATAATAGACCGCGCCTGCTGATACTTCTCGTTGACCAGAGCAACCATTGGGCCCCACCCAAGCAAACACAAATTCCCTAACGCGGTCATTTAGGCACGCACTTACATAGACCTTGCAAACATTAGAAGTTTGTCGTCCTTTTCCTGTCACAGCATAATCTCCAAAATTAAGAAAGCATCAACGAGTAACACCACCAAGTTACAGCAACGACCTTCACTCCTAATCTAGGTACTTGTCGTGGCAATATGGATTCCTCCAGCGATTCCATTTCTATTTCCACAATCGATCCCGACTTCGATTTTGCCAATGCCTTCCCTATTATCGAATGGGACGATCGTCGTATCTGGCCTGCCCCGCGGGGCTCTGTTTCGTTGCCTCCAAGCTCTCCTCGCATGACACGCGCCGGAAGTCCCACGTACAGCGGTTATTCCTGGGCTCCAGGTAGAGAAAATGCTTCTGTCATTGGTTCGAGTGCATCAGATGATCTCACTATTCTAATGTCTCAGCTTCGATTAGACGGGTAATCCCCCCGCCGGGGTTCACTCGCGGGAGATATGGGCGCCAGCAATTGGTGATGCCAGCTGGAAGTCCATGTGACTGTGGCTTTGATTACCAGCCCGGCGATCACATTCAAACAACCAATTGCGAAGCCTACAATGCTGCTCTCAGAAACCTCGAGGCTGAGGAAGCAAACCTGCTTGCTCGTCCTGTCCCATCCTCTGTGGCAAAAGTTCTAGCCGGATTCCAACCCTATGTCAAGGCACGGTTTGCCACTGCAGAATGTTTGGTTAGGTTTGGCACTTGTCGTGCCGCCAGGGAGGCCCTCGGGCATTTCAACACACTCTTGCGTATTTTCCTAGCCGACGACCTGAGAACCCGAGAATATATCCCGCACCTCCTCTTGAAACTCCACCGGGATCAGTCATGCTACGACTTCGTCAAGTGGTGGGCGGAGTTCAACTACCAAACCCTCTACCACGGAGGGTACGACTTGAGTGATACGACGTTTCCCTTTCTAGACATCCATGACGCCGATCCTTTTGAGCCTGTCGACCGCCTCTGCGCATCGGGACTCAGCCTGAGCCATCTTGTTGCCCTCACTCTGCTGAAGCTGCGTCTCTACCTGGATATTTCTGCGTTTGACGTGGAGTGGAAATACCCATACTTCAAGGGTCATTTGGACAGTGAAACGGATCGCAAAGTGGGGAAGATTGCCAAATTACGATTCGATTCGATCCAGGAGGCATTTCTTAAAAACCCATACAGACCGGACGAGAAGCTTATCTTGGATTATCCAACAGCATACGTTTTGGACAATCAATTTACCAAGCTTATCCGAGCCGTTCACGATGTAAATCCGCACTTTTGGGAAACTCTGGTCGACTCCCTTACCTCCTGGACACGTCCTGCCGACGATGAAGCTCAGGCCCCGTCAGCCGCATGCCTACCCGGAACCAAGGGTGAAGCGAAATTCGTCGTATCGCAGACACTCCCAGCCTGGAAACAAGACGACGAAGTTTCTGCTACGATCAACCTCTCTACATGCGACTTGGTGAGCGTCTACCAGCCCCCCGTCTCGGCGGTGGCCGGAGTCACGGGACGGGTGTTTCCATCTAAGTTCCAGCCCGACCCTCCAACGTCTGATCCAAGCGACGTATTCCACCCACCTCTCATCGGAAATCCCGCCACCAACCGCTTTTTCAAGAACGGCATAGAAGGGGCAGAAGAGATTCTCGTGTACACAGCCGGCGCATGTGTAAATGATGGACAGCCCGACGCCCGAGGGGCCTGGGCGGTTGTCTACAAGGAACCGGCTGTATATGAAGAGCTGGCTAATGGCATCGTGGCTGGCCGTCTGGAAAACAGAGGCCCCGACGGAGACATCACCGAGGCGACTTCCCACCGCGCCGAGCTACGTGCCGCTGTTTCGGCTCTCCGCCTCGCCGACTGGCGGTTGTGGCAAAAGATCAAAACCCTCGTAATTGCGACACACTCCTCTTATGTCGTCGACATTGCTACCTTCTGGGCCAAGAGGTGGGCGCCCAACGGATGGAAGACAGCCACCGGAGGCACAGTCAAGAACAAGGATCTCTGGATTCTCTTATTGAGAGAAGTCAAGCAGTGGAGTGAGCGCGGCCTGCGTGTTCAGTTTTGGAGAACTGACGAGAAGCACAACCAATTGGCGATCACGGCGGCAAAGGAGGCTACATGCGACGAGGAAGCCGATGTGGAGGAGTTTGTGGACATTGTGGTCGACAAGGCTCTGCAGCCCATCGCTACAATTCGCCCCTTACATTCCCCTCGCGCGGTTGTGCTGTGTCTCCTGGAGGAAGTGGACATGTCTATCCCTAAAGCTCTGTACAAGCATATCGATGGAGATGGCGTTCGGCCGGCCCATACGCAAATCCGGGCCCTTGACATTCTCCACGAATACCCGCCTCCGAATATCATCATCATCACTGATGGGGCCATTGCGAAGGGAAGAAGGGAGCTGTTCGAGTGCGTGGCAGATCGCCTGCATCAAGGAGCTACGGTTGTGATCATGGGGATGTTTGCCAAGAGGAAGTGGGATTTCAACCGCTTCTTTGCCAGACTTGGGGTTCCGTGGCGGTACAGTTGGCAGAGTCGTCGGTTTCGGAATAGGCGGATGGAGTTCAATCGGCGGGTTGTTCTTAACGAAGGGTTTGCCAACCAGGTTGAGGTTCCTCTTGTGTATAGAGCACGGTGTGTGTATTTGCAGAATGTTGCGCGGTCGGAAATGTGGTATTCGATGGGGGAGGTTGTTTCCAATGTGGCTCCAGTTGCTCTGACGAGAGTTGGACGGGGCATGCTGGGGTTCATTGGGGATGTCAATGCTACGGCGTATTGGGATGACGATGATGACAAACGGGGAGATATTGAGGCGGAGACTGTGGATATTATGCTGGCTATGTGTCGGCTTTTGGGGTAGGGGGTGATGGCTGGGGAGATTGCCAGGGGAGGAAGGGTCGATGTGCTGTAAGAGGTGCAAGAGGGAGGATTGCTTCGACAATGGTGGATTGCACGGAAGTATGTCTGGTACTATCCTGGGAGAGATGTTGGCCGTTCCCGAAGATGCGGAAGCTTGTATGGCATATCGGTGACCGGTCTTCCGCCCTTGGTGTACTGCTTGTTGAGACAACAGGAGATACCATGTGCGGTGTGTCCCTGGTGTTGATCTGCTACAGACATGAACCCGATGCTACGCCTTTAGGAGTCACGGCGTCTGCAGAACCGAGGTGATTGCCTCGTAGATGTTTTATGTATAGTTTATGTAGCAAGATTTCCTCGCCAGTATGCCAAGTCTCGCTGTTGCTTTTTGCTGTTGAGCTCAGGCCCTTGCATGAAAGTAATCGCTACCTAGTAGTTCTGGGGAGACCATTGCATTCGTAAAGTCTTTTACAATAAATTCGGTTCTGTTGTATGGTTCCATTCATGTGTTGTTTCTGCTTTCCTGAGAGCTGTATTCACTGCTTTGCACTCACTCTCCCAGTCACTGGGTATTATAACTACCAAATGAAGCCTTTCAGGCACGCTTCTATATACAAGCAATGTCGGCCCGTAGGTGCTTGTGACTAACATCTACAACCACAAGGCATAAGCATGAAACTGGAATTAATCTTGGCTGGACCCGCTGCACCGCCCCATCCTCCCGATCCTCCGTATTGAGGGAGGTTAGCGTCACGGCCTCCAACATTAAAAAGCCTGCCATTTCCCGTGGTACTATTATGAGAGCCCCAACTAACTGTTTTACCTGCCCATTTATCCATTCAACGACCCTCTCCCCCCATTCATCTTCAACCCCCTTCCCGGTAGGAAGATCTCACTTCTTCCTAAGAACAACAAGTTGCCAACAAAAGGTCAAGCAGCAATGGAAGGCAAAGCCGCAGATGAGAAAATCACCGAATGGATGAATCGGGGCATATTGACCAAAGAGTCAATCCTGGGAATTCTATACGAACGAATCCAAGGGAGTTCCTCCATCGACGACGACGAGAGATCGGCGCTTGCAACCACCTTTCAGTCCGCATGTGACAGCGATGGACATCTCACCGAAGCTTCTTTCAACTCACTCTTGCATGATACCTCTTCACTTACCCCCTGCCAAGAAAGCAATGCCGGCTTCAAAATGATACTCGAGAGCATTGCATACCTCAGCACCCTACCATTCCCCGAAAGACCCCTGCAACCCACCCCGGAGCATCTTTCCCTCCCCCAGCTCACACGAGGTCTGGTATGGGGTCTACCAGGCCGGTACAGATACATCATAGAACAAGGCGGCTGGTCGAGGATGCGTACAGACGCCGATCACCGCAGACTGCTCTTCCAAAGCCTAGCTTCACTCTACTCCCCCGAACCACACTACGACACAGAAGCAGCCCGCAAGCTAGCCCTCCGCAACGCCCTCGATGTAGACGAATTCTGGCAAGACATAGCAGTCTGCAACCACGACCCCGACGGCGACGAAATCTACCACGACCTCCTCGACGTTCTCTACTCCAGCCAGGAGATAAAGCACGAACTAATAGCCGGCGTCCATCGAAACGGCTTCCGAGCCATAGCAAAGACAATCGCCATCACCGAGACCAACGGACCTCCACCAAAACTCCAACACCTCGCCATCTCGCCCACCCGCTTCACCTCCCTCCTAACCCTCCTCCTAGCCCTCCAATTCCAGCCAGACAATTCCACCCCAAACCCCCAGTTCCTCTCCCAATTCGAACCATCAGCCCGTTTCCTCTGCAACACATTCACCGACCCAACAACTGGCCTCGTAACCTGGCCCATGTTCGACCATGGGCTGAAGAGTGTAGCTCCATACCTCTTCGACCCATTCTACAAACTTCTCGGCAATGCATTTCTCAAGGATAGGCAAAGTACCCAGCCACACTCGAGTTTTTTTGCGATCTTCTCCGGGGGGTTTACCGACCTCCCTACTTCCTTCCTCCCCGAAACCGAAACAGTGGTAACCCTCCCCGTCATCGCCCAACTCGTCTGTTTCCTCGGCGGGTCAGCGATCTACACGCCGATCATCTCGCGAGTGAGGCATCATTCCTTCCGTTCTGGGGTCGGGGGGGAGGCACCGCCATCGAGTGTGGGGGAGTTTGTGACGGCGTTGGAGACGGTCCCGGATGAGTTGTTTTTGTTTGTGTCGGGGAGGGTAGGTGGGGTGGGAGAGCGGGTGATATTTGGGGTGTTTTCGCCCAAGCCGAGTTTGGATGGGGGGTGTATACAGGTCGCTAATCCGCCTAATCATGTTGGGAAGGAGGGATGTGCGGTGTTTCAAATTGC
>Ga0247781_1000810_pt1 | contig 9979 bp, 11 predicted proteins | sample UWRJL184509B5_FD_179922 | JGI IMG/M metagenome (GOLD analysis project Ga0247781, IMG submission 179922) | Plant litter microbial communities from Arlington Agricultural Research Station in Wisconsin, United States - UWRJ-L184-509B-5 | ecosystem: Environmental > Terrestrial > Plant litter >...
TCCTCTTTGATGAGCTTCGCTGGTACCGCGCCCTTCTTTCCACAAGCTCCAGCAGACTCCAGGTTTCAGGCGCTGCTGCTCGTCTTCGAATGAGATACGGACGAAGGTGCGGAAACGTTGACCAGGAACAACCGGGAGCGAAGGTCTTGTGTCAACAACGGATAGTGAATATGCCTGACCTTTGTTTAGGTACGTGACTGGAATTTCGTCGGCGTGTCTGATCATTGCGGTTGGCGCGTTGAGAGTCGTGTGGAAACGGAAGCTTCCAGCGGATGGCGGCAGGTGGGTGCTCATAGGCATCCCAAAGGGTCTCGGTTGGTAACCCATCATGGGAGAATGAGCCGAGAAACTGCCGTCAATGGATCCCATCCTATCCTCCGGGCCGTCAGAATCAACAGGAGACCCATCCTGGTCCATGGTTTCGTAGCCTGTATCCTGGTGAACAAAGCTCGACGGCGCGAAGGATGGCTGTGGAGCCGGGGGTTGGATAAAGGGGTTATAATTGTGGAACTGGTGCGGCGGGAAGCCATGATGGAACCCCGAAAGGTCCATGGCGTTTACTCCCGAATGCAGTGTCCCGTCCGCGGTAGGCATCGACAGCGGAGTACCAAGGCCCATCCCTAGGCTGAGAGTTGGGGTGTGAAGGTCACCAGCCTGAGGGTGGTACAAGGTGTTGGTCCCACCAGGAGTTGGCGTATAGTATCCGGCCGGGTGGTGGGCAAATTGGGCGAACGAGAAGGAGCTCGAGTCCAACAGGGACGGCGTGAACCTCCATGGTTCATTCGACGCCCGGGGGGTGGGGTCTTGGTCCCTGAATGCCTCATGGCTTAAACTTTGGGACCTGAAATTCATGACTTGCGTTAGTCTAGGGTTCCTCTCCAACGGTCTTTACCAAAAGCCCGAACGGTTGACAAGGTGGATGTCGACATATTAGGCAAGACGCGCGGATACAAGGAAAGCAATGAAATCAAAAGGGATGAAGACGGAATATGCTGAACATGGGAAAACCAAGGTGGAGAGTAGGTATAAACGTACCTTTCTTGTTGAGAGGTCACAGCAACAGCGGCTGGTTGGCCTGCGGTTGCTGTGCTAGCTGGAGCGCCAGTTGAAGAGGATGAGGTCGCAGCAGCCACTTCTGGGAACTGTTGTTTAAAAGTGGCCAGCAGCTCATCCCCGGGCTTCTGGGAGCTCGTCCTATAAGCATGAAATCGCGGTCAGCCAGGGCGCAAAAACGCAGCTTGAGGAAGGATGAATTGATGGGCGAGCAGAGGTGTTGCCGGCTTTGCGACTTGTTCCCTGCCCCTTGGCTGTGTCGCGCGCTTTGGTATGCGGATGGTATGGAGTGTACCCGAGAACGTTATTTCAGGTGAGAACTGACCTTTGACGAAACATGGATCCCGCGACGGCGATATGCTGTCAGAGACAGCAAACGCTTATGAAATGTCAACGGCGACGGCAGTCGTATATGTATTACTGGTTATCTGGTAGGAACAGTCCGGCGTCCGATTTGTCGGGTTCTCGCAACTTTTTGACTCTTGAGGCAGGCTCTGGTCGGGGAACGGTGGTGGGGAAGCCGGGCGTTTGTTGCGTTTGCGCTGGAAGCTTTGGACTAGTGCTCGGGAACTCGCAACGCTCGGCGCAAACTTTGGGTAAAGAATGTTCGGCTGAACTTGCAAAAACTGATACGTTGTCGTTATAAAACCTGGCCTTGTTGCTGAATTATGGCCTGTATATGTGAAGAGTAAGGGTAGTGAAACGAGAGGTGGTCGAGTGCAAAAAGAACCAAAAGGAAGAAAAAAAGACAGGAAGGTTGCCAGACTGGTGTTGAGTTATGGCGAGTTTCGCATTTACACCGGAGAGCGGAAGGGTATGGTTGCCTTGTATATACCAAAGACGCAGCCCGCTAATGCACTCCCGAAGCTCAATTAAAGCCAAGTAAATTCTATGTGTGGGTTTAAGTAGGGTGCACCAAGATGGAAGGTACATGGCCATGCACGCAGAACCGGCCGGGCCGTTTGGTACCAAAGATGAGAAAGTGCAAGAAAAGGGAGGGGGTTTGGGGGTATCAAAACGGAGCGGAGCGGGGGACTCCACTTCCGTCGCCAAGTGCTGATCTAACCTAAGAGGGCAATGTTTGGAGGAACCCTGAAGAGGGGTGCTGGTTCCTGGACAATGGCCAGACGGGGCACGCTGACCAATGAGAGGACGATGTGGGACGCGGAAGGCACCGAAGGGTTCTTTATATTACAAAGATGGATGCTTGAAGAAACCATACTTGAAAGATTTTCAAATGTAGGTAGAATAGTGAGGGAGCCCATTGTTCCACTAGAGTTCTATGACATTTGTGTCTTACTGTATATACATATTTCTATTTGGAACATCTGACAAACCACAATCTCAGATGGCGTTTTCCTTTAGTATTATTCACAATCACAGGTAACTCCAATGGCGGAGGTGAACTATAGCGACTGCGGAATAAATGAGAATAACATTCGAGGCATTGTTATGTTGCTCGACCCGACTTATAGGTACGACGCTGCGGCAGAGATTGTAATAAAATGCTTTAGTTTAATAGCGAGCACCATTTGGTAGTGTATGGCTTTGAGGGAAATTGTCAGGGAGGAACCGTCAGAAACCAACTCCACTCCTTCTCCAGATGCCGCCGTGGAAGTCACCGGCAAATTGCGTTGTGGCTCTTTCAACATGGGAATCCGAATTTACATGAGCCAGAGCCCCCATTGTGTTATTTTCCCTGTCCACCCATCAGATATCCATCCAAACGCCACGAGATCGATCATAGGAGAACATGGAATCGTCCTGCTCGTATCACCCGTAATGCCGTTTGCTAGAGGAATACACTCTCCCGAATCTCAACCCGTCCTCTCGTCTTCCATCTGACTTCAACAATATGAGCCAGCCTGAGCTTGCTGGCTAACAACAACTGGAGAGTGGCAACTTTTTCACCTGTCAATTCTGTCGCTCGTCACGGGAGACAGGCGTGCTTTACCCGCTCGGCCGTTCATGTCAATTCTCAGCTTGCCAAGGGGGTCGGTTAAAGTACCAATACCTTCTCTATCCGTTTTAAAAACGGAGTGGCTGACCGATACGGTCACTTATAAGTGCCATTATATGACCAAGATGATTGGACGAGGGCCTGTATCAGGAATCATACAATATCCAAGTGTAGCATCGTTGCCGTGTATGCGCAAGCCACTGCAGTTTGGGCTGTTTTACACACCGCAACCTTGTTGTTGCAGTGTCTCTGGGGTCTCACTGCGATTCGCATCACGATACCCTGCATTGCTTCTCCTCCCCACCGCTTCATGTCTGCCGATCCTGTGGCTAGTGTGTATTTCCTCGCCACAGTTGCGCTCGCGGCTCATTGTGTGCCGGCTGGGCAGCCGCTTGTAGTGTATAGAGAATTCATTCTTCAAAGGAACCCTTGAATAAATAAATAAAATAATAAAGCGTTGAGAAAAATTGGATTGCGTTGCAGCACCCCACACGGGCGTAAGGGTTGGATTTCGCCTAATTTAAACGGTCCCCGTTGAAAAGCACGTTCACTCCAAGCCTTACAGGGTTAGGTATACCCACCCAAACGTCCATCCACCCATCCTTGGTATGACGTCATGTACTTTTCTCTCCACATCTTCCAGATGGCGTGTGGCTTACGCCCCCGCAATCCCTCAGACGTTGTCCTCGGCGTACCCTTGTTTTTTGGACGAGAAGACCACCTCACATAATGATGGGGACAGGCGAGATCCTCTCCTTCGAAATTTCTTCTCCTCAACCCTTGTATGCGTCGAGAGGGTCGACACAAGACCCCTGAACTCTTTTTTTTTTTTTCAGTAGGTGGGTTAGTTGACGGTTTTTTTTTTATCTTTAAAGAAAAAATCAACTGGCTGAATGCTGATCTCCCTCTCCATGCTAGTCAGCTTTTACACATAAATAAACACGACGACGCTACCTCGTCTGCAAGACCTATTACCACCTTTAAAGACTACTTATAAGATGAAATACAGAATATTCCGTACCGACATGTGCGTAGGGCCCTCTCCCGAGGGATATACAATCGCTGAGCCGGCCCGGCCCTCTATCAACTGAAAACCGCGGCAGGCAAAACGTCTCCAGTGTACCGTACCAGAGAACATCGCCGCCAAGATAAGAGGCGGCTGAAAGAATGCCGTCGGATCGGCACCTGCGTGAAGGTCACAGGGTCATTCTGCCCTACACATACTGTAGAGGTCAAGGTATCTGCGGCCATACGGAATATACAGAACACTCTCACGACATAGCCTGGGTGCGAATGCTGCGCATAACTGTACTTCCACGTCCATGTCACGTATAGTGATATAGACGTACGGAAAGTTCGATATTCCAACACCACCAATTCCGTCCAAGGGGACAGAACGGCAGGCTCCGACGCCACTAACCCCTTTTCTTGTGGAAAAGGAACGAAGGAAATATGACGTCAATTGGGGCTGCTGTCGTGTCACAGCAGATGATTCAAGTGCATGTCGAAACAATAAGGCTCCGGACAGCCTGGCTGCTGGTGCCTTTATCGTGAATCCCCTGTGCCGATTTACGGCAATGTGATATTAAATCCGATTCGAGCGCCACAGAGGATGTCTCCCGTCAAAAAAAAGGATCGTTCTTGCATGTGCCGTTTCAAAGACAGACCCTAAGTTCAGGCCTCTATTCCTACCGTTGTGAAAGAAATTCGAGCTTGACCGCGCCTCACAAAGGGTCAATGGTTCTGGTTGGGTGTGGGGGGTGTCATCAATTGCCATTCTCGCATCGGCCCATGCACTGCAGCGGCCGCCTACGTCATTCTCGAATGACTCGGAAGACCAATATTGGGTGAATGGGTGAATTCGGTCAGAACAGATAGATTCCCATCTTTGAGAATAGCATCTCCATCCTTTTTATTCAATCAAACCGTCATGCTTTGAACCGTTTGTGCTTTTCCTCTTTATGCCCACAAAACGGTCCTTCTCAGTCGACGCTACCTGGGCCGCTGGGTTGACGTGGCTCCATGCGCCCCATTCAACAGTAGCGCCTGCTAGCTCTCCTATTGCGGTTGGGTTCCGTGCAGCGGTGTAATTACCGCCAACCCCTGATCCATAGTCATGATGTCATAGACTCCTCAGTCCCCTGCATCTCAAGCGACGTTTTGCCCGTCGAAAGGCCCCCCGGCCGGATGCTGCAGTTTCGGCTTGCCGTCCCAGGGCCGCGATAGGACGACCACCGATCACGGTGTCAACGGTCAAGAATATCAGAGGACGGGAAGAGGGGGGGGGGTTCAACATCTTTATGGTTGACAACCATTGGCATGATTCATCAAGCCCAAAGAATGCTGTCAATGACTCAATATATGATCAAGACTTCACCACCTGCAGCAAGTCAAATATACTGGAAGATTTATTAACACGATTTGGTTTCCTCTTCCATTGGTACCGTGCTATCTGAGATCGCCAGCCCTGGCCCCTATGTGTGAACCAACAAAATCCAATGACAGTTGTTCCATAGGTGGCTTGGCCGCTTGGCTCCCTTCTAAACTGCAGGGCCGAGACATTCCAATGTGAGGTGCTATTCTTTGCATCAAATATGGTAAATTTTCAAAAGAGGGGTTCCCCGTGATGGGATTTCACATCAACAAAGCAGACCCAACAATGGTCAGCACTTTGCGCATCCCCAGGAACATTTGGATTTCCTCGGAAACTAAACCGATAAAAATACACGTATAAACCGTTTGCCAACGCTTGAGTGTAGGAATTGTACTGGTACTCGACACCCTCCTGTCGTCATGAATGTCCAGAATCATGACCTGCATTGGAGGGCACATAGCAACATGGAGTACAAGCTTGACTACCTACTTTCCTACCTATTACCTACAAGTCGGACGATAGCAGCAAGTCGATACAGACAGCCTGTCGGTACCGACTTTAGGGTCCTACCTTCAGTCGAAGCAATATCATTTCGGAAGGGATCAACACCGACGCACGCCATCAAGAGGGGGAGGACGGGACCCTCAGACCCCTCAAGTGCCCTCCCAGTCCTACCCTTAAAGCTGCATTTTTTCTGAAAATGGTCCCTGAGTTTCTCAGCACCCTGAATCACATCATTTATTTTTGGCTCAGCGATCAACACAATGTTGATCCTGTTTTTGCTCGATGGCTCATGGACCCCGCATGTATCTGCTGGTGGCCCCCAAATGGCACCCTGAGATGCTTTGAGCTCAGCTCATGGTGTCAATGCCGGCCGGCACCGTAAGCCGCCCCTCTGCACGGGTCGGCGCCACCGGATGCGACTTGCTTCTCGGCGGCAGTGCCCAGCCGGAAGCCCTTCCGCCTGGAGCTTTCTCTCCGCTCACCCTCACATATGTCGGGTTAGTCTCGGGGCGTGTGTGATGCGTGATAGGTACGTAGAGAGGTGACAGGCCTTGAGACGAACTCCTTCTGGCTTCTTGGGTGGAGTTAGGAAAGGAATTAGAATCAAAGACAAAACAAGAGAAGAACGGGGGCGGAAATGATACCTCCTCTTATGTGGTAATTGCCTGCTGTGGTCCATACTTGCGATGGTATTCATGGTATTTTGTCGTGGTTGGGAAGTCGGAATAACAGACTCGGATATCAGTCCTCCTTTCCCATGGACAAAGAGGGCGATAGGCGGGAGCCATGAACAACGCCTTATATCAAATAGTGCATTCTGGCTATTTGCCGTGGAATATCGCACTAGAGTTTGCGGGTTTGGGAAAGAACAGTCGACAATGTGGCTAGTTGATGATGTTTTTGCGGTAGGTTCTCCTGTAGAAGGTGGCATCTCAATCATCGGCTGACTACAAGTTAAACGATAGATGTGTGACCACCGAGTGAGATTTAAGGAATGGGAGCAGTTGAGTTGACGTTGCTCTGTTGATAACGCATTTCTGGCATAGGTATTCCATTCATTCGACTTGACTTGGTTGAGATGTTGGGGCTGTTGAGTCCCAGCTTTTGTTATAAAAACACTGTGTGGGAGGAGGTTCATCCGAAGATTGGTTCGTTGGTTGGTATAGATTATAGGACGTGGATTCATCGACCATGAGAAGAACTGAGGAAGGAATACTCCGTAATAATGGGTTGGTGTTCGTTTTTTTGAGCTATCATAACCCGTATTGCAGTTGCGTAGGTGGCTTTCATATGGCGTTCTAAGCTGCTTCAGCTACCTCTGTATCCTGCCTTGGGCATCATGCTTTTTACTTGAGATTGGCACCAGCTTAACGCCTACTTACTGTCGAGGGATGGTATTCTCGAACGCGTCAAGAAACGGTGATATACACTACATATTCTGCCGTAAACACTGGGCAGCATTTCCCACAGTTATTTGCCAGGAACAAACGATACGGATATGGAGCTAGTTTACAGTGACTCGGTAGGTACTTAGACAATCATTATGATGTTCTCCCTCGTCCTACTTACACTCGTGTTCCACCTATACCGTGGAATGACAAATCTCTGCTAGGTTGGTGATAGCAAATTCAACTCCATCACTAAACAGCAAGCGTAACCTACCTCGCAATCGGCATATGAGTTGCTGTCAACCCCGTTTGAACACCCCAAGGCAGAGATGTATGTGTTGTTGAACTTTTAAGAGAAAATATTGTCCATGGCTTTATAGACGTATTATTGGTAAAACCGGAGCCAATCCGAATCCACAGAATGATCGATCATATTTCTAGGATGTGATCTACCACAATCGCATCGAGTAGCCTTGCATCCGAGGTGGCACAACCTCATACACAGATGATCGTAGCAGGCAAGTCATGTAGCCCGGGAGCAATGCATGGAAAAACTTAGCCAGGCACTGAGAAGAGCAGATAAAAAGCTCAATACCAAACGAGCATGTGCCCAGTTGTTTCTGCGTCGTCCTCGGCAATTTGGATGCGGCCCACCCGTACCGCGTGACGGGATAAAGCAGCTGGACTGGTCAGCCTTGGGGTGATGTTGATGCTCGTGGGTGGATGATTGGTATCTGATTCGTCTGGGATTTGAGATGGAAGCTGTTACTTCGCTTTGATATGTGCGCGTACCATACGGTAATGATCCGTATACATACTTGGATGACACTCTTTGTTTGCAGAAATTCGGTAGGCTACTGAGTCAAACCTCAGTAAATTAGGTTGTCCCTTTACTTCCATCATTATTACATGTTCTTTTCCCCAAATGTCGTGCGAGGAGTAAAGAGGATTCCCAGCCGTTCACTATTTATATTTGGTGCCTGGCCGGGAAGTCAAGACGGCAGGTACAGTACGGTATGGGCGGACAAAGAAATACAGCGTTCGTGCCTTAATTTGTTAGCGCTCACGGACAGGCATTGTCCATGTGCTGCATCGTTCAGCCGTCATAACCCTCTCTTATCGGCTCCCTTATCGGAACCGTCTTCAGTGCATTGGCCGCCTTGTTTCGGCCCCAGACAGCGATTATCCATCCATTATCTCGTGCTCCTCCACAATCGGGACCCATAGGGGTTCGACTTCTGAACCTCTAGGCTAGGTTCCAGACCAAAACCTTGCCCAACAGTTGTCCTCTCGAGGTTCGAGTTTCTGTCTAGAAACATTTTATTCTCTTTTCGCCTTTCCGAAGAACCATCATACAAACGAACAAGTTGGAACTTTCTGACTTCTCCCATTATTCTAGTCTCAACGACGTCCGCTTTCTCGAGCAATTATGTCTTCCGCATCATCTCCGCCACCGGCGTCGACACCGGCGAGCACCGTCGCGAATTCTCCTGCTCCGCCAGAGGAACCTGCAAGTGATGGTTCCAAGCTCAAGACGTTCTTATCTATCCTGAGAAAGTTAGTCTGCCCCTGAGTCCTTTGGACCTGTGCTTTAAACTCCGCTGTGCTAGTCCAGAACGTGCCGAGGATGGTGGTGATGCCTGGGCGGCGGATCACCACTGACTCTGTTTATGTTCATGCTATCGCGATATATTCCACCCCTCGTCTTTATTTGGTTCTTGTATCTACTCGACATGGAAGTTTGTACTGACAGTCCACTCATCTAGATTTATTGGTGTCACCGATCTCGCTTCTGTCCGCTTCTCGCTTCCTTCCCAGCTTCTGGAACCAACTCCCAACCTCGAATATTGGAATTACCTCGACTCCCCGAACGCCTTCATCGCGATCGGCACCGCAGACGACCCGGTAGATCGAATGCTGGAGGTTTTGCGGTTTTGGTTCACAAAGGATTTGAAATATGCAAAGGGGCGGCCTTGTAAGCCGTATAACTCGTGTCTTGGCGAATTCTTTAGGGTATGTCAGGATGGTATCGAGATATCATGATGGTCTGGGCAGACTCACCCAAATGGATGCTGACGGCGTTGTGACACATTATAGTGCAACTGGGAGACAGAAGATGATGCGCCGAGGATTGACACCAAGGCACTGAGGGAGCCTGCTAGTGCGCCGAGCAGTAGTGCTTCGAGCACAAAATCCGCGAAGCTCAAGATCGCCGCTGGGCTTGGAGCTGGTGACTCTCGTGGAGCGTCGAGTGTTTCAGTGTCTCAAACAGCGACAAAGCCGACGAAACCAATTCGAATTTCGTATCTGACCGAGCAGACATCGCACCACCCGCCAGTCAGCGCCTTCTACATAAGCTGCCCAGAAAAAGGCCTCCATGCACGAGGCTTCGACCAGATCACAGCAAAGTTCACGGGAACTTCAATCAAAGTGATGCCTGGCGAACACAACCTGGGAATTTTTATCACGGTCGAGAAACGGAATCATGAGACGTACCAGTTGAAACACCCAGCCGCGCATCTCGGAGGACTCCTTCGGGGTGCTCTTAGTGTGACCGTCGGAGATGTGGCATACATTACCTGCCCAGAGACCAAGTTGAAGGCTATTCTGCGTTACTATGACGAAGGCTGGCTGGGCCGGACAACAAACAAGGTCGAGGGCATTATTTTCCGATACGACCCCGAGAACGACGATAAGATA